>Ga0315275_10000355_pt1 | contig 37799 bp, 38 predicted proteins | sample YL17G03_0_MG_FD_205557 | JGI IMG/M metagenome (GOLD analysis project Ga0315275, IMG submission 205557) | Sediment microbial communities from Yellowstone Lake, YNP, Wyoming, USA - YL17G03_0 | ecosystem: Environmental > Aquatic > Freshwater > Lake > Sediment | place: USA: Wyoming | collected... | reverse complement strand
AGTTCAGCGGAACAAGTTACCTTGTGGCAGGCAATGCCACAACCACAGCGCCCAAACAAAGCGTGCCGCCGGTTACTGCTTATACGACGGCTAAAACCACTACGCCATCAGCAAGCATCATGACTGCACTGATTTTTGGAAAGGGAGGGGGAAAACAGGAAGAAAAGCCGTGGTACAGCTCGGCGTTGGATGAGATTACGGGTTTAGGTAGCGCGGCATGGAATACTGTTACAGGGGTTCATAAAACAACTGTGGACGCATTGACCTATGTTGGGGAAAAAGCAACTAATGCCGCAAAATGGGCCGACGAAAAAATTATGAGCGGATTTAACAGCGTGCCGGAATGGGCTAAACCGGCTGTTAAACCATTAAGAAATAGTTACGATATTTCAAAAGGGGTTGTAACTGGCGGCTCATCTATGGCCGAAGGCTTCTTCCAGATTTACAAAGATCCTGTTGGAGTAGCCAGCGGCATCGGAACAGCGATAATTCACCCAGTTGAAACATATTTTGCAATCAGTAAAAGCTTAGATGATTTTGCAACGGAATCGTTGTCTTCAGAGGATAAGATGTATGAGAATTCTGGTCGGTTGGTTTTTGAAATCGGCTCTTTATTTGTCGGGGTCGGCGAAATTAAAGGGGCATCTAAGGTTTCAGAAATCAGTAAGCTCACAAAGGCTGCGGAGGCGGCTAAGGCGGCTGAAAAAGCAGCGGAGGCGTCAAAGGCTGCAAAAGTCGCGGAAGCTGCGGCAAAGGCTGCTGAGGCTGAAAAGGCTGCGGCAAAGGCAGCTGAGGCTGCAAAAGTTGCAAAAGCTGCTCAAAAGGTAGCCGAGGCTGAAAAGGCGGCAAAAGCTGCTGAGATAGCCAAAGCTGCTAAAGCGGCTCAAAAGGCTACCGAAGCTGCTGAGGCTGCAAAAGTTGCCGAAAAGGCTGCTGAGGCTGCTAAAGCGGCTGAGGCTGCTACAAAGGCTCTGAATTCCGCCACCTCCGTAGAAATTACTAAAGCTATTAATAAGCTGACAAAAACAGAAGATGTTGTGAAAATTTTTAATGAAGTTAAAGACGTACAAAAATTAAGCAAAGCTTTGGAAGCCGCAAATGATGTCAAAATGGTCGGTAAAGCGCTTGTTGAGATGAATAATGCTGAAAAAGCAGCTTCGATTCTTAAACTGATGGACATTGAAAAAGCAACAGCGGTTCTAAAAAAAATATCGCTTAATGATGCCGCTAAAATTCTAAATAAAGAAAATGATATAAAACGTGTGGCAGATATATTTATAGATTTAGATGATCCGTTTAAGTTAGCCAAAGATGAATTTTATCAAAATAATCAGGCAAAAATAGCAAATAGAATATATGAGTATAAAAAAATTGCTGAAGATTATGGAATTCAGGAGGAATTATCCAAAATAGCGGAAAAATATAAATGTACTCTTGATTCAGCATCAGAATATAAAGATGCTTATCGCATAGCGGAAAAAGCATTCACGGATTATGGCGGTGATATTAAAAGCGTAAAAGATATCTACAGAAAAAGGTTTATCATATCATATGAACAATATAAAACTAATGATTATCTGTTAATGAAACGTGAGATAGAACAAGACTTAGGAGACATGGAAAGATTTAAAGATAATTTTATAGAACCGACAAAAACTGGTTACAGAAATTTATTAATGAATCCACAAATTGGAGATATGACTTTTGAAATTCAAATTACAGTTAAAGAGCTGTTTGAACCCAATGAACAAACCCATAAATTAATCGAAGCCACCAGAAAATTTGATAAAATAAAAACTGATGTTATGTCCAGTGAAATGTATGACCTTCTTAAGAAATATAATATAAATTATGAACCCACATCAGATATGAAGTCTATCATTGATAAAATTAATAAAGAGGCAAAAAGAATCAATGATGAAGCATGGGCGACAGCTCAAAAAATTAATTAAATTTATGATAATCCAAAAAAAAGGAAAGGGTCTAAATAATTTTTTCTATCATAAAAGAAATGGTCATGTTTATTGGTCGGATCATTTGATAGAAAAAGCGGATATCTCTACCTTCAAAATAATTGATTATACATATGCGAAAGACAAAAAAAATGTTTATTATCATGGCTATATTCTAAAAGATGCTGATCCTGAAACTTTTAAAAATTTATTTCAAATTTTTAGTAAAAAAGTGTTTAATTCTTCATATCTGCATTATTGCATTGATAAAAGGCATTTATTTTATGATGATAAAATAATCAGCGGAGTTGATGGAAAAACATTAAAATTTTTGAATTTTGGATTCGCTTCCGATAAAAAAAACGCTTATCTGATAAATGGCAAATTGTGGGGGTGTGGTGAACTGATTTCTAAAATAATCATCGACGGTTCGCATGGTAAAACTTTCTGTGTTTTAAACAAAACTTATCAAAAGGATAAAAGACATGTTTATCATGGAAAGAAAACTATCATAGACGCAGAAAGCAAAACATTTAAAATTTTATCTGACTATTATGCAAAAGATAAAAATTCAGTTTATTGGTATTATAATAAAATAGAAAATGTCGACCCGGCGACATTTAAACCTTATAATTCATCTTACGCGAAAGATAAAAATTTTGTCTTTTTCCATGACAGGATTATCAAAGAAGCGGATAGGAAAACATGTAAGTTTATTAATAATGAATTTGCCTATGATAAAAATCATTTTTATGTAAAAGACACCGTATCTGAAGGCGTTGATTTAAAAACGCTTACTGTGCTAAATGAATATCACGCGAAAGATAAAAGTAATGCGTATTATCTGGAGTATCTACCTAAATATTATCCTTCTTTTGCGATTGATAATTTTATAATTAAGAATGCTGATTTAGGCTCCCTAGAAGCTCTGCATGACAGATATGCGCGAGACAAAAATAATTTGTACTATAAGGGCAAAAAAAATAAAGGGGCTGATTCGAAAACATTTAAAGTCATGCGAGATGGTGTTCATGCAAAGGATAAAAATCATCGGTATAATTGTGGTGGTATAATTAACCATTAACCCCATATTTATGTGGAAAATAATCGTAGGAATTTTAATGCTTTTAGGTATGCTGAGCAGTTTCACCCGCCCAAATCCCCTGCCAACAGAAACATATGAGCATGCCGGATTCATTATAGGGCAAATCTTATTTTTTGTGCTTTCGCTATGGTTAATATACTCAGGTATTAAAGGTAGAAAAAAGATAAAAAAAGAGGGGAAAAAACGTGAAAAAATAAAATTCATAGATTTTACAAGGCTTTTTTTCACTAAATACAAAAATTTCTTAACTAAATATATATCCGAAAAAAGGCCGCCGTTTTTCTTTTTAATAATGGTGATTTTCGGCGTTTCCAGGTTTTTAGACAGAGTGCAAAGCGGGATTTTTTCAGATAATCCTCTTCCCATCCATGATTGGTTGAGCAATTGGTTCTGCGCGGTAATATTTGGCTTTGTTATTGGTTTTGTCGGTTATTGGCTTATCGGATCTATTTATCATTTATTCGTAAGGCTTGCGGGAGGAGCTAAAAATCCCCGCGCATCACGCAATATTTTCCTTTATTCAATGATTCCATCTTCATTGGCTATAATCATTACACAATTTATTAAAATGTTAGTATTCGGAAATAGCTATTTTGAATGGGCGTCAAATCAGTATTTGAATATCGCGTCTTTAGTTCTTTGGATTTTGGGCAGTATTTATGGCTTTATTTTATTTTACATAGGAGCAAGGGATATTCAGAAAACAGGAAAAATCAGGAGTATTATATTTTTTCTTATAATCCCTATTCTATTTTTTGGCGTAATTATTAGTGGAGCTTTTATGCAATAAATTTATATGTTTAATTTTTTAAAAAAAGCGGGAAAAAAGAAAAGTTTACCATTTGATCTTCAATTGGATATCCAATCTGGTAAATTTGATACTAAACAAGTATTAAAAATTATCAGTGGATATGATTTAAGTTCTCACGAATTAAATATCATAGGCATTGGTTTTAAGAATAAAAAAGAATTTGGATTAACGGAAAAATATTTCATTAAATCTCTCAAAAAAGACAAATCTAATAGCGATGCTTACGGAAATTTAATAAGTCTTTATTGCGAACAAAAAAAATATAATTTATGTGAAAAAACCTATTTATCTGGAATAAAAAATGCGGGTAGGGGTAGAGAATTCATTTATTATCATCAAGCACGGGCATTATTTAATCAAAAAAAATATAATGAGGCGCTAAAAGTGGGATTGCTTGGCATTGAGGAAAAAGATGATGAGCTCACATATATTTTGTGTATTAAAGCGCTTATGAATATTGCCAAAATATTTCAACAAGCTAATAAAAATGAACTGGCAAAAGACCCTTTAATTATGGCGAGTAGTCTTTCCCAAATTGCAATTAAGGCATTTCCGGAATCAAAAGAAATAAAAGAATTGTACAAATTCTTGTGTAAGAAAAAATAATCTCTAGAATACACTTGACAGCTTGTAAAGGAAGTACTAGAATAACTTCCTTCTTTAAGTTGCAACCACCCGCGTCATAATTATTTTCAGCATAAACTATATGCGGAAGTTAATTCAGTCCAAGTCGGGTTTTACATTTGTAGAAACTATTATCGCGTTTAGCATTGTAGGGATTTTCCTGGCTTTAACGTGGGCGACGGTAAGCTTTCTTTTAATGAAAACCGGCGAGCAAATAGTGCGAACCAGGGGGCATTTTCTAGCCGTGGAGGGGGTTGAACGAGTTAAACAGATAAGGCAGACAATGGAAAATCAAAACAGGTTAAGTGGTTTTTATAGCTCCATAGGCAGCAAAACAGGAGATTATGTATTAGGTGAAAATTCGAAGGTATTTACGCTTACGCCGGGTTCTGACGAACTGGTGCAGATGGATGAAGAGCCGTATACGGATTATTGCCGTACAGTGACTTTTGAAGGCGATGAACCCGATTCGAAAAAAGTAATCGTTACGGTCCGCTGGGGTGACGCTGATGATTGCAAAAAAGGCGATAAATTAATCGCTTACAGCACATATTTAACTGATATGTCCCAATAATTTTATGTTGTTCAGGCTACTCGGATCATCGGCAGAAAACCTAAAAAAATCCAAAAAAGGATTCACTTTAGTCGAACTTATAATCGTAATGGGGCTATTCGCATTTGGTTCCGCGCTCCTAATGCAAAATTTGTTTTCGATTTATCACTTTAAAGAGGTAATACGTTTTAAGAAAGACCTGAATTTCGAGGCCTCTATGGTTTTGAATAATGCTGTCGCCAGCATGATACGTTCAGGCTTTGCGATTAATTATGACAAAACTATATCGGATGTAAGTGCAAAATCAGGTGATGGTTTGCGAACGGATGTAGACAGATTGTCAATTTTTACAGATAAAGCTGAAACTCAGTATTTCAGCATTTTCCGTGAGCCTTATTATATGGACAGCGACGGGTCAGAGGTCACCAGGCTTATGCTTGAATACAGCAATGGTGATGTTTTCCCCCTACATTCTTCGCAGACAGTGATAGAGGATTTTGATATAGAGATACCCGATGATCCCCGGAATGGCGGAGATAGGGATATCCAGCCATACGTAAGTTTGTATCTGCGCGCGCATCATCAGCACACAATCTCGCAAAATGACGAAAATAGGCTTATGGCGCACGAAAGTGTCCTTGCTTCTTATAAGACGACTATTACTCTGCGAAATGTTTTACCAAGCAGCAATAAACAACCTTTAACATCTAAAACCATTTAAATGGGTACAGCAATTCGCCAAAATTTTACAACATTTATACTGTCTTTCTTTATTCTGTTTTTTGTGGTTGGTTATTCCGTTATCCAATTCGGGATATTAAGGCCTCTAAACAAAGAGCTTGTCTCTGGGGATCTTGTTATCCAGGAATTGCAGAAAAAACAGGAGGGGCAGTCTGAACTTCTTAATGAGATAAAGAACTATCGTAATGGGCTTTACGTTTTAAATCTGATTCTTGAAGCGCGGAAGAATGTTATAAGCGGCAGCGATGAAAAAAATCCTTTTCTTATTTTTAATTATACTCAGGTACTTGATGATCTTCGCCGTTTACTCCCAAGGGATGCGCGTGTAGCTAAATTTCAAGTTAATAATAAGGGGCTTATTACAGCGCCTATAGAATCCGTGGATTATGCGTCGCTCGGACGTGTTATAAAAAGTTTTAAAGATTCAGATCTGTTTACAGAAGTAAAAATACCGTCAGGAGTACAGCGTGCGCCTGTTCAGTATACTGATAATTTAGGGGGAACATATTTTGACTATGTTTATTCTTTTATCCTGCAGGCTAAATTAGATCCCACTTTCTGGCAGGACACAATGCCGTTTGTGGATGTTAATCCTCATGAGTATTACGCGCAGGCTATACGTGATTTATTCATTTCAGGCACTATTGAAGGATATTCAAAGCGTTTATTTAAACCTGATCAGGGTATTAACAGGGCTGAATTTTTCAAAATCGCTTTGTTTGAATTCTTATCCAGCAATGTTATTTCTATCAATGAATACCAAAAATATATAGACCTCTCAGAGGAAGACTGGTACTACCAGTATATTCAGCTGGCAAGTAAGATGGGCATTGCGGAAGGCGATAGTGTCGGACGTTTTCATCCAGGCCAAACCGTATCCAGAATTGAGGCTCTAAAATCAATACTCGCTATTTTTAAAGTAGAAATTCTTGACCCCTCAGAAGAGCGGGTGGATGAAAATGGGAATAGAAAACCTTTAATAATGCCTTTTCAGGACATGACATCCAGCGATAAAGATTACCCAATTGTGTTAACAGCAGTCCGGGCAGGTATTTTAGATAATCTGCGGTTAAAGCTTGAAAAAACTAAACCAGCTTCACGCGCTGAAGTGGCATATTGGGTATGGAAATTAAAATTTGACTATTTAGACAAATAATATTTAACAGTTAATTATTTAAACATGATGCCTGTAATTAAATTTCCTGATTATGATCCAAATGACAGTGATAAAAAGAAAATCGATTTTCCGGATTTTCATAAAAAAATGCAGGAAAATAATGGTTTTTTTGGCCGTCTTATGCAAAAATTAGAGTTATTCTGTTCAGGAAAGTTTGGCGTAAATTCTAAAATTGCTAAATTTGTTTCTAAATTAAATTCAGGCCTTCAGCATGACAGTTCGCTGGACAGCCTTTCCCACATAAAACAAAGCCGATCAGTTTGGGAGCGGGTTAATCTTGTGTTGATGATATTGCTGGTTGTAATACTGTTTTTTGCCTGGAAGAAAGGCCCAGTTTTATTACAAAAAATCGATCAGAATAAAGTGGATATTGAGAATCAGGCCAAGGTAATTCAGATGGAAGAAAAAAATAATGTTTATCTTGCGAAACTTGTGGAGGGAAGCAATGAACTGAAAAAAAAGATAGAGACTGTTTATTTGGCGATGCCTAATAAAGATGAAAAAGTTGAAGAGGTCATATCCATGCTTGAAAGCGCAGCTTCTCAGAACAGAATGGTAATTGACGCAATCAGCATCAGAAAAGTGCCGGAATCGCAATTTTACTACAATGATCTTGTAGGTTATGTACAGCCTTATGAATATACGTTTTCTGTTGAAAGCAATCTGCCGACAATCCTGAGCTTTATCAGTTCCCTGAGAAGCTCTTTAAGACTAATGGACATAATCACCTTAGAAATAGATGAAGGTAAAGACAGTTATAAAGCAAATATATCCATATTCGTATATCACATGATAGATGAAAATAGTGATGAGGTAGTAAATGCTAAATCTTAAACTATAAACTCTAATTTTTAATTCTTAATTCATAATTCTTAATTAAAATGATAGACCTTATCCGCAAAATCGTAATACTTTTTTCAATAATTCTTATTATATATCTTGGATTGGAAGCCTTTGTAAATAATGATGCAAAGCAATGGAAAAATTATTCAGAACCTCAACTTGCTTCATTTACCAGCCTTGAAAAAGATGAAGTAATTCTTAACGAACTGGAAAGCCAGACTCATTACAAGACTTATAAACCTCTTGATCCTGTATTTTTTGTTAAGCCAAATATTTTCCAAACAATACAGAGGTAATACTAATAGTTGTAAGTTGAAAGTAGTAAGTTTTCGTCGTTTCGATTTTCGAGTTTCAAATTTCTAATTTCAGTTTTCAAGATATGTATATTTTTACAATTAAAGCAAATGATGCGTTTGGGCAAAGCAGACGCGTTGAAATAAGAGCTAAAACCCCCGAAGAGGCTCTGGATTTATTAAAGGAGGAAGGCTACCACGCTAAAATTAAGGACATTGAAAGCGTACGTAAAGATTCCTGGCTTGATAAATTACAGCAAATAGACTGGTTCGGCAGGCTTTCACAAATACCAAGAAAGGATATCCTGAGGCTGATAAAAATGGTCGGTAATTCCTTAAAAAGAGGCAGGACTACAAAGGAAAGCCTTGATTTTATAGGTGAAAATGAAGACAGCAAAGCCCTGAAAAATGTTATTACTAGACTTAAAGAGCGTATGGAAAAACCTTTTACCAGCCAGGTTGAAGTATTTGGTATTTTCCCGAAATATTTTGATGAGGAATTTCTGGGAATTATACAGGCTGGCGAGACATCATCTAACATAGGGGACTACCTGATAGAATATGTTGATGAGAAGAAGAGGCAGATGGCTCTTTTGCAGAAATTCAGGTCTGTATTGATCGCTCGGAGTATTACTTTACTAATGGTCATTGCAGTCGCAATTGTAGTCGTGGCTTTTGTAATACCTCAGTTTAAACAGCTTTTTGGAGAAAGGATGGAAATTCCATGGGCAATGAGTTCACTTTTGGGCTTATCTTCTTTTTTCAGAAATTTTGGAATTTATTTAATCATCTTATTAACCTTCAGTATAGCCACCTTTTATTATTTCGTGATGACTAACTATAAAATGCGGTGGTGGTGGCATAATCTTTTGCTTAATATGCCGATTCTGGGAAAAACATTAAGGACGTATTACACCGCGCAGTTTGCATATTTGCTTGCAACCCTTCTGACAAAGAGTGTTGATATTATTACAGCTATGAATATCATCATAAAACAATCCAATAATGTCTGTATGCAAAATACTTTTAACAATCTTATAAAATCCATGAAGAGCGGCGACGGACTTTTTACCGCTATAACAAAGGAGAATGATGCAGGAAGAAATTATCTTATCCCTTCAATAGTGCAGGCGGCTAAAATAGGAGGTGAAGTGGCCAGTCTCGGAGAGACCCTACTGGATGTCCGCAATGATCTAAATGAATTATTTATCATCCGCCTTGAAAGGTCGATTAAGGGTTTCAGTATAATCTTTTACGTATTTATTCTGCTTTGCGCGGTTTTTATTGCCTATGGGATAGGAAGCGCCATAATGGCTTTCTACCAAAATGCCCAAAATCTCATTTAAATCAAATTATCGTTTATTTCTTAATTTTGTTATAATTATAATAACTCTACGAATTTTTTAAATCATATTATTATGAAAAAACATCTAAATTTAATTAGTAATAATACATCTGGTTATACTTTTGTGGAACTTTTAGTCGTGATAGTTATTATGGCTGTCCTTGTAGCCGCCACCGCAAATTACTTATTCGCGCAGGGCGGTTCAAAAGCAAGGGATACTGAAAGAAAAAGCGAGATCAAACAGGTAGCGGCGCTTGTAGAGCAGTTCGTAGCCGCTTATGGCGAACCTCCGAACCCTAATGTTAAAAATAGGAAAATTCAAAATACTAGTTGGTTAACCGATTGTAAAAGCGTGAAGGATTATAAAGCATTAATGAAATGTTTTAAGGCTTTAAAATACGTTGAAGGTGAAGGTTTAGAAAAAATAACGCTTGATCCGAAAGAAGACATAGAAAATGATAAAGGTAAACAATATAATTATATGTATGCTGCAAATAACAATGGATGGAAAATTTGTACACTTTTAGAAAACCAGACCGATCCGGATTTAAATGCAGATTATGAAGGCAAAAAAACAGAGGGGGCTTCAGAGGGAGAGCGTACATATTGTATGGTTGCAACTAACAGAAGCTTAAATGATATTGAGGAAACGGTTGCTGCCGGATCTGATACTAGCTTTTTAGAAGAATAATTAATTTGATATTAATGATTAATATCTTAAGGTCTATTAATAGCAAAAAATACTTTCTATTATGCTTTCTCTTAATAGTTGCCTTTTCGTATATTATTTATCCTAATGATGTAAGCGCAACATCCAATTTTGTAGTTTATTCGACATCTGATGGTGGTTATTGGTATGACCCAAATACATGGGAAGAAAAAATAAAACCGAGTGAGGCAAGCAAGGTTATTATTCGTGGACCAGTAGAAGTTGATACGCTTCCAAAAATTTCAAATTTACAAATTGAAAAAACAGGTAGCATAAAAGGTAATGGTAGCCTAAGTGTTTATGGAGATATTTTAAATAATGGTTCAATATTAAATGGTACAATAAAAGCTCAAGGGAATATAACAAATAATGGTATTTGGAACAATAAAGACCAAACAATACTGCTTAAAGGCGGACCAAGATATATTGATGGCTTAAATCCTATACAAAATGCTGTAGAAACTAAAGATGATATTTTGATTACCAATAGTCCAGTATTTGCCGGAAAGCTATTAGCTTTAACTAAAAATTTTACGGTACAAGACGGACAAACATTAACTCTACTTAATGATTTTCATACTTATGGCAAAATTAAAGCAAAAAAGGTTATATTTGGTGGTGATAACCAAATATTAAGGTCAAATGAATCTTTTAATGGAATTATGGCAGATGAAATTAGGATGGAAGGATCTGGAAGCAAAACGATTGATTCTCCATTATCTTTTTATGGAAATTTATTTATTGAGCCTGGGGTAGTAATAGATGGGGATAGGACATTGTATGTATATGGTTCTATTTTTAATAAAGGAAAGATTAATAATTCTTGTTTAAATGTTTCTAACAACATTGAAAATAATGGTGTTTGGGAAAATTATTTTTGTACAAATATAATGAATGAAAAAGATGCGGATGCTATTGGCTATGAATTTAAAATTACAGACACTGATGGTAAATGGGGGGGCATTATTTATTCAACTGAACCTCTATTCAATATAAAAAATTTAGTTAACGAAAAACATTTTTGGCAAGTCAAACCAAAATATAAGAATTATGAACAAAATGAATGGTCTGATGTTTTTTCTATAAATGCAGGTAATTTGTTTGATGAAGACAAAAAGGTTTCGGTCTACAATAAAAGTGATACGAAAACGGACTCTGGAATATTTTTCCCCGATGTGCCATTGAATGCTTTTTATAAATCAGAATTGATCCGCCTTGCAGAGCAAAAAATTATAAATGGTTATCCCGATGGGACATTTAAGCCAAATCAGACAATAAATAGATCTGAATTGCTTAAAATTGCAATGACAGCAGGTAACTTCGAAATTGTTACCACTAAAATAAAGAAATATACTGATATCGATGACAAAGAGTGGTTCAATCCTTATGTTCAAACTGCTACAAAAAATGGAATAATAAAAGGCTACGATGATGGCAGCTTTAAACCTGCAAATTTAATTAATAGGGCTGAAGCTATAAAAATTATAATTATTTCTCTTGTTTCGGCTGAAAATATTAATTGTATACAGGGTTCAAATTACAATGATGTTAATAAAAATGACTGGTTTTATAGTTATGTTTGCCAAGCAGAACAATTAGGAATATTGGATAGAATAAATAATAATTTTGAACCAGGTAAGCAAATTACAAGGGCTGAAGTTGTGTATTGGGTTGGTAAATTACTTAACAAATAATTTGATTTTTTTAAATGACATAAAGCTATTTGAGTATTTTTTTGTTTAATAATTGAGGGTTGTCATATTACAAAAATTATTTATAACAATATAAATGATAAAAGAATCACTAATGCACAGGCGGCAGGTCAAAGGATTTACATTTATAGAGCTAATAATCGTATCCACATTAGCAATGGTCCTTCTGGGCCTAAGCGCGCCTTTTGTTACCGCCCTGAGGTCTGAGCTAGCCATGAAAGAGTCTTTGAGCCAGGTTAAAACAGATATCATAACCACAATGGGCTATGCCCTTGCCGGCAAATCCATTGGCGCTTTGGCTTCAGGTGATCTGGAGGATATTTCATTGATACCCAGCCATTATGCCTTATATTTCCAGACAGACAACGATTATGGCGATATCAGACCATATTACTACACAGAATTTGCGACTGATATAAATAAAAATCAATATGACACCAAATTGACATATAGTGTCGCCAAAGACATGCCTTCCGAAACAGTATTTTTAAGAGATATCCGCTTAAAAAAAAATGAGGCTGATGCTGGACAGTCGGTTGATGCAGCATTTATATTTTTCAGCGCTCCTTTTGCGAAAGTAAATCTACTCAGCAGCCACAAAAATCTAATTTTAAGCCCAGACTATTCTTTTGATTCCCTGAATGATTTTATGGATTCTGATTTTAATTATATGGATCTGGTCTTTCAGTTTAAAGATGATGAAAAAAGTCAGGTTATCTTAACGTTTGGGGTAGATAAAGTGCTTAATATTTCCTGATATGTATTCAATTTTAATTTCAATGGCATTAGCGGTTTACGCTTTGATCTTGGTGGACTTTTCCCTGCTATTTCAGGATATGTCTGTTAACGCGGATATGATAACTTCCACGCAGGCTTTATATACAGCGGAAGGTGCTATTGAAAAGTCTTTCTTGCTTTCAAGTGAGGCAAGTTCTGCTGACCGCAATATCCAGTTCTTACTTGAAAAAGCTAACGCTTTTAACGATAAGAACAATGTTTTTCTTACTTATAATGAAGGTTCCGACTCTTTTTATATTGATAGGAAGATGAAGCTGGATGAACCGGATCAGAATACAGCCGATGCTCTTTATAAAAACAACAGAATCGTTAAAGATAACGCCTATCAGACAAATGAAGGTAATCTTGATAGTGGCGTAATTTACGGATTGGAGGCAAGCAAGGCCAGGAGTTTTGTATTGCGTGAAATAAATGTGGAGCAGAATTTTAACGAAATCGAATTCTCTTATAATCAGAGCCAGGAAAACGCAGACCTTCTTTTCGAAATATTCGTATTCCCGCGTGAGAATACTGAAATTGATTTTCTGGATTTTGACAGTATCAAGAACGGCTTTTTGCCATCTGTAAAAAGAGTAGTGATCAATACAAAAGATGCTTCTTTTAACGGAAAGGCATTAGATACCGGCGAACTTCCTCTTATCGCCTATTTTGGCGGAGGGGGCGGTAATTATAAAAATCAGCTGCGTGTTTCCGGATTTCAGCCGATCAGCAATAATTACATTCTGCATTTTCAGACTTTAGACAACAACAGCATACATTATAAAATCAGCGCGATGTATAATAACGAAATAGTCATGATCCCTAACCTGATGCAGACAATAGATGTGATAGGGGCTACGCCTACAGGTCTTTATCAGAGGGTAAAAATGCAGCGTCAATCCGAGGAAGGTATTTTACCTGGCTTAAATTTTGTTCTTTTTTCAAATGGACCAATCCACAAATAAAATCAGGATTTTAGCAATGTTTGGTAAAATTTTTAATAAACTGAATATAGTTATTGCTTTTTGCATCGCATCTTTTCTCGCGATTCTGGCTTATGCGTACAACCCATATAGCGCAGATATAAACGATATTGATGTAAGCGCTTATCCTATGGTCCGATTGGATATTAGCTTATCTAGTCATCCAGCAGACGAAGGGGATTTGGTAGCAAAAAATCTTTCAATTATTGAAAACGGTAAAAAAAACAATGGGCCTATAGTCGTCATACCTCCAGGGTCTTATAATAATACAATAGATCTTTTTATTTTGCTGGACAGAAGCGGAAATACAAAAAAATATGACAAAATAATAAAAAGTAATCTAAGGGCGCTAATTAAGTATATGCAGGATAAAAGCGTTGACCTGAATATTAAATTAGTGACGTTTGGCAGTTCAGGTGCGTCATATGATTTAGATTTGAAAAAATATTCTGATAATTTTAACTTTTTTAACGACGATATCGGAACGACAGCGTTTGACGACGCTCGCGTTGAAAGGGTGTTCGGATTGGAAAAGATATACTCATTGGCCGCTCAAAGTTATAGAGGAAATGCCGAAAAAGTAGCTTTAATTATTAATGGTTCACAATATTATGACCAAAATCGCGGCGATAATACCACTTTCAGCATCGCGGAAACCATACACATGCTAACGGATATGAATTTTGAGGTTTTTGTCGCTGGATTTCCGATTAAACAAATGGTAATGCACAGGACATTAAATATCGGGAATGACAGCATCGCGGATTCACTTACTGGTTCACTTGCGGGCGGGTATTTGGGATCTTTTTCATCAGATCTGACAGGTATTTATGATTTATTGAACAAAAAAAACAGCAGTAAATATATCGTACAATACTTTTCGGAATTATCGCCAGAAAGCAGTTCAAATGGGAGTGTTGAGCTAGATATTTTAGATTATTCTGCAGGTCACTTTACATATCCTCAAATAAATAATACTCAGCCTGATATTACCCATAACCCGCAACCCGCGCTTTTTGGCGAACCGTATAATGTGAAAATTAATGTGAATAACCACGGTAAGTATATAAATGCGGTTGAATTGGTATATTGGGATGCTGACGGAAAACAAGAATCTATATTTCTCGAACATAGAAAAAGCGAGGATTCCGGCGGTTCGCTGATATATGAAGGCAGTATACCCGCTAATGATCTTTCAAAAGGCAATTTCATTTATTATTTCATTTTACATACGCCTTTCAGGACCATTGATCTGTATGCCGATATATATGTAACTCCAGTTCTTGAGTTTGATTCAGGCATAACCCTTATTCCGCAGTTGGTGAATAATAAAGAGGTGCTTTGGAGGTGGGAAGGTGATACGGTTAATAAAGGAATCAAATATCAATTATACGGTGGAGATAAAATGATAGCGGAAACTTATGATAGGTATTACACTATCCCGCTCGGGAATTGTGATTTATATCAAATTGTAAAAGTCAGAGTTCTTATAAGACAAGATGCTGATCATCCAAGGGTGGGTGGGTGGAGCTTGTTCTCATTGCCTGCGGAATATTATGCGGGTCCTGATGGTAATGTTACTGAAAAAAATGGAATTCAGGAAATGTTCAACTGCCTTATTAAAAAAACAGCTACATCATTTGATGATTTTGTATCAAACGAAAAAGACTATAACCCTGATAACGAATTACATTTAAATAAAATGCTTGAATACTTAACTGGCGTTTTTGATACAGCTTTGCGGGAAGGCATGATGCGCAATCGATATCCCGTGCTCTATTATTTTATGCATTTTATAAGTTATGAAGAAATGAATTCATATAGCAAAATCAATAATAATATACCTTACAGCATCCTCTATAAAGTGATTACGGGCATTAACCAAACAGATGATTTTAGCTTCGTTTATCTTAATGCGAAAAATGAATTGGCAGAATGGATGCTTGGTCATTTCTCCTTCTGACCACATATTAACAGGATTTTGGCTGGATTTGCAGGATTAGACTGCAGGTCTGGAGTTCGGTAGTCAGGGCTTATTAATCATAATTATTTTTTCAATAATCTTTCTTTAAACTGTCTACTTTTATTCAGGCTAATCCTGTAATCAAATTCAATCCTTCAATCGAGGACCGAAATGCGAATTGCGAAATGTACCAATGAGAATGCGAAATCAGAAATGCGAATTGCGAAATGAAGTTACGCTCCCCAACTCCAAATCTTATTCTCCCCTGTCGGTTTTTCTACTGATATTTCCAGTTTGGTCCTAGCGCTTTTATCTTTTCCAACGTATTTGATTACAATCATAGTCGTGTCATCGATTTGGACATATTCGCCCACGAAATTAGCAAAATCCTTTGTGAGATGGTCAAAAATCCCCTCGGATGATGGCAGATATCCGTGCTTTTCAAAAGAAGAAACCATACGTTCCATAGTATACATTTGTCCTGTTTTATTCTTTGCTTCAGTCAGACCATCAGTATAAAGCACGATGGCATCCCCGATTTCCATTGGGATTTCATTCTCAAGCGCGATTTTTGAATTATTAGGTATCATGCCAAGCGCAATCCCGCCTGAGCGGAAAGCCTCGACTTTTTCGCTTTTGGCTTTATACAAAAGTATATGCTCATGGCCTGCACCGGTATAAAACATTTTTTGCTGTTCAGCGTCCCACCTGAGCATTACCATTGTCATAAAAATGCGGCTGCTTATCCTTGGGGTTAGGAGTGTATTTGTGTTTACGATTACGTCTTTTGAGCTTTTTATTCCCATTGCGATCATGGCTTCGACTAATGTATGCGTCATTACCATCACAAGGCCAGCTGGTACGCCATGACCTGTAACGTCGCCGATGTAAATATACGTCTGTTTGCCATCCGGAGATGATATAAAATCAAAGCTGTCACCTCCGACTTCGGCCGCTGAACGCGTTTTTGCGACTATATCCAGGCCGGGTGAATCAGGGGCTTCTTTCGGAAGCACATCCTCCTGCATCTTTGCAGCGATATCAAGTTCGGAAGACATACGCCTGCGTTCCTTTACGTCATAGGAAATTTTTTCAAGATCTCTTGTTATCTCGTTAAAGAAATGTGTAAACATCCCAATTTCATCATACGAAGTGGGGTCAAGCCTTTGGTATTGCCGTCCGGTAAGCAAGTTATTTACTTGTTTCGCTACGCGGCTTATAGGCAATACGACGTCAAATAAAAACAAAATCAATATCAGGAGTATTAGGCCTAGCAAAACGCCTAAAAATATGTTCAGCGAAACCTGAGTTATGTTTTTTCTGACCAAAAATATAGCAACACCGACTAAACCTGCTATAAGCAGTGTGAAAATAAAAATCGCCTTTTTTGTTAAACTATCTCTTATTAGCTTCATTTATTTATTTATAATTGGAATTTGTAATTGGTCATTGGTCATTGCCCGTTAGGGCCCCGCCTTGCGGGGGTCATTAGCAGTGTTTAAGCGCCTCTTCAAGTGTGGGATATGCGGGCATAAGCTGGTTGAGGCCCACAATTGAAAGTATGTCAGTTATGATTTTGTTGCATCCAGCCAAAATCATCTCTCGTCCATCTGCATTCAATCTGTTATAAACAGAAGCCATGTATCCGATTATTTTACTGCTCATGAATTCCAGCCTGTTAAAATTAAAAATTAATTTTTTATTTGCGGAATCCATAACATAAGGCTCAACCGCTTCCTCTAAATCCGGGAGGTTGGATTCATCCAGCTCACCGGAAATATGGAATATTTTTACCGATTCGGTATCTGGAGCTGATTCAACTGTGATTTGAACCATTGTTGGCATATTTTTTAGTGCTTAGTGCGTAGTGCTTTAGTGCCTAGTATCGTATGCGCTAAGCGCTAAGCACTCCGCACTTAAATTAAGTTACTTCAAGTACATTCAAAAGCCCGACTAAATCAAGCACTTCTTTGATTTGATCATTCATATTTTTAAGGCGAACTGAACCGCCTTTTTTATTCATTGCCGTATACCATGATGCCAGATTCCCTATGAATATGCTGTTTATGTAACTAACGTCTGAAAAATCCAGTACCAATACTGAATTTGGCGGCATAACATTGACCTGATCATGAATTGGGGCGACTTTTTCATCGATGTTAGATTTATCGATTTCTCCCTGAAGTTTTATTTCATAAACAGGGCCACCTGGTACGGCTGGTTGTTTTTCAGTTGGTTTCATCAATGGAGCTTGTGTGGCTTCAGCTATCAAACCAGCCTGTTCTATCAAACCTGTCGGCGCAGGCGGTGGAGGCGTTACGGTTTCAATATTTTTTTTAATGGTTATTGCGATACCTCCATGTTCGCTTTTGGCAATCAGCATATCATCCGTCCAAACTCTCGTTATCATCGAAAGCCCCCTGCCAGATGTACGGGTTAAATTCTGGTCTGCCTTATTTTTTTCAATAACATTCATTAGGTCTTCGGCGGATATCGTTTGTGAACCGCTTCCATCGTCTTCGATTGTAAACAGCATTTCATTCTCATCATACTGAATGGTTATGTAAACTAGACTTTTATCCTCCGTTGAACCATATCTAACGGCATTCATAAAAAGCTCATCCACGACCAATTTAAGCCTGCTGCACCATGACTTTTCAAATTTTGCCATACCAAAGATTTCATCCGCGATATGACGGACTAATGATGAATATTGGAGATTCGCGGGAACCGCAATTTGTATTTTATATTTTTCCACGCCTAGATTAATATTTTTAGCTCTAAAATTGATTTATTATTTAATCTATAAATTTTACCATAAAATGGCTTAAAACTCAATGCCTCTTACCAACGAAGTAACGACCTGCCTGCCGGCAGGCAGGAATAACGAAGTAACGATGTAACATTTTGATTCCCAGCACTCGGTTAAAGTTATTTCGTTTATTTAAATAAGTTTATTCACTTTAAGCACCTCTTTGGTCCTTTGTACTATTTCAGACGGGGTAAAATTAGATTTAATCAAATATGCGTCGACCTGGTCTAGAGAATCATGTCGGGTAAAATGCTCCATATCTAGGTTTGTTAGCATCATAACCGGTATGTATTTATCAGTTCTTCTACGAACTTCTTTTAATACTTTATAACCATCCACTTCTGGCATCATGATATCTAAAAGAATAATATCGGGTTGTTTGGAATTATATTTTTCTATCGCATATTTTCCATCTTTAGCCGTATATACTTTAAATCCTTCTCTCATAAAAGCAGTGGCGTACATTTCACATATGCCCTGATCATCTTCTACAATAAGCACTTTGATATTTTTGATAGGCTGAACCATAGTTTTATTATAATAGAAATAACTTTTATTAATACCTAATCTCTAATTTCTAATACCTAATTTTGATATGCGGTATACCCGATTAGCAAAATTAGACATTAGGTATTAGATATTAGAGATTGTATTTTAACATTTCTTAATAAAGTTATTCGAGAGGTAATTGCATGTGGAAAGTCGTCCCTTTACGGAGTTCGCTTTCAGCCCAAATCATACCGTTATGCAGTTCCATTATTTTTTTAGCTATAAATAAACCGAGTCCTGCACCGCCCTTATACTGAGAAAGGCTATTTGACCCTTGCTTAAATTTATCAAAAATATCAAAAATTTCTGACTTGCGTATCCCCATACCCTGGTCAATTACAGATATCTGTACGCCTATTCCTCTGATTTGTATCTCAACATTTATATCCTTACCGTAAGGAGAATATTTTATCGCATTATCAAGTATATTGCGGATGACTTGCCTTATACGGACTTCATCGATACTCAGAATCAAAGATTCCATTTCCGTTTTATTTATAAAATTTATGGAGATTTTTTTTTCATTTGCCTGAAAACTAAGGTTATTGATGACCTGTTTTATCAGATTTAAAACGTCTATTGATGTTTTATGAAGCTCAAAGCGCCCCATCTCCATACGCGATACATCTAAAATGTTATTTACAAGATTATTAAGGACTTCGACATTATCATAGACATGTACGAGATAATCTTTGGCTTCTTGCGGCATACCATTTAGTATTTTTTCATCGATTAGGAACGAAAGATAACCCCTGGCGGCGGTCAAAGGGGATCTTAATTCATGCGAAGTCACAGCAATAAATTCATCTTTTAATTCATTCAAAGATTGTAATCTACGATTGGCCCTTTGAAGGTCTTTTGTCTTTTCGTAGATTTTTGCCTGTAATTCTTTATTGAAATTCCGCTGGCGATTCTGCGCTTCTTTTATTCTCGTGACATCCTGTATTGTTCCAAGTATTGCCCGTTTACCGTAATAATCTATAATCTGCGTGAAGATTTCTACATTTATGGCCGAACCGTCTTTGCGCCTTGCTCTAATATTACAATGAAAGCTATTCAATTTTATTTCAGAAATAAGCTTTTTCTGACATTCGCAGTCAGGCAAAAGTTCTTCATAGGCTCTTCCGATAATTTCATCTTCTTTAGTAAATTTAAACATCCTGATGAATTTCGGGTTAACATATTGGAATTTGCCTTCATGGAGAATAAATATGCCTGTTACGGATTTGTTTACTAGTTTTTGATAACGTTCTAAAATTTCACGGCTCTGCACATGCTTTCCAATTGTCTGGGTGATTATATGGATTACCTTTTTTTCGTGCGCCAATGAAAATGATTCTTTATTATCAATCTTTTTTATATAACCAAGTTCAATAAAGCCTCTTTTGATGCCATTTATAATAATGGATTCATTAATTTTTGAGATAAACTTTTCATTCTTTTTTAAATTTGAATAGACCTTACCATCAAAAACGATTCGGGCGCGGGCGGGTTCTATTACATCACATGCCAATACTAAATCTTTAGCTATTGCCTTTAGAACTTTATTCAGGGGAATAACCATTCTCATATGAGCGTTCGATTGGTATAAGGCCTGGAATTCACGCATGCGGTTAGCCAAGTATTCGCTTAAATTTTTAAAATCAGTAATATCTTCAACTGTCTCAATGACTCCCACAAGTTTGTTTTCAAAGTCGTGTAACGGTTTTATTCTAAATCTCAGCCATTTCTTTTTGCCTCCACAAAAATGCTGGTAAAATTTCGAACATACTATACCTGTCTTAACATTGGTTTCTTTTATTTCCATTTTTTTGTATCTGTCCAATTTCGCAATATCATTCCACTTCATCCCATCTATAATCATATCCTCAATCTGCTGGGTAGGCTCTTTATAAAAAGGTTTCCAGTGGTTAGAGGTACCTATTATCTGATTTGCCTTGAATCCTGTCATTTCCTCCATGGCTTTGTTCCAATAAATAACTTTGTGATCCGTATTAACCACATAGATTGCGATTGGGGAGCCTTGTACAAGATCATCAAAAAGCTTTTTGGATGCCTTGAGTTCATTTTCAACAATTTTTCGCGCAGTGATATCTAATATAGATGCGACGCATTTCTTCGTTCCAGGAATCATTGCCACGGTTAAAAAAACATTTCTTATTTCACCGTCTTTAGTTACAAAATGCGCCTCATAATTTCTTGGGGCTGAATACGGATTTATACGTCTCATGGCATGAAACTTTTTCATCATCTCCATATCCTCTTCTGCAAAAAAATCAAACCATTTCTTCTTATCCAAAATATTATCTTTCGAATAACCGCACATATTTATAAATTGAGTATTAACAAAAGAAATTACGTCATTTTCTTCAATAATCATTGTCGCAGTACCTGTATTTTCAAAAATAGCACGGTAGGTGTTTTCCGAAGCTCTTAACTCCTCTTCCTTTTTGCGGATTGGCCTAAGATCTTGCAAAATACCAACGCTTCCTCCGTCAGAAAAAGGGGTGCCGCTCACCATCACAGGGATGATTTGGCCAGACCGTGCGACCAAATTCGCCTCATAGCTGGAGCTGATACCCTCCTTCCGTTCGGTCTGTTCAATCTGGCGGATTTTATCGGCACTTTCTTTGGTAAAAAAATCATAAAAAGTTTTATGTAGAGTTTCTTCAAGGGAGTATCCTGCCAACTGGCAAAATACGGTGTTCACATAAATCGCCCGCCCATTCCGATCGCCCATCCAAGCCGGCAAATTCATATTTTCAATCAACGCCCGACAACGCGCTTCCAAAGTAGGAGCTGTTTTGGGCGAGCCCAAAACAATCCTCTTCGTTAAGTGAAGTTTTCGGGGGGGCACAACGTTATGCCTAGCTTTTGGACTAATTTGAGGCATAAAAACTGGTTCGTGGAGTTATTATTGTAACAGACTGTTCAACTTATTGCAAACTTTATTTTTTATGGTATAATTGTAGCAAATTACAAAATACAAATAACAAATTACAAACAAGCTCCAAGTCACAAATGACAAATAATAAAATTGTATTTTGGAACTTGTAAATTGTAATTTGCTTATAATTTGTAAATTGTAATTTGTTATTTAACACCATGGGGATGATCGGTCTTGACAGAGATGATCCAAGGCAAAAAATCGCAATCCAGGCATCGCGCTGTCTGCCTGCTAATTAGTCCAGCGCAAAATAAGTGCAAACACTTATAAATCACTTGGTGCACGCTTTGCAGCAAAAGTAAAAGACGCTTTCAGCGTCCCAGCTCTTGCTTATGCGTAAACCATTAGGTTACCTATACGTAACCGCGTCTTACCTGGCGACACCTGCTGACCTTGTAAGGCGTAATTTAGCAGGTTAAGCGTTTATTACGCTTTCAGAGGAATAAACGTCGAAAACCCAACCTGAACAAGCGCCCGCGCTTTTGTCAGTTCTTATGCGGACGACTGAAATCCTAAACTGACTACGATTGTAGAAGTTTTAGTCTTCATCTTTGGACCCCGGTTCGATTCCGGGCATCTCCACCATTCTTCGCCAAGGCTACGAATGGCTGCGCCAGCAGGCATGAAGTAGGCTTGAGCAGAAGAATGAGCCCTTCGAAGCATTTGCGAAGAAGGGTCATATTATTCAATTTATTTTTTAGTATCTAAATCAATATTATGCATTACGTTTATATTCTTCGTAGCTTAGTTATACCGAAAGAAACTTATGTCGGTATTACAGACAATCTAAACAATAGACTGCAAAAGCACAATGAAGGAAAATCAATACACACAAATAAGTTCAAACCATGGAAAATAATTTGGTTTTGCGCTTTTGAAGATATTAAAAGGGCCAAAAACTTTGAATTATATTTAAAAACAGCATCAGGTATAGCTTTTAGAAATAAAAGGCTTATTTAAAAACTTACAAATATAAAAATTGATTTGGTAATCCAGGATTCGAAATGTGAAATAAATATAAGGAATGTTTTCTATAAATAATCATTAAATATGAAAAAAATAATCCTCACGCAATTTTTTGTTTTATTGGCCGGCACATTATTTGCTTGGACCAACTTTGCCGTAGAGCTTCTCAATTGGCTGGATAAGCGCGCATGTACAACCGGTTGCGCAGTAGGCTTGGTTAATCCTTTTCTGACCCCTTGTTTTTACGGTGCGATTGTTTTTACCTTGGCTTTTATCCTAAGCGCAATCATGTTCAAAAAATCCCATAGATGAAGTTTGAAATCACAAATCAGAAATCAGAAATGTAAAATTAACATCGGATAAAAATCGTGTTATATGCCATTTTACATTCGCTAAGCATAAACCTTCATATGTCCATTCGAGTTAGAAAATTTAGAGAGGCGGATGCTGCAAAAGTAAGCAACATTATTAAAAAGGGGTTCCGATCCATAATTTCTGATGACTATTCCAAAAAAAGTGTTGAATGGCAGATCAAAGAAAACTCACCAAAAAAACTTACAGAGAAAGCTAAAAATGTTAAATATTATGTAGCTGTCGATGGTGATAAAGTACTGGGTTTTGGTGGTTATAATGCAGAGAAAGTCCACACATTTTTTGTCGACCCTGGAATACATGGAAAAGGAATTGGCAGTAAGATAATGGAAAGAGTTTTATCTGATGCCAAAAAAGACGGAGTAAAAGCAGTAAAATGTTGGGCTACTTTTAATTCAGTGCAATTCTATTCTAAATTTGGGTTTAAAAAGTTAAAAAAAATAAAGCTGAGATCAGGTAAAAATTCTATTACTTTTATGGAAATGAAAAAGAAGTTGTGAACTTAGATGTAACCAGAGGTCGCGAATGTAAAATATGATTGGGAAATCAGAAATGTAAAATATTCAAACACCTCTATCATCATCCGCCTCTAGCTCAGAGAATGGGTCTTTTTTTCCTCTCCCGAAAACTGATTTTCCGACTGATTTAACAATATAAAATCCTCCTGAAACTGACGCGCCTAAAATAATACCCTCGAGTATTCCGTTAACGGCAGGATATTCGATATACTGAAACATCGCGCCTAACCCCATAGCGACAATAGGGAGTAAGACAGATGGTGCTCCGTAAAATTTAAAAATTTGAGTTATACCTATAATAGCGATGATTTTTTCGGCCAAATTCATTGTTCTGAACGGATTAATTTGTAAAACCGATAAAACCTCACGGCATGGCGCACATCTTCGGCACATCGGATTTTGAAAAGCTTATGTTTTGCGATAAATTCGACAGCTTCTTTCGCCCAGTCCGGGACCTGTATTAGGACCATTTCTTCCGATTCGCTGAAATCAGCTGGTGGCGGAGCGGTTGTATTACGGACGACATCACCTAAAACAGGTTTCGGATAACTGGTATTAAGTTCCTGAAAAAGCCATTCCTTTGTAATTGCCCGGCCGGGACATGATTTCGGCGACACGTCACGGTGAAAAAATATGTCTTTTTCACTTAAATTCAGACGATCCATCAGAGCTTTTATTGCCCCAAGTGCATTTATTTTAGTATCGCCAGACCATACTTCTGAATCATAATCTCCTACGACTTCTATACCTATAGAACAATGATTGAGACCGGCTGTGTGTATGCCGTCTACCCGCATAGGCGTAAAAAGCCAAATTCCTTCCTCAGCTACAAAAAGATGTGGACCCGCGGGCCAGCCCTTCTTTTCGTAATACTTCTTTAGACCGTCAATACTTCTTTGACCATCCCATAAATCCTTGGTGGGTTTCCAAGTATGGTGGATCACCAGTTTATTAGCCGGTTCACTGCCAAAATAATACCCCTTAACATATTCCTGAAATTCCTTCAGAGTCAGGCAACGGTTTACGATTTCCATATGTACGTTGAAAAGGGAATTATAGTAGAATGAATGGGCATTTAGGTCAAATTATTTTAACCGCATTACTATACCTTATATATAAAGCTCTAAACTCTAAGTCTTAATTTGTTTGGAAGTCATACTGATATTATAGAGTTCAGAACTTAGGACTTAGAGTTTTTTCGACAAAAAATAGGCTTTTGCGAAATATCACTCTATAACGTCTCTCATTCTGTCTAGTCGAAAATTTCATTTACTCTGTACTAACTCTGATCAATCGGTTATATTACAGGCGCTTTATTTTTTAATATTTTTATTATGACTAGAAAACCAAATCCACAATTTATGAAACCTATGCATGTTTCTCCCGCTCTGGCCAAAGTAGTTGGCAATGGCCCAATGCCTCGCACAGCGGTTATCAAGAAACTATGGGGTTACATCAAGAGTCATGGATTACAAGACAAGAAAGAGAAGAGAATGATCCATGCTGATGCCACTCTTAAGGAAGTATTCGGTGGCAAACACACTGTTAACATGTTTGAAATGACCAAATTGGTCTTCAAGCATCTTAAATAGTATTGCTTAGTAAACTCAATAAACCCTGAACCCATCGTGGTTCAGGGTTTTTGTTATATTTAAAACTTATATCTTATCGGATTATAGTAGCAAATTAATTCGTAACAATTTATAAAATATTTTGTATATTTGATATGCTATAATCAATTAGCTTTTAGCATTAATAAAACTTTATGAAAAAATCTTACCTATTACAAGGATTAATTTTTGTAATTCTTGTAATTTCTGTAATCATTGTAATGCCCATGGCAAATGCACAGAATTTCAGCGATGTCCAGAGTACAAATATAAATAAGGATGCTATCGAGTTCTTTAAATCGACTAACGTCATACAGGGATACTCCGATGGCACCTATAAACCTGAAAATCGTATAAACCGCGCGGAATTTATAAAAATAATTGTTGCAAGCCAGGTTAAAAATCCGACTGGAAGCAACTGTTTTAAGGATGTTAAGGATGAATGGTTTGCGAAATATGTCTGTACAGCAAAAAGCCTTGGCTATATACAGGGGTATTCCGATGGCACATTCAAACCTGGCGAATACATAAATTTCGCTGAAGCGAGCAAAATCATCACCAAAGCTCTGAGTGTAACTCCAGATACAACGGGAACAAATAATGAATGGTTTGCTGGTTTTGTTAACGCTTTAGCTGAAAAAAACGCTATTCCGACCACTATCCAATTTTTTGACAAAGATGTTTCACGAGGTGAAATGGCGGAAGTCATGTGGCGCGTGAAAGAAAAGGTTACTGACAAGGTTTCTCAGGATTACGAATCAATTACAAAACCCTTCCCAGCGATAAAATCATGCGATGCGCTTCAGGAAAAATTCAAGGAATATCAAAGCTACCATTATGGTTATATTAGGGGTGACGTGGTTTTTGATATGGAAAGTTTGCCTACAGGAGCAACTCCCGAGATGGCTAAAACTGAGGCGGCTCCGGCAACCGCAGGTGAGAGCGTAACTGCAACTGACTATTCTACAACCAATATACAGGTTAAGGGTGTTGATGAGGCTGACATCATAAAAAATGATGGCAAATATATATATATGATAAAAGGTAATACAGTTAGGATTGTGGAAGCCTATCCTCCGAGTATCATGAAAGAGGTTTCGACCGTTAAATTTGATGAAGATAATTTTAATCCGAGTGAGATGTTTGTTGACGGAGACAGGTTGGTAGTAATCGGCCAAAGCTGGAATTATTACGGAGGTGTTACGCCATTGATATATCCGCGTCCATGGAACGGAAGTCAGACAAAAGTTTATATCCTTGATATAACCGACAGGAGCAACCCTGAAACGGAGCGTGAACTGGCGTTCGATGGCAACTACCAGACATCCAGACGGATTAACAACAATATGTACCTTGTTTTGAACGAATCTCCGAATGTGTGGATTATGGATCAGGTAAAATCAGGGGAAGATTTGTTGCCCCGTATGAAAGATGGTAAAAAAGACGAGGTGCCATTGGCCCGTTGTATAGATATCCAATATTTCCCGGGTTTTGTTGTGCCAAATTACCTTATCGTCGCTTCGATTCCCTTAGATGACCCGACTGGCGACATAGATAGGGAAGTATTTTTGGGATCAAGCGATAACGTATATACTTCGAGGACCCATTTATATGTCGCAACAAACCGGACAGCTTACGATTATTATACAGACTGGGACTGGCATCGCGACTCAACACGCACTCTGGTATTTAAATTTGCTCTTGAGAACGGTAAAATCAATTTTCTTTCGAGAGGAGATGTCCCAGGAAGAATTCTGAATCAGTTCTCAATGGATGCAAATATGGATAATTTCCGTATTGCGACAACAATCGACTCATGGGATTCCGAGCATCCTTCAGGAAACAATGTTTATATTATGGATAAAGATATGAAGGTTGTAGGAAAAATCGAAGAAATCGCGCCAGGCGAACGGATTTATTCGACCCGTTTTATTGAGGACCGGTTGTACATGGTGACATTTAGACAAATCGACCCGTTGTTTGTGATAAGCCTTGCTGACCCAACTAATCCCAAAATTTTAGGTAAGCTTAAAATTCCTGGCTTCAGCAATTACATGCATCCTTACGACAAAAATCATATTATTGGTTTTGGAAAAGAGACAGTAGACAATAAATATGGAAATGTTATTGCGACTGCCTTTAAAATGGCACTATTTGATGTCAGCGACGTTGAAAATCCAAAACAGCAATTTGTCGAGACTATCGGCGACCAGGGAACATATTCCGAATTGCTGAATAACCATAAAGCCTTACTATTTGATAAAGATAAGGAATTACTGGCTTTCCCGATTACAATCCAGGAAAAAGTTACATCGGAGGAACTAAACTGCGGCAAATATCGTTATGACACCTGTCCAAGTCTTTGTATGCAAAGATGCATTCCGACATCCTGTACCGTTGACGCTCAGGGTGTATCAACTTGCACTGATGATTGTGGCGGGCCAGGCAGCTGTACATCGCAAGATTATGAGCAGTATTCAACAACTTTTTCAGGCGCCATGGTCTACACGTTAAACTTAACGGATGGCTTTAAGCTCCGCGGAAAAATAACCCATTACGATAACGCGGATATCCTGAAAATGGGCGATTACTGGCCGTATAATTATGATAAGAATATCCAGAGAATTATCTATATCGGCGATTATCTTTACACGATTTCACAATCTAAAGTTAAAGCTAACGATATAAACACTGTTAAAGATGTTAATGCCGTTGATATAAAATAATCCAATTAGCGCTGAGTGCAAGGTGCAGAGTGCTTAGATACGAAATCAGCACTAAGCACTAAGCACTCCGCACTAAGCACTTAATATTTAAGCACTTAATATATGTTTGCTTGGCTAAAAAATCTGTTCCATAAGGAACAAACGTCAAAAAAAGAAAAAATTATTTCAGCTTTGTTTTTCTTTATCTACATATTTTTACTTGGTTTCGCGGGCGGCGGGATGGATGACCGCACTAAAGCTTTCTACAATTCTTTGGTCAAGCCGAGCGTAACGCCCCCAAGCTGGGTTTTTCCGATTGTATGGATGGCTCTTTTTATTTTGATTGCTTTAGCCGGTTATCATGTATGGAATTCCTATTTGAGCGACCGTTACAGAAAAATTTTTACCGCCCTTTATTTTATAAACGGGATTCTGATTTATCTTTGGTCGCATGTATTTTTTCAGCTTCAGGACATAACAGGCGCACTTTATGTCATCGTGGCAATGATTATATTGATTGAACTTATGATATTGGTAGCCTTCAAGACCAATCACAAAGCCTCATATATGCTTATGCCATATTTTCTGTGGGTTCTTTTTGCCACTTATCTGAACACCACGATAATCGCGCTTAATAGCTGACTTTTCGGTGGATATCGATTGATTGCGTTGGATATCGATTGATAAGTTAACTGAAAATCAAGTCAATCGAAATCCACCGAAAGTCCACCGAAATCAATCGACAATATGCCCACAAACTTCCTCCTTCTTCACGGTTATGGCGGCAAGCACCCGGAGCACTGGCAAAGTCATTTGGCTAATTTTTTAGATGAAGATAACCAAAATTTTAAGTATCCTGATTTTCCAGAACCTGATTTGCCGAAATTAGATAAATGGATGGAAAATCTGGATAGGATTTTTGAACATTTTAATCCTTCTTCGCTTGTTGTTGCTGCACACAGTTTGGGTTGCGCGCTTTGGCTGCATTACATAAAAAAACGTCCTGATATTAGACCTCTAAAGGTTTATCTTGTTTCGCCGCCGCTGAATGATTGCGGCATCGCGGAGATATCTAATTTTTTTCCATTGCCTGATTTAGATTTAAGCGATCAGAATTATCTCGCCATAGGTTCAGACAACGATGATTTTATACCGAAAAAAGATTTTGAAGATTTTGCCAAAAAATATAAAATACCATTAAAAATATTACATGGAGCGGGCCACATAAACGCGCCCGTATTCGGTTATTGGGAGTGGATGGTGACTGAATTTTTAACTTTTATCTGATTTAATGAACTACCTCGGAAAAAGCTCACGAGGTATTAATAATTAATTTTAAATTTTAAATTACAAATGACAAATTACAATTTTGTATACGGAAACCTAAATTAAAATTTGTAATTTAAAATTTGTTATTTGTCATTCGTATAATTAGGTTACTTCGTTTGATTAAATGCCAACAAAAGAAATCAAAATTTTCGGTAAAACAATTAAGCTTTCCCTCAGGAATGATGGGGATTTCGCAATGGCTAATGAGCTCTTTTTGGATAGGCAATATCGGTTTTGCGATGAGGCGATAAAAAAAGCTAAAAACTGCATCATCGATATTGGCGGGCATTTGGGTTTTTTCAGTATACTGGCGTCGATATTAAACCCAAATGTCCCGATTTATTCCTTTGAACCGCACATAGGCAATTACGCTTTACTTAAAGAGAATCTCAAAAATAATAGGATTAAAAATGTTTATCCTAAACAGTTGGCGGTAAGCGATAAGACTGGCGAAGCCGAACTTAAATTAAGTAAAGAGGATCTTAACCATTCGCTCGCGATGGCCATAGAGCCGACTGGAGAGACCCAGAAAGTACAAACAATCACATTGGAAAGGATTTTTGCCAAAAATAACGCAAATATATGCAATCTTCTGAAACTGGACTGCGAAGGAAGTGAATACGAGATAATTTATTCAGCGCCAAAAAGCATTTTTAGTAAAATAAATAATATTTTCCTCGAATACCACGACTGGGAAAAAAGCGATAATTCTGACAAACTGAAATCCTATTTACAGAGTGTCGGTTACAAAGTCCAAAAATTTCCAAATTCAAAAATGCCCGCCCTCGGCTTCCTGTGGTGTCGGAAATAATATAATAATTTGTGAATTAATTTCTTGACAAAATATCCATTTTTTGTTATTTTAATAAACCTTTAAAATTTTATATTTAAAATATGTCTAAAGAATTACAACTTGATCCAAATGATCTTGAATCTAAAAGGGGCGGAAGCGTGGCGTATAATGAAAAATTTGAATTAAAAAAAGGAGATTGCTAAAATAGGATAGATAGTATATATTTTAAGTAATATTACCTGATACAAAAACATATGCACTGTCCCAAATGTCAGTCTGAATCAAATGTCAAAAATGGCATTGTCCGCAGTCTGCAGCGCTATAAATGTAAAAACTGCGGCTGCAGTTACACCAAATCGGAACCAAGGGGATATCCGAAATGGATGAAAAAAAGAGCTCTGGAACTGTATCTGGAGGGTGTGGGATTCCGCGGAATCGGAAGGCTTCTGAGGGTTACCAACGTTACTGTCCTTTACTGGATACGGGATCTGGGGGAAGCCGTTGAGAAACTGAGAAAAGAACTGAAAACCAATGCATATGTACAGACTATGGAACTGGATGAGATGTGGCATTATATCCAAAAAAAACAGAAAAATTTTGGATCTGGATCGCTTATGATAGGAAGGGAAGAAAGCCCGTCGACTTTGAATGCGGAGATCGTGATGATTGGACGGGGAAAAAGCTCATCGACAGAGTCGCAGAAATAGACTGCGGCAAATACTGCTCAGATGCCTGGAGTACTTACAGTAAATTTCTGCCGGAGGAAAAACACATCATCTCAAAAGCCGAAACCCATTGCCTTGAAAGCTTTAATGCCACGGTGCGCCATTACCTTGCCCGCTTCCACCGCAGAACCCACTGTTACTCCAAATCCGCCGATATGGTTAAACTTTCCCTTCTGTTATTTTTCTTTAAAGATTTAGCCCTATCTATCTTTGATTAGCAATCTCAAAAAAAGAAGACGCCCGCTTATTAATTGAATGGTTCAGAGATAATCTAGTAAACTTTATGAATGAGGCTAATTTTGGCAATGAAAGTGGAAGCGATGAAATTCAAATCGGTTTCAATGGTAGTGGAGGTGAAAAAATTGAGAAACGAAGTGTAGCTGATCTTTTAAGGCATCTTCGAAACTTAAAAGAAACTGAAGAAAAAGAATAATTAATTTCTAATTAGGTTTTATAATTTGCGATTATAAAATACCGAACTCGGTTTTCGAGTTTAGGTTTTTATCGTTTCATTATTTCGTCGTGTCGTCGTTTCGTTTATAATAAGCATATGAAAACCTACAACGAAGACTTCTACAATCTGTTCAACGAAATAGCGGACCTAATGTCGCTTATTGAAGAAAATCCTTTCAAAATACGCGCTTACAGATCAGCCGCACATAGGCTTAAAGAAGAATACAGAAAAATCACAAAAAAAGATGCGGATAAAAAAAAACTTATGGTTATTCCTGGTATCGGTGACGCGCTTGCGGGAAAAATGATACAGTACATGAAAGAGGGTAAAATTGATTATCTTGAAAAGCTCCGCAAGCAAATACCAAAACCCGTTCAGGATCTTTTAAAACTTCCGCATCTTGGCCCAAGCCGTGTGCGCGATCTTTATATAAATCTTGGCATAAAATCTAAAGCAGACCTTATTCGCCACGCTAAAAATGGTGACATAGACAAAATACCAGGGTTTGGAGAAAAATTAGTATCGCAGATCTTAGAGGGAATAAAAACCGGACAGGAAAAAAAGAAACGGCATGAAAGAAAGGCAGTTAAACCGATTGCCGATAAGCTTGTTAAAATTTTAAAAAGCGTCAAAGGCGTTAAAATGGTTGAAGTCGCTGGTAGTTTCAGGCGGAAACTGCCGACAGTCGGAGATTTGGATATACTCGTTTGCGGAAAACCTGTCGCGGAATTAGCTGAAAAAAAGATATCCGAGGATTTTAAAAATATTACCCAGCTCGCAAGCGGAGAAACAAAGATTGCATTTGTAATATTCCCCGAGAATCTGCAAGTGGATATCCGTTTTGTGCCGGAAGAAAGTTATGGCGCCGCTCTTTTATATTTTACGGGCAGTAAAGATTACAATGTAATGATGCGCAAAGCCGCTATCGAAAAAGGCTATTTGCTGAATGAATACGGGTTATTTGAGAATGGTGAATATATAGCAGGGAAAACCGAGAAAGAAGTATACGAAAAATTAGGGCTTCCGATTTTGGAGCCCTCAAGGAGAAAATAAAATTTTATATAATATTTTTCTTCTCCTCAAGCCTGAGGTCTGCCAGTGCCTAGAAAGGCTAACCTGAGCGCACCTCCATAACTTTATTTCTTCCGGCTAAACTATACTATAAAAATAGTAGGTCTTAAAAATTTTGTCGATGTTAGCTTATTGTTTTAGTCAGGTTTTTTCTGATTAACATTCTTGCGCGTTTAAGAAGTTCTATATCCGAACCTGTTTTATTAGCATATTCTTGTAACTCTTTATAAGTTAAACTGCATAATAATTCTCTTTGTCTCCTTACAAGATCTTTAGACATTTTGGTTCGGCCATCGAGTAATAACCTTGAAGTTGCGATCGTAATTAACTCATCGACTCTTTTTGACATAAAATATAATGTAGTTGTAAAGTAAGATTTAATTTAAGCATTATTATTCAATTTTGTCAATATAAATCGACCTTTAACAATTTTTGCTAAAAAAAACTGCTGAGCAATGATAGAAGTATGCGGCAGAATATCACACGTTTGGCAAAGCGCTCAACATTTTAATTCCGCAATATTGGCGCCTTATGTTCTCAAAACGGTAATGTAGACCTTCGTTATACGCATTGGTAGTTCCGAAGTTATAAAAATAACAATTACTTATAACCAACCAATATCACGAGTAAGTAGTCATAAATAAAAATCGCCCCCCAATTGATTAGTATATAGAAAAATCAGTTTGCCGCAAAGTAAAATTTGTTAACCATCCTGAACAACGGAAATAAATTGCCAAAATACAAAAATTTGATAACATTAGGGCAGACTGGAATACTCGTTCCTTGCTTATAATTTCCTCTACAATCACATTTAAGGAAATCCAATATTTGTCAGCGCTGTGGCGCTGACGTGCGGAATTCCATCTTAGGTTCTTATGGGGATTATAATGAGGCAAGCAACGGTATTTCGGTTTTTTGTATATTTATCAATCTCAATTGGAGCGCCAATCGGAGCACCTATGGGAGCTCCGATTGGTGAAGCTACATTGAAATAACCTATAAAATATGATAAAATAAAAAACGTAAAAAATAAAAAAATAAAAATATGACTAAAAAGAAAGCTGAGACAAAAAAACTTCCCGCGGAAAAGAGCAAACCAACCGAACCTCTAAAGGAACAGCCACCCAAGGCGGTCACTAAAACAGCAAGTGGCATTTTTTCTCAAATACAGGCTAAAACAGGCATAGATAATAAAAAAATCGATGAATGGCAGAAAAAATGGATAAAACTTCCTGAGCAAAGGACAAAATATAAATATTTAAGCACTGCTCCGGCGGTTGTCGGTGAAGAGATGTTCGCGATGGTCAATGACATTATTGACTTTATTCAAAAAGAAGAAGGCGGACAGTCGATTTTATTCAAAAAGATTAAAGAAAAAACTAAGGATTTCGTAAAAAATCCATTCGACTACCTAAAGCAAAAAGCTGAAGCGGCAAGGAAAAAATTTACTGAAGCAAAAACAGTTGCTCAGGAAAAAGGAGTGCAGGCAAAAGAAATGGCAGAGAAGGCGAAACAAAAAACCTCTGAGGTCAAAGAGGTTGTGAAGGAAAAATCTGTTATAACAAAAAAACTAAAAAAACAGAAAAAATAACAATGGCTGATGAAGACCAAAATAACATTAGAAATCGTAAAGAGGCCGTTGCTATAGCGCGGCTGTTTGAAAAAAAATTTCGCGACCCCAAAGACTCAAATAAACTTAAAAGTGGATTAAAACCTTCCGATCTGTTCGAAGGTCTTGGATTTAAAAAAATAAATTTTCTCGATTTAGAACCAGGACTCCAAAAAGCTTTAAAAAAACAGGATAGCGAGAGATGGTACGGACATCCGGTTGGATTTGACGGTAGGGTTAATTATTCAGATCTTACAATAATGGAGAAAAAGGATGGGTCTGTTTTGTATTTTTTTCGCGGTAAAAAAGATGATGCTGGCAATATGACCTTTGCATGTTCACGTCTGTACAGGCTTGATAATATTTATTGCGTTGAACAGTTGCATCACAGTTTTAACATAGGTGAGATTATTTCAGCTGTGTCATATCAGGAAATAATGATTAACGAAACTATGACTGGACGCCATTGTGGCTTAAAATATATTGAGATTCAGCTCTAAATAACTTATATAAATAGCTTATTTATGCCTGAAAAAACAAAAGATTATTATAAAATAATGGACGAGGCGAAAGCTTTTGAATCTCAATTCAGAGACCCTGAAAAACCATCAGTATTACAAAAAAATCTTAGGCCTGAAGACATATTGGCAAAATTGGGATTCAGGCGCGTTCGATTTGAAGATTTAGACCCTCATACGCAGGAAAGCATAAGACGATCAAAGCGAAAAACCTTCTATGCATGCCCGGTCGACAGGAGCGGCAATCCAAGAAATGATGTGATTATTATGCAAAATACAGATGGGTCAGTTATATATTTTTGCAAAGATGCATATGGCGAATATGCTATATCGCGTTTAGCAAAAGGTAAAATGGGATACACACTCAGTGAACTCAGCAATGACTTAAATATTGCAGAAATAATTGAAAATATATCTTTCATGGATATAAAAAATCCTCAAAATCCAGAATTATTTCCAAGATACGATGGCGCGGACATCAGGATACCATTCCCTGAACCAATGCCTGTCGAAGAAACAAGAGCTCGCTTAAGTGCAATTTAGGTCCAATTTGTTTTACGACATCTTGTCTCATATTGAGTTACAAGGTATATTTGACGAGTGTAAAAAGTAGCTCAGCACTTGAGCACTTAAGCACTTGAGCACTTAAGTACTGCAAAAATGAAAATCTCACTAAACTGGCTTTCTGACTTCATAAACATTACAGAAAAGGACAAGGATAAAATAAAGGAAATCATAACGGCGCGAAGCGCTGAAATCGAGACGATGGAAAACATCGGCGCGCATCTGGATAAGATAGTTTTGGGGAAAATCGAAAAAATCATGCCTCATCCGAACGCGGATAAGCTGAGGCTTGCGATTGTGAATAATGGCGAGCATAAACTTCAAGTAGTCTGTGGCGGTACTAACTTGAGAGAAGGCATGAAAGTCGCTTTTGCCGAGCTTGGCGCGGTTGTAAGGTGGCATGGAAGTGAAGTTGTAAAAATGGAGAAAGCCAAAATCCGCGGCGAGGAAAGCTACGGCATGGTATGCGCTGCTGAAGAAGTCGGTCTTTCCGAGATGTTCCCGAAAAAAGAAGAACACGAGATTGTGGACTTAAGCCATATTGATGCGCCTATTGGCACGCCTTTGGCAAAAGTTCTCTGTTTGGACGATATTGTTATCGATGTGGATAATCACGCCATAACTCACCGCGCCGACCTTTTTTCGCAACGTGGTTTCGCGCGCGAATTCGTCGCAAATGGATTAGCAAAATGGATTGTAAGGGACGGATATATCCGTCCCAAGCCGACGATCGACAACAACACACCTCTCCCTATCGACATCGAAATAAAGGATCCTGAAATCTGTTCCAACTACCTCGCTGTTTACATTACAGGTATTGAGGTAAAAGAATCTCCGGACTGGATGAAAAAACGCCTCAGCGCGTGCGGAATCCGCCCGATTTCAAATATTGTGGATATCACAAATTACGTTATGCTGGAACTCGGTATGCCCATGCATGCGTTTGACTTAGACCAAGTAAAAGGCAAAAAATGGATAATGAGAAAGAGTAAAAAAGGTGAAAAAGTGATAACGTTGGATGAAAAAGAAATTGAACTTTTTGACGGCGTAACGATCCTGGATGACGGCCATGAGATTTTTGACCTTTGCGGTATTATGGGTGGCCTGCATAGCGGAATAAATCAAAAGACCAAGCACGTCCTTTTGCATTCCCCTGTTTACAACCCATCTCTCACCCGACGGGCAGTAAGAGAGCTTGGCGCGATAAGCGATGCCGCGATCGTTTATGAGAAAGGTGTGGACAACGAATTAGCCAAAGACGGTTTAGCGAGAGCAATCGAACTAATTCTCCAACTTTGCCCAAATGCTAAAATCGCGAGCAAAATCCTGCATTATCAAAACTACAAACCGGCTCATCGTGTTTTAAAACTGCGAAACAGCCAAATAAAACGGCTAGTCGGCCAAACTGTTCCGAAAAAAGACGCTAAAAAAATCCTTTCAGACCTAGGTTTTGCTTTGAAAGAAACTAAAACTGGTTTTGATGTCACTGTGCCAAGCTGGCGCCTGAATGACGTTAAAATGGAGGCTGATATGATTGAAGAAATCGCGCGGATTTATAGCTATGACAAGATCCCGTTCAGCACGCCTATCGCGGACATCAGCCCGATACCGATTAACAACCGCAGGATTCAGAATAAGGAGCTTAAAGATAAACTTATTTCGCTTGGTTTTAACGAAATTTACACATTCGCTTTCCTCGGCCCTGAACTTCTGGAAAAATGCGGCATGAAAAGAGATAACGAAACAATTGAAGTCGCCAATCCGATTTCAAGCGATATGTCGCTTATGCGCCGAAGCCTGTTACCCAGAATACTGGAGAATATCGCGGACAACCTTCGTTACCAAAAACAATTCAGATTATTCGAATTAAGCAGGACTTACCACAAAAAAGGTAGTGTCTCTGAAGAAAAAAATGAGATTATTATGGCATCAGTTGGGGAGAGTTTCCGTGAATTGCAGGGTATCGTTGAGAGCCTCGGATTTTCGTTAAAACCCACACATGCTGGCCATTCTGCGCATCAGCACCCCGGAAGAACCGCGGATTTAGTCATGCATGGGAAAAAAGTTGGCGTAATTTACGAACTTCATCCTCAAATCGAAAAGAATTTTGACCTGAAAACTAAAGTGATTCTTTCAGAAATCGACATTGGTGCCGTTTATGAAATAAAATCCGACTTTCACGTAAAATACCGCGAACTTCCGAAATATCCCGCTATTCAGTTAGACGTGAGCATACTGATTCCCAAAAAAGATTTGGCTGAAAATTATTTCAGCGCGATACAGAAAACGGATAAAGTTTTGGTGAAAGATATACAGTTAATCGACGAATACGCAGGCGAAAATATCGGGAAGGAGAAAAGAAGCCTGACTTATTCAATCATCTATCGATCCGACACGGAAACTCTGACGGATGCACAAGTAAGTGAAGTACATCAAAAAGTACTGGCCAACTTAAAATCCGCCGGCGCTGTAATCCGTGATTGAAACTGATGCTGGAGCAAGGTTGTACCTTGGTCCAAAATATTTAAATATAAATGGACCGGAGTACAACTCTAGTATATCCCCGGAATATATTTGTTCTTTAATAATCAGGGATTCTTTAGCATGATAAACAGGAGTGAGAAGCGATGACCCAACTCTTAGAGTTTAAGCTCTGCGGAGCAGACTAT
>Ga0315275_10000354_pt1 | contig 37895 bp, 30 predicted proteins | sample YL17G03_0_MG_FD_205557 | JGI IMG/M metagenome (GOLD analysis project Ga0315275, IMG submission 205557) | Sediment microbial communities from Yellowstone Lake, YNP, Wyoming, USA - YL17G03_0 | ecosystem: Environmental > Aquatic > Freshwater > Lake > Sediment | place: USA: Wyoming | collected... | reverse complement strand
CGAATAGGTTGATCTGGCCGACGCCCTTGATGCGCGCGATGGTGTCCTGGATGTTGATCGTCGTGTAGTTCGACAGGAAGTTGTTGTCGTACGTCCCGTTCGGCGACTTGACCGAGATGACGAGCAGCGGGAAGGCCAGCGCCTTCTTCACGGCCACGCCGTACGTCTTGACCGACGCCGGCATCTGGGGCATCGCCTCCGACAGCTTGTTCTGCGTCAGGACGTTTGCCATGTCGAGGTTCGACCCGACGTCGAAGCTGACCTTCAGGGTCAGCGTGCCGTCGTTGGCGTTGGTCGACTTCATGTAGATCGAGTTCTCGACGCCGTTGATCTTCTGCTCGGCCGGCGTGGCGACCGAGGCCTCGACGTCCATGGCGCTGGCGCCGACAAACGTCGTGGTGACCTGGACCATCGGCGGCACGATCTCGGGGTACTGCGCGATCGGCAGCCCGCTCATGGCCACGACGCCGAGCAGCACGATGACGATGGAGATGACCATCGCCACAATGGGGCGGTTGATGAAGAAGCGTGACATGGCTACTTCACCTCCGCCTTCGGCGAGACCACCATGCCTTCGCGGACCTTCTGCAGGCCTTCGACGATCACCCGATCGCCGGCGCTCAGGCCCTCCTCAATCACCCACAGGCTGTCGACCCGCGGCCCCACCTTCACGTTGCGGAAGGTCACCTTGTTGTCGGCGCCGACCACCGCCACGCTGTAGAGGTTCTGCAGTTCCTGCACGGCACGCTGCGGGATGAGCAGGGCGCCCTTCCTGGTGTCGATGTCGAACTTCACGCGGCCGTACTGACCGGGGCGCACGAGACGCTCCGGGTTGTCGAACTTGATCTGCAGCGCGATGGTGCCGGTCAGCGTGTCGATGTTGCGCTCGACGGCATCGAGGCGCCCGGTGTGCGGGTGCACCGATCCGTCGGCCAGGATGAGCTGGATGGGGACCGGCTCGCCCTTCGCCACGCCACTCGCCTTCTGCTCCTGCGCACGCCGGGCCACCTTGAGATACTCGGCCTCGGCAATGCCGACGCGGAAGAGAATCGGGTCGATCTGCGAGATGGTCACGAGCAGCGTGCTCTCGCTTCGGCCCACCAGGTTCCCCGTCTTCACTTTGGTGGTGCCGATCAGCCCATCGATGGGCGAGGTAATCGTCGTGTACCCGAGGTCGAACTGCGCCTTCTCGAGGGCGGCCTGCTGCGCGTCGACCTGCGCGACCGCGGCGTCCTTCTGGGCGACGGCGTTGTCGAGCTCCTGCTGGCTGACGGCCTGTTGCGCGGCCAGCGGCGTCAGGCGCGCGACGTCGTTCTTCGTCTTCTCGAGCCGAGCCTGCCACATCGCGAGGTTGGCTTTCGCATTCGCCGCGGCCGCCTGCAGCGGTTTCGGATCGATCTGGTAGAGCACCTGGCCCTTCGTGACCAGCGATCCTTCCGTGAAGTTCATCGACTCCAGGAAGCCCTCGACGCGCGCCCGGATCTCGACATCCTGGAAGCCGACCGCCTGGCCGACCAGTTCCATCGACACGGGCACGTCGCGCTGAAGCGGGGTGGCCACCTGGACCTCGGTCGGCGCGGGTGGCGGCGGTGCGGCCTCCTTCGCACAGGCCGATACCACGATGAGCAGGGCGCCAAGAAGGGAGAGGATCGGGTTGCGCTTCATCACCAGGACCTCGTTGTCAAAGGCGCGCGGCAGGCGCGCACCATCGTGCAGGCAATCGTTAATTGTACTTCGATTTCCAGGCCGCTTCCCCCCAACTGGCGGGAGACGCGGGCCCGACGCCCCTCATGTCTTGCCCGCCGGAGACAGCGCGAACACCTGCGCCTTCCATGGCGGCTCGTCCAGAAACAGTCCCCACGTCTGCAGGTCACTGCCGTCGCGGACGTAGACGGCCTCGCCGAGCAGGTCTTCCAACCGCCACTTCCTGCCAGCCAGGTCACCGAACGGCAGCCGGACGAAGCACTGGCCTCGCTCGGCGCCGGCATTGACCGCGACGACCAGCCGAGCCTCGCCTTCGAGGTGCCACCCGTACGCGATGTACTGCTCCCAGGTCGGATTGTGCTGCCACGCGGGGCCGCACGGCAGCAGTGTCCAGTGGCCGTCGCGCAGCGCGGGCCGTCTCAGGACGGCAAGCAGCCATTCGTAGAAGTCGGACAGGGCCGCATCGACGGGTTCTTCCGGACCGCGGACAAGGTGCGGTGAGATCCGCGCCCGCCGCCCTTCGAACTGGCCCTGGTGGAAGAAGCGCAGTCCAGGCGCCAGGAACGTGAGGACAGCCGCGGCTCGATGCACATCGTGTTGGAATGTGGCCGCCGCCCGCGGCTCGTCGTGATTCTCGAGGAAACGCGCGAGCCGGGCCTGGTAGTCCAGGCCGGCGTGGAGATGTTCGCGCACAGGACGCGCCTGGCCCTCCCGGAGCCGGTCGTACAGCCGCTTGTCGTAGGTGTAGTCAAAGCCCTGCTGCTGGAGCGTCCACTCCAGGTCCCAGTAGACCTCGGCCATGAAGACGAAGCCCGGATGGCGTTCGCGCGCGCGCCGGGTGGCCTCGGGCCAGAACTCCGGCGCCCGCCGACCCCAGGTGCGCTCGAAGACGTCCGGCAGGACGAGCATGGCCATGTCGCAGCGCACGCCGTCGCACTGCCCGGCGATGCGCTCCAGTTCGCCGATCATCGCCTCCTGCGTCGACGGATTCGAGTAGTCGAGCTGCAGCGTGTCGGGCCAGCCCGGAAAGTAGGGATCGCGCCCGTGCGCCAGCACCGCGTCGCCGCCTGCGCGCGACAGACGCACGTAGTTGGCGGGTTCCCGGATCAGATCGTCCTCGGTCCCGGGCACGTAGTACTTCGGGTGCTGATCGACCCACGGATGGTCCGGGGCCATGTGGTTCGGGACGAAGTCGAGCATCAGGCGCAGGCCGCGCGTCCTAAGCCGCTCGCGCAGCCGGGCCAGCGCGCCGTCGCCGCCGATCGTGTCCGAGACCGAGTACCCGGTAATCGCAAACCCCGACCCGGCGATGTCCGATTCCTGGAGGTCCGGAAGCGTGTGTGCGAACTCGGCCCGCCATTCCGGGTTCGCGCGGGATACCCGCTGGCCCGCCGCGCCGGTCCGCCAGACGCTCAGCAGCCAGATCCAGTCGAACCCGGTGGCCGACAGGCGATCCAGTTCGGCGTCCGGCACATCGTCAAGGGTGGCCGCCCGGCCAAGCGCGCGGGAAAGCTCCGTCAGCCAGACGCGCGTGTTGATCTGATAGAGCGCCGGATAGCGCGGAGTGCTCATGTTACGTCCTCGCCGAGATCGCCCTCACCGTTGGTCAGGCCGAAGAGCCGCTCGTTGATCGGCCGTCACGGGCGGCCTCCTTTGGAACGGTACTCGCCGCGCAGCGCCTCGGGCGAGTCACTTGCGGTATCCTTCGCCAGGCGGCGTGGCTCCGTTACCTCGCTCGCCCCTGGACGCGCGGGGCGGGGTGCACCAACTACAGCCGCCGGCTGGGAGGAGCACTCATGGCGTCCATTCATTCTCGATTCCGCACGGCGCGCGTCATTGGCCTCCGGTTGGCCACCGGCGCGGTCGTCCTCGCGGCACTCGGCGCCGTCTCCGGCCGTCTGCTCGCCAGCCAGCCCGCCACAAGGGTCGCGGTCTACGTCGGCACCTACACGGGCGGCGTCAGCCGCGGCATCTACCGGTTCGACCTCGACACCGTTTCGGGCACGGCCTCCACGCCCGAACTGGCGGCCGAGACCAGGAACCCGTCCTTCCTCGCGATGCACCCGAACGGCCTCATCCTATACGCCGTCAACGAGGTCGGCAACTTCGGCGGTGCACTCATGGGCGCGGTCAGCGCCTTCGCCGTCGACGCCGTGGGCCACCTGTTCTTCATGAACCAGGAAGCCTCGTCGGGCATCGATCCCTGCCACCTCGCTGTCGACCCGTCCGGCCGGCACGTCCTCGTGTCCAACTACACGAGCGGCACGCTGGCTGTGCTGCCCTTCGCGTCGCTGGGTCGCCTCTCACCGGCGTCCGCCGTCTACGACCACTGGGGGCGCGGTCCCGTCCGCTCGCGCCAGGATGGCCCCCATTCACACGCCGCGGTCTTCGATCCTTCGGGGCAGTTCGTGTTCGAAGCCGACCTGGGCGCCGATCTGATCCACGCGTACCGGTTCGACGCCGCGTCCGGCCGCCTCACACCGAACGAGTGGTTCGGCTCCGGACTTCCGCCGGGTGCCGGCCCGCGTCACCTCGCGTGGAACCCGTCGGGTCGTGTGCTCTATGCGATCAACGAGCTCAACTCAACCGTCACGGCGTTCCATTTCAACGCCTGGCTCGGCAGCATCGAACCCGTCCAGACGGTGTCGACGCGGCCAGACGGATTCACCGGCCCGAACTCAGCCGCCGAGATCGCCGTGTTGCCCAACGGGCGCTTTCTCTACGCGTCCAACCGCGGTCACGACAGCCTGGCTGTCTTCTCAATCGACCCGGCCACCGGCAGACTGACCCCGGCCGGCCATGTCTCGACCGGCGGCAAGACCCCGCGGCACTTTGCGATCGACCCCACAAACCGCTGGCTGTTGGCGGCCAACCAGGGGTCCGGTTCGATCACGATCTTCCGACTCGACGCCGCCACCGGCCAGCTCAGCGAGGCCGGCCGGGTGACCGTTCCCGACCCGGTCTGCCTCCTGTTCTCGCAGGAATTTCGCTAAGCGACGCGGCCATCAGACTGCAGAAGAGCGGCCGACGACATTGGTGTCGTCGGCCGTAGATACTAGAACCTGATCCCGCCCGTAATCGGGAAGAACTGGCCGTTCGCCTTGCCGTACGATTTGCCGGTCGAGTCCTTCATCTCGGATCCCCAGATGTAGTGATACCGCGCCTCGATGTAGAAGCTGGCGCTGTCCCCCATCGGGAAGCTCACGCCGGCGCCGAAGTTCATGCCGAAATTGGTCATGCTGGCCGAGCCGAGGATCTTGTCCACGGGAACGAGGCCGCCTGGATAGCACCAACCCCACCACGGATCGCAATAGGGGGGAATGTAGCCGACGCCCGGCGTCGTGGCCTCGACCTTCCGGTAGTAGACGCCCGGGCCCGCCACGAAATAGGGCCGCGCCTTGCCGGCTTCAGCCTTGGGACCGAGAACCAGATTGAAGGCGCCCCACTGCACGTTCATGTTGCCGTAGACGTCGTTGACGGGCGTCTGACCAGGCGGAATGATGCCGGCGGGGAGCGTGACCTTCTTCTCGCCGAGGCCGTTGAAGCTGTACTCGGGCTGGAAGGTGATCTTGTCGTTGATTTTGACGCCGACGCCGAAGGTGAAGTTGAACCCGTCCCCGAGGTGATTGCGGACCTCGCTCAGCGCGAACGTGTACCCGCCGCCGATAATGCCCGTCACCTTTCTGTCGGGATCCTGCGCCATGGCCGGGGCAGCCATGACGAGGCCTGCGAGAACGAGAATTGCTACGACTCGACGCATACGATGTACTCCTTGGTTGTTGGTTGGTTGCTGTGGTCTCTGCAAGACGCTCGTTAGTACTCGTTGAACATGCGCTGAATCTGCTTCCAGTCGCTGGTCTTCAGAAGCGCGAGCCGCAGCAGGACGCGCGACTTCTGCGGGTTCAGCCCGAGCGACGCGACGAAGTTCAGCGTGTCATCGTCGAGCTCCACGTTGCGGCCGACAACTCCGGTGGCGACGCGCGTCGAGCGAACGCAGATGATGCCCTTCTTCGCCTGCGCGGCCAGCGCCTTCACGGCCGGAGCCGTGAGGTTGCCGTTCCCGACGCCGGCAATGATGACGCCCTTCGCACCCGCGGCGACCGCCGCGTCGATGAGCGCGCCGTCCATGTTCTCGTACGCCATGATGATGTCGACGCGCGGCAGCGTCGTCACCCCGTCCAGCGAGAACTCCGAGGTCACCGTGTTCTTGCCCACCGGCCCGCGGAAGAACTCCGCGTCGCCATAGGCCACGGTGCCGATCAAGCCCCGCAGCGGCGACATGAACGTCTGCACCGCGGTCGTGCTGGTCTTCGTGAGCGACGAGGCGCCGTGGATCCAGTCGTTGATGACGACCAGCACGCCGCGCCCCGCCGCGTCCTTGTTGGCCGCCACCGCGACGGCGTTGAAGAAGTTGAGCGGGCCGTCGGCCGAGAGCGCCGTCGACGGCCGCATCGATGCGGTCAGGACCACGGGCTTCTTCGACTTGACCACGAGATTGAGGAAGTAGGCGGTCTCCTCAATCGTGTCCGTGCCGTGCGTGATGACGACGCCGGTCACGTCGGGCATGGCGACCAGTTCGTTCACACGCTTCGCCAGCTTGAGCCACACCTCGTCGTTCATGTCCTGCGAGCCGATGTTCGAAATCTGCTCGCCTCGCATGTTGGCCAGCTTCTTCGCCTGCGGCACGGCCGCGAGCAATTGATCGACCCCGACCTGGCCGGAGGCGTACCCCGCCTGTACGTCGCTCGCGGCGGCTCCGGCAATGGTGCCGCCGGTCGCGAGGACGACGATGGTCGGCAGCGCCGGCTTGGCAGCGGCCTGCGCCGCGGGTTTCGTGGCGACGGCGGCCGCCTGGGGCGCGGCAAACGCGGGAACAGCGGCCAATACCACGAGCAACAGAACGGCGGACAGTCGTTTCAGCATGATGAGCTCTCCTACCTGGTCAACATGACGATGACGGGTCCCCACGCGGTCAGCAGGATGTTGCCGATCGCGTACGGGACCGTGTATCCGAGTACGGGAAGCTTGCTTTGCGCCTCGTCCTGGATCGCGCGCAGCGCGGCGGTGACCGTGCCCGCGCCGGTGCACGCGCCGAACAGGATCACAGGGTTCATCTTCAGGACGTAGCGCCCGAAGAGCAGCGCGGCGACGTGCGGTGTCACCGCGACGACCAGGCCCACGACGAGCAGGCTGGGCCCCATCTCGCGCAGACCGGACACAAAGCTCGGACCGGCGCTGATGCCGACAACGCCGATGAACGTGGCGAGCCCGATCGTGTCGAACACCCAGAGCGCCGGCTCCGGGATCCGCCCGAACGTCGGTCGCACCGAGCGCAGCCAGCCGAACACGAGGCCCATGATAAGCGCGCCGCCGCTGGCCGTGAGGCTCAGCGGCAGGCCTCCCACCGTCACGGTCAGCGCGCCGACGAGTCCGCCGAGCACGATGCCGAGGCCCACGAACACGACGTCGGTCTCGGCTGACGGCCGTTCGATGTAGCCCAGCGCGCGTCCGGCCCGCTCGACGTCGGCCTTCGATCCGGCCAGCCGCAGCAGGTCGCCGCGGTTCACCACGGTCGATGCCGAGAATGGCACCTCCTCGCCTCCGCGCACGAGCTTGGACAGGATCACGCCTCGGCCGTGCAGCACGGCGAGGTCCGCGAGCGTCCGCTCTGCGAGTTCACCCGCCGTCAGTACGACATCCATAGAGACGACGGGGAAGTCGAGCAGTTCACGGTCCTGGACCTCGGTGCCGATTGCCACGCACGAGCGCAGCATGACCTCCCGCCGCGCGCCAACCGCCACCGCGTCGCCCGCGTGCAGCGGCGTGCCGGGCTCTGCCTCCATCACGGCGCCTGCGCGCCGGATCCGTTCGACGAAGACCCGCTCGGGGGCGAAGGACTGCTCGAATTCCCACACCGTCCGGTACGGCGGCGGGTCGGCGTCGATCCGGAACGTCCGCAGGTCCCACTCGCGGTACGCGGACTGTCCCCCGACCTCGGGCCGCTTGCCGGCGTTCATCTGCGCTTCGAGCTTCCGGCTCTCGGCTTTCAGGTCGACCTTGAGCAGCCTCGGCGCGAGATTCGAAAGAAACCACACCACAAACCCGGTGCCCACTAGATAGCTGACGGCGTAGGCAACCGGGATGTTGTTCAGCATCCGCTCTTTTTCGGCGGCCGGAATGTCCAGGCGGTTGATGGTGTCGCCCGCCGTGCCGATGACGGTCGACTCGGTGAACGCGCCGGCCATCAGCCCCGCAGCGGTTCCGCTGTCGTACCCGAAAATCTTCGCCGCCGTCACCGTCGTCACCAGGCTCGTCACGCAGAGCACGATCGTGAGCGCCACCTGAGGCCCGGCGTTCTTCTTGAGGCCCCGGAAGAACTGAGGCCCGACCTTGTAGCCCGTGGCGAACAGGAACAGATCGAAGAACACCACTTTTACCAGCGGGTCCACCTTGATGTCGAGTTGCCCGATCACGACGCCGGCCAGCAATGTGCCGACGACGTTGCCGAGGCTGAACGAGCCGATGCGGATCCGCCCGATCACGAACCCGATGGCCAGCGTCAGGAAGATCGCCAGCTCCGGGTTCTCGCGAAGAGCCGTGACGAAGTAGTTCATGTGTCCTCAGCGTTCCTTGAGCCACATCGTCATCGCGCCACCAACATCAGCCATGGCGTGCCGATCACCAGGTACACCACCAGGCTGAGGCCGGTCGCGATGGCCCCGAGACGGTACAACTCTCCCTGCGACAAGTACCCGCTTCCCGTGAACAGCAGGTTGGCGCTCGATCCCTGCGGCGTGATGACCGAAAAGAAGTTGCTCGCGAAGAGCAGCGTGAATGCCATCGGTGCGGCCGGCACGCCCAGCTTGATCCCGACTTCCAGGAAGACCGCGAACAGCGCGAGCACATGCGCCGTCTGGCTCACGAACAGATAGTGCAGCAGCACGTAGGCGGCGACCAGCACGAGGAAGACCGGGATCGGGCCGAGGCCGCCAAGCGCGCCAGCGAGCCGATGCCCAAGGTAGCCCATGAACCCCATCTCGTTCAGCTGGCCGCTGAGCGTATAGAGCACCGCGAACCAGATGAACGTCGCGAGCACATCGCCCTCTTTCGCGATGTCGCCCATCGTCAGCGCGCCGGTCACCATCAGGACGCCGAGCCCGAGAAACGCGATGGCCGTCGAATCGAGGCCGACCGAGCCCGCCAGCGCCCAGAGCGCCACCATCACGACGAAGGTCGCCGCGACCACGCGCTCGTCGCGCGAGAGCGGGCCGAGCGCAGCTAGCGCCTTTCGGGCGGCGGCGGGGGCTTCAGGCGTCGACGTCACCTCCGGCTTCATGATCCGCTGAAGCACCCACGGCATGAGCAGCATCGCGGCCAGCGTCGGCACCGACGAGGCGACCAGCCACGACCCGAACGTCATCGTCACGCCGAAGCTGCGGGCCATCTCCGCACCGAGCGGGTTGGCGGCCATCGCGGTGAACCACAAGGCCGACGATAGACTCAGGCTGACCATGCCCGAGAACATCAGGTACCCGCCGAGCCGCTTGCGGTCCTGGTTCGCCGGCGTTGCGCCGCCAGCCTCAGCCAGGCCAACAACCAGGGGGTAGATCACCCCGCCGCGCGCCGTGTTGCTCGGGAAGGCTGGTGCAATCAGGCCGTCGACCAGGAAGATGCTGTACGAGAGCCCCAGCGTCGAACGCCCGAACAGGCTCACGACGAGATGGCCCAGGCGCTGACCCAATCCGCACTTCACGACCGCGCGGGCGACGAGAAACGCCACGACGATCAGCAGAATCGTCGGGTTCGCAAAGCCCGCGTAGGCCTGGGCCGGCGACAGCAGGCCCGTCATCACCGTCGCCGCCACTGCCAGCACGGACGCCGTGAAAATCGGGAACGCCCCGACGATGACGGAGAAGATGGCGGCGGCAAAGATCGCGAACAGCCGCCACGCGGGAACCGTGAGGCCTTCTGGAGGCGGCACGAGCCAGATCAGCATCCCCAACGCCGCCGTCAGCCCGCGCGCGATCCACGTCGAGCGAGACTCGGGCGCGCTCATTGTCCCCCGCTCCCGCCGCGCACCCGACCGCGCAAGCCGATCGCGCGACCGCTGATCGTCCCGCCCTCGCCTTCGACGACGTACTGCCATTCGAACGTGAACTCGCCGGTCAGGCCGGCGTAGCGACCGGTGCCGCCAACCACTGCTCCCGTGACCAGCCTGCCGGCGGCGACCGTCTCGCTTCTCAACTGGCTGTAGACCCGATCTCCGCGCTCGTCGGTCCAGACGCTGTGGCCGACCAGGACGCCGGCGCCGTTGTCGTAACCAATCGCCTCGCCCCGAAAGCCCCGGCTCAAGCCGGCGCCGCCGGTCAGAGACAACGCACCGGACAGTTGAAACGTGCCGGCCGGGCGCCCGCTCGCGGTCGGCAGCGCCTGGCGCAGGCCGGACGCCGTCCACGTGCCTTCAAACGTGCGCCACTCGGCGCCCGGCGCGGTCTGCCCGTGTGCCGCCGGCACGGCCATTGCGGACGCCAGCGCGAGAAGAACCAGGCTGACCAGCCGTCTACGGGTCATGGCTGTACTCCCGATTGCCCCGGGGGCTGAAGCCCCCGGGCTCCATTCGAATGAGGCCGGGTCATCAGGCTCCGGGCTCGATCTGGATGGAGGCCGGGTCTTCAGACCCGGCGTGGTCGAAAAAGCCGGCCTCCCGCGTGGCGGAAGGCCCACCTGTGGTTACGACGGCCGCCCCTGCCCGGTCATGGCCGCCGGGTCCAGCACGTTGGCGATCTGCTCCTCGGTGAGGATCTTCTTCTCCCGGATCAGTTCCAGGATTCCGCGGCCGGTCTTCATCGCCTCGGCCGCCAACTCCGTCGACTTGTCGTAGCCGATGACGGGGTTGAGCGCGGTCACCGTGCCGATGCTGTATTCCACGTAGTGCTTCAGGATGTCCACATTCGCGGTGATGCCGTCCACGCAGTGCACGCGCAACGTCCGGGCCGCGTTGATGAACATCGTCTGCGCCTCGAAGATGCACGCCGCGATGACGGGCTCGAAGACATTCAGCTGCAACTGCCCGGCCTCGGCGGCCATCGTCACGGTGAGGTCGCTGCCAATGACGCGGAAGCAGACCTGATTGACGACCTCGGGGATGACCGGGTTCACCTTGCCAGGCATGATCGACGAGCCCGGCTGCTTCGCGGGCAGGTTAATTTCGCGCAGGCCGCAGCGAGGCCCCGAGGACAGCAGCCGCAGGTCGTTGCAGACCTTCGACAGCTTGATCGCAAGGCTCTTCATGACCGACGAGTAGAGAACGTAGGCCTGGGTGTCCTGGGTGGCTTCAATCAGATCGGACGCCAGGTGGATTGGGAATCCCGTGATCGTCGCGAGATGCTCGGTGCACTTCTCGGCGTAGCCGGCTGGCGCGTTCAGGCCGGTCCCGATGGCCGTGGCGCCCATGTTGATCTCGGAGAGCGGAAACTGCATCAGTTCGAGCGTCCGGACTTCGCCCGCCAGCGTCTCGGCGAACGCCTCGAACTCCTGGCCGAGCGTCATCGGCACGGCGTCCTGCAGCTGCGTCCGGCCCATCTTGATAATCGCGGAGAACTCCTTGCCCTTCGCGCGGAACGCCTCGATGAGCTCCTTCATGGCTGCGAGGAGCTGGACGTTGCCCAGCGCCATGCCGACGTGCAACGCGGTTGGATACGCGTCGTTGGTCGACTGCGACCCGTTGACGTGATCGTGCGGGCTGCAGAACGTGTACTCGCCCTTCTGGTGGCCCATCAGCTCCAGCGCGCGGTTCGCGATCACCTCGTTGGCGTTCATGTTGGTCGAGGTGCCGGCGCCGCCCTGGAAGACGTCGAGCCGGAACTGGTCGTGAAGCTTGCCGTCGATGATCTCCTGGCATGCGCCTTCCATGCCGCCCAGGATCTCCTTGCTGAACTGGCCACACTCGAAGTTGGCCCGTGCCGCGGCCAGCTTGGTCATCGCCAGGGCCTTGATGAAGTTCGGGTACAGCCGCAGCTCGACTCCCGAAATGTGGAAGTTCTCGAGGGCGCGGGCCGTCTGGACGCCGTAGTACGCGTCGGCCGGGACGTCCTTGTTGCCGAGCAGATCGTGTTCCGTGCGCGTCGGAGTTGAACTCATGACATGGCCTCGCTGCGGATCTGGCGACGCCTGTTCCCTGGCGCCACCGAGACCCGCCGGTGAACTCGACCTACTTCGCCTTCGCGGCGTACGGGTTGCCGCCGAGGGCGTTTGAAATGTCCGTGATCGCTTTCTGCGCCTTCACGCTGTTGCCGGCGTCGTCCAGCGGCGGCGCGATGACGGCGATGCCGAACTTCCCGGGAGACACGGCGATGATCCCGCCGCCTACGCCGCTCTTGGCCGGGAGGCCCGTGCGATACAGCCACTTACCCGAGTCGTCGTACAGGCCGGCCGTCGCCATGATGGCGAGTACGCCGGGGACCTTCGCGGCGTCCATCACCTGTTTGCCCGTGACGGGGTTCTTCCCCGCGAACGCCAGCGTCGCGGCCATCGTCGCCAGATCCTTCGCGTTCACGCCGATGGAGCACTGGCGGGTGTAGAGATCGACCGCCTGCTGCCAGTTCGCCTTGATGTAACCATAGGCGAGCATCAGTGCGCCGATCGCCTGATTGCGCTGGTTGCTGTCGGACTCCGACTTGTAGACGTCCTGGAGCACGGTGAGCGGTCGCCCGGACATATCGTTGTGAATGCCGATGATCTTCGCCCACACCTCGTCGGCGGTCTTGCCCGTCACCATGCTGGTGGCCGAGATGGCGCCAGGGTTGACCAGCGGGTTCATCTCCGGCGCGCCGGCGCCGACCACGGTCTTGACGCCTTCGACGGCGATGATCGAGTTGAACCGGGCGCCGGTCGCATCCACACCGATACGCTTGAAGATCGAATCGAGTCCCTGCTCCTGGATGACCTGCGCGGCGGTGAAGACCTTCGAGATCGACTGGATCGAGACTTCGGTCTTCAGGTCGCCGGCCGAGTACACCTTGCCGTCGGCGGTCACGACCGCGATGCCGAACAGGTTCGGGTCGACCTTCGCGAGGGCCGGGATGTAGTCGGCGTTCTTGCCTTCCTTCAGGTCCTTGAACTTCGCGTAGGCCGCGTCCACGGCCTTCTGGATGTCGGCCGGCGCCGGCGACTGCGCCCACACCGAGGGCGCGAACACCAGGGCCAGCGCCATCACGAACGTGACGAGTGCGATGCGAATCGTCTTCTGTCCCATCATGCTCAGCCTCCGATCTTGTGCGAGAAGTTGTATTTGAACGAGAACTGGACCTTCACGCCGTCCGAGTGGAACCCGTCCGAGAAGTTGGTGCGGCGGCCCCACTGGAACTCGCCGCCCATCATCACGTTGGGCACCGGCGTGTAGAGCAGGTTGAAGAGCGCGTACTTGCCCTGCTTGTACGCGTTCGGGCTCTGCCCCTCTGTATTGTCGATATCCGTCTGCGAATACCCGACCGTGGTTGACCACTTGTCGTTCCAGGTGTGATCCAGGAAGACCACAGTGCCGAGAATCGGGATCGGCTTGCCCAGGATGGGGGTCTTCGCGTTGCCGGGATTGGCGACGATGCCGATGTCCACCGGCGCGTCGTTCATGTAGTTCTCAATCCCCTTGCCATAGACCAGCTGCAGCCGGATGACGTCCTTCGCCGACGGCTTCAGGTTCGAACTGAAGTTCAGGCCCCAGCCGGTCGCGCTGCCGCTGAGTTCGTACTTGTCCGCGAGCATGTCGTCCCAGTTGATCTTCCGGACCGCCCCGGCGATGCGGACGTAGCCCCACTTCTTGCCGTACGCGTAGGCCCCGGTGAAGTCCGGCGCGGGCGTGCGGCCCTTGATGTTCTGGATCTCGATCCGGTCGGCGAGGATGCCCGCATCACCGCTCGCGCCTGGCCGCTCGAGCGCCAGCGTCAGGTTCGAGTCGCCCTTGAGCGGCATCCACCGCACCTGGACGTTGCGGAAAAACACCATGCCCGTGGGGCCCCAGTACTCGAGCGAGTTCGGAAACACGTCCGGGTCCATGAACGGGCTCCACGTCTGGCCTGCGCCGAACTGGCCCAGTTCGCCATACGCGTGGCGCAGCCGGAACGTGGTCTGCCCCGAGTCGACGCCCGTGCCGAACAGCTCGAACTCGAACTGCGTCTTCAGCTCGCCCATGGACGTGGGCGTGCTGGTCTTCACGCCGAAGCGGGACTGGCGGACGCCGGCGAACGCGACGCCGTCTTTGCCGAACTCGTCTTTGTAGGTCGGCAGCTTCGACACGCGCATCGTGTCGTACCAGTCCGGGTGGATCTGCGTGGCGTTCTCGCCGATGTCGAGCATCGCGAACCCGTAGATCGTCATCGACGGCTTCGGCTCCTGCGCCGGAGCGGCGGGTGTCTGCGCCCAGACGGCCGGCGCGATCGCCAGCATCAGTACCAGCGCCAGCATCCCGGCGCGGCCGTAGCGGCGGCTTCTCTCGTTGCTCATGAACATTGCTCCTTGTTCGTTGTCGATGTCATTTCCCATGCGCCTTTTCCCAGGCCCGCACCTTGCGGCGCGCCTCATCGAACAGCCGCTCGTAGTTGCCCTTGAGGAGCTTCTGCTTCGCCTCCGGCGTGAGCTTCGCGAGCAGCGGCTGGTAGAGATCGTAGGTCGTCAGGTACTTCCCTTGATCAGTCGGCCCCACTTCGTCGGTGCCGAAGAGGAACCGGTCGGGGTAGCGGTTGATGAGATCCGCCATCGCCGCCGTGGTCTCCGGCGTCGCCACCACGTACTTCGCGAGCTCGCTCCACGAGATGTCGATGAAGAAGTTCGCCAGCTTCGGGCTGGCCAGGCCGCGCTCCATCATCCCGAGCTGGTCCTTGACCGGATGCACGATGCGGCCGACGCCGGCATGCGCCCAAATCACCTTGGCGTTCGGATGGCGAAGCAGCAGGTCCCGGAACTGCGGGACGATCCATGGCTCCTGGCCCGGTTTCGGGAACGGCATGTCGATGTCGTTGTGGAAGATGGCAATCAGGCCAGCCTCCGCTGCGAAATCGAGAATGCGATCCAGGGCCGGGTCGAGCAGGCTGGCGGTCTTGCCGGGAATCTTCGCTGAGACGAACTCCTTGTGGATCGTGAACTCGCCGATGCCCGAGAACACGCCGGGGAAGGTCAGCAGCACGCGCTTGATGTGGTCGGCGGCGTACATGTCCGCGGGATTGAACCCGGTGATCATCGGGTCGAAGCGCGCCTGCTCGGCCGGCGTCAGCGACTTGAACTGCATCGCGATGAAGGCGTCGGTGAACGAGTAGTAGTACAGGGGCGCGTCGCTCTGCAGGTAGTAAGTGGGCGCGAAGTCGCCGGTGTTGTTCTTGTCCCACATCTGCTGAAGCGGCAGGCCGAAGACCGCCACGCGGCCGACCTTCGTGCCCATGACCTTCAGGAAGTCGTGAATGTCCGGCCCCTCCTGGATGTAGTTGGTCAGGTGCAGGTGGGAGTCGTGCAGGAGGTACTCCTGCGCAGGAGCAGCGGCCGGGGCCTGGGGCGCCGCCGAAAGACGGCTGGCGAGCGGGACGGCCAGGGCGACGATCGCGGCGAGGATCACCACGCTAGCGAGCCAGAGCCCCCGGCGTCCCATGCGCACTAATGAAGTCATCATCCGTCTCCGTCGATTTCTAGAAGAACACCGAGAACGCCGTCGCGAAGGACGTGCCGTTCAGGCCGCCGACGTAGTAGCCGAACGCGCTGCTGACCGGCGAGTGGTTGACGTCGATGACCTGGACGTTGAGCCGATGGTTGCGCGTGTTGAAGGGGTAGTAGTTCATCCCCACCAGGTACTCGGAGCTGTTGCTGAAACCGGCCGACTTGTCGCCGTAGATCTGCGATGTCGCCGCGTAGAGCTCGAGCTTCTTTGGCACCGGGAAGAACGCTCCCTGCACGTAGAAGCCCGTGTCGTGAACGCTCGCGACGGGCACGGGACCGTCAGCCTTGAAGTTGTCGAGCCAGCGGTTGTAGATCTCTGTCTGCAGGAAGATGCCTTTGTACTTCATGCCGGCATCGAACGAGAGGATCCGGTAGTCCACGTTCTGCACGGTGACGGCCTTCGCCAGCGCCCCGGTGTCGAACACGTTCAGGCTGTCGGCCAGCCTGATGGTGGTGTTGTCGGAGCCTCCGCCGGAGTTGGAGAAGCGCTGCTCCGGGCTCCGTGTCGTGGAGACGCCGAAACGCGTGGCCAGCTTCTCGTGCCGCTCCCAGTCGCCATACCCCCCCCGAGGGCCGAACTCCTTCGTCGTCGGCATCCACCACATCGATGCGCCCGAGGAGAACGTGCGATCGAGCTGGCTCGTCTTCACGCCGAGCGAACTGTTGTTATTCGACAGCTCGGCGTTGTACCAGAGGCCTGGCACGAGCTCGCCCTGGGCCCAGACGCCCGACCCGAAGAACGGCCGGAAGAACTCGTCGGCCATCACGCGATCGTGGCCGAGCCAGTAGGGATGTGAGCCCTGGAGCGACCGCGTGCCCGGGTTGCCATTGAAACCGCCGTAGAGGCTGAACTTCCGGCTGAACTGGTACCCGATGTTGCCGAAGATCGCACGCTGGTCGGTCGCATTGACCGTCCAGAATGTGATCGCATAGATCAGTCTCGGAGAGCCGAGCCACCCCTTGAAGAAAATCATCACCCGGTGGGGGTAGATGTCGTTGCGGCCGTCGACCTTCTGTTCATTTCCGAGGTGATCGGTGAACGTCTGCTCGCCCGGAAACTGGTTGATGTACCGCAGCAGCGCGTAGCCGCTGATGGACAGCGATCCGGCGCTGCTTTTCCCGACGAGAAACCCGTCGCCGGGGGTGAAGTCGCCCCATTGCTCGATGGGCTGGGGCGCAGGCGGCGTGGGTGCAGGAGCCTGGTCTGGGACCTCCGTGGTCTGCACCGGCGCGGCCACCGGGGCCGGCACCGACGCACCCGCCTTGGCAGCCTGGCCGAGCTGGAACTCGCCGCCGCAGCCATCGGCGACCCATACGCCTCTGTCGTCGTAGCCCCACGTCTTGCCGAGCAGGCACGCCGCGGCGCCGGTGGACTTCAGCAGGGCGACGCCCCCCGAGGTGTCGCCCAGACAGACCTTGCGCTCTCCGGGTGTCGACTCGCACGCGAGCGTCACGGACGTCGGCGTTGAGGTTTGCGCGACCGCAGGTATCCCGATGAGCGCGATGAGACCGGCGACGATCAGGAAGGCCGGAAGACGGATTGCAGGTATGCATGACACGGCAGGAAGTCTCCTTTGTTACGCGGGCAGGCGCTGCGGATCGGCCGCCGCGTCGGCGATGGCATCGGCGCGGCGCACGCTGGCGACGTACTCGAGCCCTCGAGTCCGGGCAATCTCCCTGAACTCCAGCATGGGCGGCTCGGCCGCCAGTTCGAGCAGATTCAACAGTCCGCGGAAGTTCGGGGAGGCGACGCGGTGCGCGAGCCCGTCCGCACTCAGCCATTCCTCGAGGTAGACCACGACGTCAGGGTCCTGCGCGTCGGTCCCGAGTTGCGTCAGGACGCAGTCACGGTCGAGTTCGGCCGGGAGGCGAATCGCCCCAAGGGCCTGCAGGATCTCCGGCGTGCGGCCGGCAGGGGCCATTAGCCTGAGAAAGACCTGGGTCATGGACTGTCGAGATGCACAGTCCATACCCGATGCAATCAGAGGCCACCCATAGTTGGTAAGGTATTGATAGGTAGTGTCTTATCTATCGTGTTGCGCGACTTGAACAGGCTTGGAGGCAGACAACAAGCTCCCACATGTGGGATTTTCTACGATGTCTCGCTGGCCTTCTGGTGGGGCCTTGAGATTCCCAGTTTGTTCATTCGGTTTTCCAGGGTCGTCGGCGGAAGCCCAAGTACGGCGGCGGCGCCAAGGGGACCTCGAATACGCCAGCCGACCTGCTTCAGCACCTCGAGGATGTGAGAACGCTCGACGTCCTTCAGTCCCAGGCTTGCCGCGGACGGGCGCGGCTTCGCGTCGGCCGCCGCGGGCATGTCGACCTGAAGCGTCGCGGTCGCGCTCGTGATCATCGCCCGCTCGAGTACGTTGCGCAGTTCGCGGATGTTGCCCGGCCAGTGGTACTGCCGAAGCGCCTTCAGCATGCCTTGCGAAAGCGGATCGACTCGCTTCCCCATCGTCATGCCGAGCTCGTCGACCATCGACCGGGCCAGCAGCGGAATGTCCTCGAGGCGGTCCCGGAGGGGCGGCAGGGTAATCGGGAACACGTTCAACCGGTAGTAGAGGTCCTCGCGGAACGTCCCCTCGCGCACCGCGCGCTCCAGATCGCGATGGGTCGCGGCGATGATGCGGACGTTCACGGGAACCGGACGCGGACTACCGAGGCGTTCGACGTGCCGCTCCTCGATGACCCGGAGCAGTTTCACCTGGATATCGGGCGGCAGGTCTCCGATCTCATCCAGGAAGATCGTTGAGTCGATGGCCAGCTCGAAGCGCCCGATCTGGCGGGCGAGGGCGCCGGTGAACGCCCCTTTCTCGCGGCCGAAGAGCTCCGACTCGATGAGCGTGGCCGGAATGGCCGCGCAATTGACGCGCACCATCGGCCGCCCGTGACGCGGGCTGTGCTCGTGGATGTAGTTGGCGAATCGCTCCTTGCCGGTGCCGGTTTCGCCGAGCAGCAGCACGGTGGCGCCGGTTGGCGCCACCTGCTCGGCCAGCTTGATGGCCGCGCGGATGGAGGCGCTGGTCCCCACCACCTGGGCAACGCCGCCGCGGCGTTGCACCTCGTCGCGCAGGGACCGGTTTTCCACCTGGAGCTGGTCGCGCAGTGTCTGGAGATCGGCGAGGGCGAGGGCGAGGCGAGCCGCGTGTTCCCGATCCAGCTGAGCGGTGCGCTTGACGCTGATCGCCCGGGCGAAAACCTGGGCGACGAGTTCAAATCGCCGGACGAGTCCTTCTGGCCAGGTCCGAGCCTCGGTGGTGGTGGCGAAGGTCACGCAACCGAGCACGCCCGACTCGGCCTTCAGCGGCACGACCACCGTCGAGACGGTGCCGGCCCGACGCATGGACTGCGCGTCGACTACCGCCACCGCCGGCAGGTCGTCGATCGCGGTCACGGCCGTGGTGAGGCCTGCGCGTAGCCGCGCCATGAGCCAGGGAAAACTCGCGCGCGCACTCTTCGTTGCCGGGTAGGGCTCGGTCGCCGTCAGTGGAAAAACACGCGACGCTCCGCTGTCGACGCTGCCGGTCAACTCGTCGACCGAGATCGGGACGCCCCGGCGCTCGAACAGGTGCGTCACTCGCATGTCCGTCTCGTCATCCTCCGCGTTCTGCCACAGCGCGGACCGATCCAGCGCAAAGGCCTCGCAGAGTCGACGCTGGGCGTCGCGGATCGCGTCCTCAACCCTATCGCCGGGAAGCTCGACGAAGCGCAGGAACATCTCCCACAGCAGCGTCTCGAACGCGCCGTCGTCGGAAGTCCTGGCGTCCACTGGAGGTTCTGAATCGTGCATAGGCAAACGTCAGCGCAATCGTAACGCCGCGATCTCGGGACGCGCCGTCACTCGGGCTCCACGTTCCGGCCGCGCGACAATCCAAGACCCTGCCGGTCGTGTTCGAGCGCATCCCGTTGATCGTCGGCATCGTCGAAGTCGCGTCGGATGCCCTTGTCGACCCGCGCCAGGAAATACTCGAGGTCCGCGCGGCGGTCGGGTCTGACCTGCGCCTTCAGATCGTCGAGCAGCGCCCGCGTCCGGCGCATGACCTGCACGGAGGTCGCCCCGCAGAAGCGAATCTCGTCCAGCGCGAGCACGACGAGGTCGTTCCAGGTGGGCACGGGCATCACCACGCGGAGCCGCCCGTCGGCGTCGTAGGCCCGGCCGACGTCGAGGTTGCAGCGGCCCATCCGCAGCAGCAGGTCCTCGATCTGATCGAGCGCCTGCACGGCGGTAGTGGGATCGTTGATCGCAGGCGACAGGGCCTTGATGGCGACATCCACCAGGATCCGGATCGCGTACTTCGGGTCCTGCTCAAACGTCCGCTCCGGCCCGAGTTCGATAGCCCGCCGGATTCTGACCTCCGGCGGCGCCGCGCCGGTGCCGTGCACCCGCAGGATCGTCATGCCGTCCATAACGGTGTCGCCGACCGCCACGGCGAGATCCATGACGACGTCGTGCCGGCGCGCAAGCGTGACGAGGGCGTCGGTGCGCACCGCCTGCACGACCACGGGGCCGCCGCAATGGGTCAGGGTCGCCAGAACCGGCGCCCGCGCCGGCAGATCCGCGCCGACCCGCGAGGGCGCGCCTCCCTGGCGGGAGTCTCCCGGCGGCGGATACATGAGGTTGATGACTCGGCGGCCCTCGTCGCCTGCGAACATTAGTACGCGGGTGACCTGCAGCATCCCAATCTTCTCGACGAGCAGCACGAAGAACAGGACGCTGATGAGCAGCAGGATGACGGCGAACCAGACCGTGATCGGCGGGACGGTGCCAGAGCCGCCGCGGTCGATCCACGCCACGGCAGCGATGGCGTAGAGAAACGTCGCCGTAAAGACGCCGATCGAGTGGTTGATGACCGCCGACCGCGCGAGCCAGACGACGAGCCGCGGCGAGTAGGCCGTCGCGCTGAACTGCACCATGACGAATGCGACGGAGAAGACGATGGCGGTGAGCGCCATCATCCCCGAGGCAATCGTCGACAGGATCACCTGCGCGGATCCCGTCGAAACGCCGAACGGAAGTCCCGGCAGCAGGTACGCCTCGGCGCGTGGCAACAGCATGCCGAGGGCCGTGCCCGCGAGCGCGTACCCGAGAGGGACCCAGAACATCCGGCGGAACGAGCCGGTTCGATGCAGCGCCATCGCGGAGATGGTAGCATTCCCGGGATGCGAAGGGGCATGTGCGAACAGCGCCGGTGGCCGACGAGCCACAGCCTCGGGTGGGCCGTGCTTTTGGTGGCCCTCCTGTTCGCCGTCGGCCCTGCAGACGCCGCCGACACCGGCCTGGTGGTCCTCAAGAACGGCGACCAGATTCGGGGCGAAGTGAAAGGGCTGCAGGTGGGCAAGCTGGAGCTGTCCACCACCAGCATGGGCACCATCTATATCGAGTGGGACAAGGTGCTCGCGCTCACGGCTCCGGAGTACTTCGAAGTCGAGCTCTCGACGGGCGCGCGCTACTACGGAACCCTCGGGCCTGGTCCCCAGGCGACGCTCGACGTCACGCTGGACGGCCGCGCCCTCAGCGTGGATTTGCTGTCCATTGTTCGGATTCGCCCGATCAAGCAGTCGTTTTGGAGCCGGCTCGACGGCAACGTCAGCCTTGGAGCGAGCTACACCGAGTCGAGCGGCATCGGACAGGGGTCGCTCTCGGTCAGCGTCGGCGCGCGGCGGCCGAAAATCGAGTGGTCAACGAAGTTCGATACGACGGTGACGGTGCAGCCGGACGAACCGCAGCAGACCCGGACGATGTACAACCTCGGGGTCAATCGACTGCTGCCTGACCGCTGGTTCGTGATCGTCACGGGACGGACGGAGCACAATACGGACCTCGGCCTCCAGTTGCGCGCGGCGTACGGCGGCGGACTTGGCCGCTACCTGCGGCAGAGCAACCGGTCGTTGTTCAGCGTGGCGGCCGGCCTCACGCAGAACCTCGAAATCCCGGTGGACGGCGACCGCACCGGCAACGTCGAGGCCTTTGCCGGGGCGAAGTACTCGTTCTTCACCTACGACACGCCGAAGACGAATCTCACGGCCACGTTCGTGATCTATCCGAGCCTGAACGTCGGCGGGCGCTTCCGCACGGACACGGATGTCACGCTGAGCCGGGAGATTATCAGCGACTTCACGGTCGGGCTGACGCTGTACGACTCGTTCGACAACAAGCCGCCCGGCGAGAATGGGACCAAGCACGATTTCGGGGCGACCCTCTCGATCGGCTGGGTGTTCTGAGGCGGCGGCGCGATGCCACATCACAAAACTAAACCTGAGGTTACGAACATAGACATAACTGGCGATTTCTTGCGCAAACATAAACTCTAGGTTACTATTTGTGCATGGACGGTCGAGCCACAAAGCCGGACTGGGACCTCCTGTTCGAAACAGCGAGCGCCCAGGTCGGCCATTTCACCACCAAGCAGGCAGCCGAGGCCGGCTACTCGTCTCAGCTGCTGCTGAAGCACATCCGCGCGGGTAGGGTTGCGCGGGCGCGGCGAGGCATCTACCGGCTCGTCCATTTCCCTGCGGGCGAGCACGAGGAACTGGTCACCGCCTGGTTGTGGTCTGAGCGGGCCGGCGTGGTCTCGCACCAGACCGCGCTGGCCCTCCACGGACTGTCGGATGCGCTCCCGGCACGCGTCCATCTGACGCTGCCGCACTCCTGGCAGACTCGGCGTTTCAGGCTGCCCACCGGCGTCGTGCTCCACCACGCGGACGTGTCGCAGGGAGAGCGCGCCTGGTTCGGCGCAGTGCCAACGACCACCCCTCGCCGTTCCCTGAACGACTGCGCCCGCGAGCACATGTCGCCCGATCTGCTGCGCCAGGCAGCGCAGCAGGCCATCCGCCGCGGCCTCGTCACCAGGGCCGAACTGGGCGACGTCGACCAGGCACTGAGGCCATTCGGAGGGCTCGCCACATGACGATCCGCACCTACGCCTCGCCCGAAGGCTTCAAGCAGGCGCTCGAACAGCGCCTTCGCTCGGCGGCGAAGACGGGTGCCGCGATGGCGCGCGAGCACCAGCTCCCCTGGCCCACGCTCGACGACGTCACAAGGGCTGTTTAGGCATTCCTCGACCCGGTGCTTGCCGGCGGCCTCGACGCCGTGTGGGACACCGGAGCGTGAGAGTGGAGGTGACATGGGTCCGGGGCCGGGGTGCTAAAATCAGGCGTTGCGTGTCTGACTGGAGTCCGTTCCATGATCCTCCCTCGTACTTTCCTGGCATTCGGTCTCGTTGTCCTGATCCTGGCAGCCTCGCCCTCGGCACAGCAGAAGCCGGCCCCCCAGCCGCCGCCCGCGAAGCCGGCTGTCCAAGCGCCCGCTTCCGCCGCGGCGAACGCCCCCGCGCAGCCGCGCGAGATTCCCCGCGAAATCCTGCTGAAGCCCTGGAAGGGCGATTTCGACGCCATGCTCGAGAGGCGCCTGGTCAGAGTGCTGGCCACTCCAAGCCGCACGTTCTTCTTCAACGAACTGGGCCGCGAACGGGGCTACGCGGCGGACATCGTCCGCGCCATCGAGAAACAGCTGAACACGACGCTCGGCGCGCAACTGGGCAAGCGGCCTCTGACGTTCGTGATCATCCCGACGACGCGTGAGAAGCTCTTGACGGGCGTGGCGGAGGGCCTCGGCGACATCGCGGTTAACCTCGGCGTGACTGACTCGCGCAAGCAGTTGGTCGATTTTCTCGTGGCGCCCGACGCACAACTCCTGTCGGAGATCGTGCTGACGGGGCCGGCGTCACCCGTCATCACCACGGTGGACGACCTCGCCGGCAAGACCGTGCATACCCGGCCCTCCTCGACGTACCACGAAAGCCTGGTCGCGCTCAACGAGCAGTTCAAGAAGGCCGGCAAGCCGCCGATCAACATCGTCGCGGTGCCGGACGCCCTCGAAGACGAAGACATGATGGAGATGCTCAACCTCGGCCTGTTCGAGGTCATGGTCGGCAACGACATGACTGCGAACATGTGGTCGCCCGTCCTGCCGAAAGTGAAGCTGCACAAGACGATCGCGCTCCGCAAGGGCAACATGGGATGGGCGATCCGCAAGAACAGCCCGCTGCTCCGGAAGGCCGTCACGGAGGCGTACACCACGGCGATCCAGAACACGCCGAAGAACCTCAACGATCGGCTGGCGCGCTACAGTGGCCGGGTCCGGCAGCTCCAGAATCCCACGGGCTCCGAGGACTACAAGCGCTACGTGGCGACGATCGACGTATTCAAGAAGTACGGGGCGCAATACCATTTCGACCCGCTCATGCTCGCCGCCCAGGGATTCCAGGAGTCGTTGCTCAACCAGGACGCCAGAAGCCCGGTGGGCGCCATCGGCATCATGCAGCTGATGCCGGCGACCGGGAAGGAACTGGCGGTCGGCGACATCACCATCGCGGACCCCAACGTCCACGCCGGCACGAAGTACATGGACCAGTTGCTGGCCCGGGAGTTCCCGGACGGGAAGTTCGACGACTTGAACCGCACGCTCTTCGCCTTTGCGGCCTACAACTGCGGGCCGGGCAACATGGCGAAGATCCGCAAGGCGGCGGCGGAACGCGGCCTGGATCCCAACGTCTGGTTCAACAACGTCGAGATCATCACGGCCGAGAAGATCGGCCTCGAGACGACGACGTACGTGCGCAACATCTACAAGTACTACGTCTCGTACAAGCTGATGGAGCAGACTCGCGAGGCACAGAAGGCGGCGCGGGAGTCCATCAAGAAGTAAGGCACGCGGGCCTCGCGCCCCGTGGTACTATCGGGGATTGGAAACCCCGGCGCGGACCAGCCACGCTGTCTGCTGACGCAGCCAGACCCGCGTATTCCTCAAGGAGCACACGACATGAAGAGACTCACACCCGTCCTGGCCGCTGCGATGATCCTCGTCGCGACGATGGCCTTCGCCCAGCCGCCCGCGCAACCGGCGGCCACCACGCCCGCGCCTCGGGGCGAGGCCGTCCTGGCGTCCGCGTCGGCCGTCATCCAGGTGATCGACTCGGGCACGCGCGCGATCACGCTGAAGTTCGACGACGGCAGCATCAACACCGTCGTCGCCGGTCCGGAGATTCAGCGCTTCAACGACCTCAAGGTCGGCGACAAAGTCACGTTCAAATACTACGAGTCGGTCGTCTACGCCATCCAGCAGCCTGGCGCGAAGCCGCCTGTGGCTGAGGCGACCGGGATCGTCCGCAACCAGAGCGGGGCTCCCGGCGGCGTCGCGGCGAGGCGCCTGACGGCCACGGTGACGGTTCAGGTCATCAACCCGACCATCCCGTCGATCACCGTCAAGAAGGAAGACGGGAGCACGATGAGCTTCAAGGTCGAGGACCCGAAGAACCTCGCCGGCGTCAAGGTCGGCGACAAGGTGCAGGTCACCTATACGCAGGCGCTCGCCGTCAGCGTCGAATCGCCGAAGGCCGAGGCCCTGAAGAAGTAGCGGGACGCCGGGCGCCTGCGCTGGCCAACGCGCTGGTGCCCGGTTCGACCGGCGCGTATGATGGTGCCATGAACCCAGAGGCGTTGCCGGGCGACGAGGCCATCCGGCAACTCGTGGACGAATTCCGCGGGCGCTGCCTGTGGTTCCTCGAACCGGAGTACTATCCCACGACCAGGGAAGAAGCGCTGCGGGTGCTCGAGAGCATCCAGCGGCATGGTGATCTGCACGCCTTCCGGCGGGCGGGAGCACTCAAGCGATGGGTCTCAGCCTCTTCCAGCGACACGTCTGCCAACTCCTCGCCGCTGACCGCCTCCGGGGCGGAGAAAGCTACTTCGCCGGCGGGGCGACCCTGAATGAGCTGATTGGCGCCCCCCGGCTTTCCCGGGACCTCGACATCTTCCACGACACCGAAGAGGCGCTCGCCGTCTCCTGGCAGAACGACCGGGCGTCGCTCGAACGCAGCGGATACGCCGTGCGCGTGTTCCGCGAACGTCCGGGGTTTGTCGAGGCCGAGGTCCGACAGCGCGCAGACGCCGTGCTGGTGCAATGGGCACGCGACAGCGCGTTCAGGTTCTTCCCGCTGGTGCAGCATCCCGAGTTCGGGCTGACGCTGCACCCCTTCGACCTTGCGACGTCCAAGGTCCTTGCGCTGGTGGGTCGGGTCGAGCCGCGGGATTTCGTCGACACGCTCAGCTGTGACCGCGACGTGCAGCCACTGGGGTATCTGGCGTGGGCGGCGTGCGGAAAGGACCCGGGGTTCAGCCCGTCAGGCATCCTGGAGGAGGCGGGACGAACGGCCCGCTACAGCGAGATCGAGCTTCGCGGTCTGGACTACGACGGACCGACGCCGGATCCGGGCGAACTGTCCCGCACGTGGCGGGTACAGATGGACCAGGCAAAGCTCGTCATCGCGATGCTGCCCGCCGAACGGGCCGGGTGCGCGGTCCTCGACGGCGCCAGCCGGCTGTTCCGGGGAGGACTCGATCACCTCGCCGCCGCACTTCACGACGGCACCGTCTTGTACCACACGGGCAGCATCCGCGGAGCGTTTCCACGCCTCGTGTAGCGGCGGGATTCGGTCACGGCCCGGCCCGGACGTCGCCCTACTTCGACGCCGGCTTGTGCCCCGAGTTCTGGATCACGACGGTGATGTTCTTGGCCTTGGCCTTGAGCGTCGTCTGGGAGGCGTAGAGCGCGCCGTCGGGCAGCGTGTTCATCGTGACCGCCAGCGTGACGGTCTCCTCGGGCTTGTCCAGGTAGCTCTTGACGCCCAGGCCGAGCAGCCGGCTGGACGCGGTGTCGAGATCGAGCGTCAGGGAATCGCCCGGCAGCAGGTACTGCGAGACCACGATTTGCACCTTTCCGCCGGCCTGCGGGTTCACAGCCACGCGCTTCGCGTCCTTCGCGGCCTGTATCTTCTCCGGATTAGGCGGGACGTACTGGTGGATCAAGGCCGCGGCCTTCTCCATGTACTCCTTCATCTCGTCCTTCTTGTTCTCGACGATCTTGTCTTTCACCTTCCCGCCGCCCCGGCGCCCGGCGCGCCCGCCCTGCTCCTTCTCAGCCGCCGGAGGCGCATCGAGTGAGATCTTCTGCACCTTGCCGTCGGCGCCGTAGTAACAGCGGTTCTGCTTCCGGGCTTTCTCTTCGCCCTTCAGGCTGATGATGGTGGTCTCGACCCACTCGTACGTGCGGGCGAGCGCCATGCCCTTCTGCATCGACTGCTTCAGGGCTGCGACCTGATCCTGCGCCCCTCCGCCGGCAGCCTGGGCCGGTGGCTGTTGGGCCTGCAGCAGTACGCCAATCCCAAGGGTTGCGGCGGCAAGCACGGTTCCAGCGATGGTCTTCCACGTCATGACGGTCATCCTTCCTTGCTGCTATCTGACTTTCGCGGCGTACGGGTTGCCGCCCAGCGCGTTTGAAATGTCCGTGATGGCCTTCTGCGCCTTCACGCTGTTGCCGGCATCGTCGAGCGGCGGCGCGATCACCGCGATGCCGAACTTCCCGGGGGACACGGCGATGATGCCGCCGCCGACGCCGCTCTTGGCCGGGAGGCCCGTGCGGTACAGCCACTTGCCCGAGTCATCATACAGGCCGGCCGTCGCCATGATGGCGAGCACGCCCGGGATCTTGTCGGCGTCGACGACTTGCTTGCCGGTCACGGGGTTCTTGCCACCGAACGCCAGCGTCGCCGCCATCGTCGCCAGGTCCTTCGCGTTCACACCGATGGAGCACTGGCGCGTGTAAAGGTCGACGGCCTGCTGCCAGTTCGTCTTGATGTAGCCGTAGGCGAACATCAGCGCGCCGATCGCCTGGTTGCGCTGGTTGCTGTCCGACTCCGATTTGTAGACATCCTGGAGTACGCTCAGCGGACGTCCGGCCATGTCGTTGTGGATGCCGATAATCTTCGCCCACACGGCGTCGGCCGTGGCGCCCTTCACCATGCTGGTGGCCGAGATGGCGCCAGGGTTGACCAGCGGATTCATCTCGGGCGCGCCCGCGCCGACCACGGTCTTGACGCCTTCGACGGCGATGATCGAGTTGAACCGGGCGCCGGTCGCATCCACGCCGATGCGATTGAAGATCGAGTCGAGGCCCTGCTCCTGGATGACCAGCGCGGCGGTGAAGACCTTCGAGATCGACTGGATCGACACCTCGGTCTTCAGGTCGCCGGCCGAGTACACCTTACCGTCGGCGGTCACGACCGCGATGCCGAACAGGTTCGGGTCGACCTTGGCCAGGGCCGGAATGTAGTCGGCGTTCTTGCCGTCCTTCAGGTCCTTGTACTTGGCATAGGCCGCGTCCACGGCCTTCTGGATGTCAGCCGGCGCCGGCGACTGCGCCCACACCGAGGGCGCGAAGGCCAGGGCCAGCGACATGACACCGGTGACGAGCGCGAGGCGAACAGGAGTCTTCCTGGCCATGGCATCAACCTCCGAGCTTGTGCGAGAAGCTGTACTTGAAGACGAACTGGATCTTGTAGTCGTCGTACGTCCAGCCGTCCGAGAAGTTCTCGCGGCGGCCCCACTGAAACTCGCCGCCTATCAGCATATTGGGCACGGGCGTGTAGAGCAGGTTGCCGAGCGCGTAGGAGCCGGCCTTGAACGCGTTGGGCGCCTGGCCGTCGGTATTGTCGTTGTCCTGGCTCGAGTAGCCGACCGAACTGGTGAACCTGTCATTCCAGGTGTGGTCCAGGAAGATGAGGGTGCCGAGGATCGGCAGCGGCTTGCCGACGACGGGCGTCACGGCGTTGCCGGGGTTTCTCGCGACGCCGATGTCCACCGGCGAGTCCTGCATGTAGTTCTGGATACCCTTCCCGTAGACGACCGCCAGCCGGAGGACGTCCTTCTTGCCCAGGTTCAGGCTCGAGCTGAAGTTCAGACCCCAGCCCGTCGCGCGGCCGCTGAGCTCGTACTTGTCCGCCAGCAGGTCGTCCCACTTGATCTCACGCAACGCCCAGCCGACGCGGGCGTAGCCCCACGGCTGGCCGTACTTGTAGGCGCCGGTGAAGTCGGGCAGCGGGAAACGGCCCTTGACGTTCTGGAGTTCAATACGATCGGCGAGCACGCCGGCGTCACCGCTCGCGCCCGGCCGCTCGAGGGCCAGCATCAGGGTGTGGTCGCCCTTCACCGGCGTCCAGCGCACCTGGACGTTGCGGAAGAACACCATGCCCGTCGGGCCCCAGTACTCGACGGTGTTCGGCCACAGGTTCTCGTCCTCGAACGGGCTGTCGGTCTGCCCCGCGCCGAGCGCCCCCCACTCGCCCCAGGCCTGACGCAGCCGGATGGTCGTCTGGCCGGCATCGCCGCCCGTCCCGAACATGTCGATCTCGAACTTCGCCGTGAGGTCCTTACCTCTGGCGGTCGTGGCCGTCTTCACGCCGAACCGTGTCTGGCGGACGCCAGCGAACCACGAGCCGTCTTTGCCGTACTGATCGGTGTACGACGGCAGCTTCGTGATGCGCATCGTGTCGTACCAGTCGGGACTGATGGACTTGAAGTTCGCGCCGAAATCGAGCATCGCGAACCCGTAGATCGTCATCGACGGCTTCGGTTCCTGGGCCGGCGCGGCGGCCGGCTTCTCCTGGGCTCGTGCCAGCGGGGGCGCCAGCAACCCGAGCCCCGCCGCCAGGGCGCACACCACGACGCTGAATCGCCGTCTGGTTTTCATGCACATGCTCCGTCTGTCAGAGGGTGTCGCCAATGAAAGGCTCCGGGATCTGTTTGCAGTGTATATCGCCTGCGGTTGGTGGGTTGCTGTCGGTAATCGCTGTACGGAGGTTCCCTGGGGAGGTCTTCCAGTGGACAACCACCCGCCGGGGTTCACCCGACGGGTGGTTCGATTCCCGCATGGCGCCGTCGTTACTTCGCGTCTTCGAGCTTCTTCGCCGTCTCGACGGCCGCCTTGGCCGCCTCGGCCTTCGTGGCCTCGCCCATCGGCCCGATCTCGATCTTCACCGAGCGGATCTTCCCGGTGAACGCGTTGTCGCCCATCTTGTAGTCCTCGGTCACGGGCATCGCATCGTCTACGCCTACGTCCGCCGTCTCGTCGGCGGAGAACATCATCGGCTGCGTCTTCTCGATCCGGCCTTCGGCCACCTTCTTGTCGTTCACGAACAGGGTGCCCAGGCCGCCTTTCCCGAGGCCGCCGCCGTCATAGGCGAACTCGAAGCGGATCGTCGCCTTGCCCGGCGCAACCGCCTGTGACGAGGCGACGAGGAACCGCTGCATGCTGAGCCAGTTGTAGGCATACATCGGCTTGCCGCCCTTGAAGTAGAGACTGAAGCCGCCGACGCGCCCACCCTGGGCCAGAATGACGCCGTTGGCGCCGCCCTGCGGAATCTCGACGTCCGCGGTGATGGTGACGGAGCGGTTCTTAATGTTGATGAACACGTTCTCCGACATGCCCTTCATGCCCTCGCCCAGCGTCAGCGAGGTCCGATCGCCCATCAGGTCGGGCCGCCCGGCGAGCTTGGCGTTCACGCGCTCGATCACGCGATCGTCAATCGGCAGCACGTTGTACTTCACGGCCTCCTTCATGAAGAGATCCTGCAGCTCCTTGACCTTCGCCGGATTCGCGGCCGCAAGGTCGTTCGCGAGGCTGAAGTCCGTCCGCGTGTCGTAGAGCTCCCACTTGTCGTCGAGGAGCGCGGCGCGCGGCTTCGGCTCCCAGGGCGCCTTGTGGATGACCCTGGCGAACCAGCCTTCGGCGTACATCGCGCGGTTGCCGAACATCTCGAAGTACTGGATCTTGTGGCGCGTCTCGGCCTTGGCGTCGTCGAACGTGTACACGAAGCTCACGCCCTCGAGCGGCTTCTGGGGCGTGCCGTTGACGATCTTCGGCTCCGGCAGCTTCGCCGCCTCGAGCACCGTCGGCGCGACGTCGATGACGTGCTGGAACTGCGACCGCACCTCGCCCTTCGCCTTGATCCCCTTCGGCCAGGACACGACCACGCCCGTCCGGTTGCCGCCGAAGTCCGACCCGATCTGCTTCGTCCAGCTGAACGGCGTGTCGCCCGCCACCGCCCAGCCGGCGGACATGTGGGCGTACGACATCGGCCCGCCGAGTTCGTCGTAGTGCTTCAGGATGTCCGGGACGGTCTCGACGACGCCGTTGAAGTAGGTGTACTCGTTGTACATCCCGGCCAGGCCGCCCTCGGCGCTCGTGCCGTTGTCGCCCAGGATGTAGATGACGAGGGTGTTATCGAACTGGCCGGTCTCCTTGAGCCCATCGATCAGCCGGCCGATCTCGAAGTCCGTGTACTCGCCGAACGCCGCGTAGATCTCCATCTGGCGGGTGAAGAGCTTCTTCTCGTCGGCCGACAGCGCCGTCCAGTCCTTGATCGCCTCGGGCTTTGGCGCGAGCTTCGTGCCCACCGGCACGATGCCCAACTTGATCTGGCGCGCGAGTGTTTCCTCTCGCAGCGCGTCCCACCCCTGGTCGAACTTGCCCTTGTACTTGGCGATCCACGCCGCCGGCACGTGGTGCGGCGCGTGCGTCGCGCCCGGCGCGAAGTACATGAAGAACGGGCGGTCCGGCGTCATGGCCTTCTGGAACTTCATCCACGCCATGGCCTTGTTCGTCATGTCGTTCATGAAGTGGTAGTTCGGGTCCTTGGGCACTTCCACGATATTCGTGCCGTGGTAGACGGTCGGCGCCCACTGGTTGGTTTCGCCGCCGATGAAGCCGTAGAACTCGTCGAACCCGGAGCGCGTCGGCCAGCGGTCGGTGGGGCCGGACACGCTGGTCTCCCACGGCGCGGTCTCGTGGCTCTTGCCGTAGGCGGCGGTGCTGTAGCCGTTCAGCCGCAGCATCTCGGCCAGCGGCGCGACGCTGTTCGGGCGCTTGCCCGTGTTGCCCGGAAACGCCGTGGCCGTTTCGGTGATGCCGGCCATGTTGTTCGTGTGGTGGTTACGCCCGTTCAGGAGCGCGGTCCGCGTCGGCGAGCAGACCGCCGTGTTGTGGAACGCGTTGTAGCGCAGCCCCTCGGCAGCCAGACGCTCGGCCGTCGGCATCTGCACCGGGCCGCCGAACGCGCTCGGGATGCCGAAGCCCATGTCATCGATCAGGATCACCATCACGTTCGGCGCGCCCGCCGGCGCCTTCACCTCGAAGCGCGGCGGCGGCGTCGCCTTCCGGGCGTCGATCTCGGTGATCGGGGGATACGAGGGTTCCTGGATCGGCAACACCGTGCGGTCCATCGCCGCGGGTCCGGTAGCCGGCTGTGCCGGCGCCTGCGGTTGCGGCGCCGAACAGGCCGCCGTCACCAGCAACGTGCCAACTGCGGTAGCAGCCAGCCATGTCGTGAGTTTCATCGTGGTCATCCTCATGTCTCGAGTCTAAGGCTCAGTCGGTCCTGTCTCGGAGCGCGCCATCACTCCGAACGTGGTTCGTCTAGTCGTCGATGCTCCCGTCCAGGAGGCTGCGGAGAGCCTTCTGGGGCAGGAGGCCTCGCTTCGTCATCACCTTGAAGTTCAGGCGGAAGATATTGTCCGTATACTTGAGGCCCCCGCCGGACGGCTGCGTGTACTGCGCGTAGTACTGGAATTCCACCAGCAGTCGGGGGCTCGCGATATAGCCAACGCCCGTCCGCCACCGCAGCGGGTCGAGCTGGCCCGTGTCCGATCGCCAGATCGGCTCGACGTCGGTCCAGGCGTAGAACGTCCTGGGCGTCCACGCTTTCGCCAGCGAGGTCAGCGGGAAGTCGATGCGGCTCTGGTTGCGCACACGATGCACGAGGTCCCAGTCGCCTGTGTCCCTCGTCTCCGTGAACCGGAGTTCGTAGCGGGTCCAGTTGTAGTAGCGCCACTTCTTCGAGTTGCCCCCCATGAACTTCACGCCGCCGAACGGACGCAGTTCCAGGAGGTTGCTCTTCACCTCCTGCGCCGTCCAGACGCCGATCAGGCCAAGCCAGAGCTGGATGTTCTTGTGCGGGCGGTGAAACGTGCCCGTCCCCAGATAGATGCTGTTGTAGGCCGCGTCCGGCTTGGAGACGTAGCCCACATACCCGAAGCCCGAGAGCTTCTCGGTGAGGGGATAGTTCGGGTAGCCCGTGACGCGGTATTCGTTGGCGATGTCGGTCGGGGCAGCCGTCGTGGCGGGAGGCTGCTCCTGCGCCGCAGCAGGCGCGGCGACCATGCACAGCAGCAGCGCACCAGGCACGACGGCTATCCAGCGAGCGGAGCGTCTGACTCTTGTCATTGCCGTAGTCCACTTTGCGCGAGTGATTGCCGGCGGCCCCCGTGCTTCATTTCACCGGCTCGGGCGTGGGCAGCTTGTAGCTCCCATCCAGCACCGACGGGCCCGGGCGATAGATCCGGAACGCGAAGTTCCACCCGTCCGACGTATCCAGGCGATTGGCGACCTCGCCGCAGGCCTGTTTCGATCCGTAGTAGACGGTCGCCGTGCCCGCCGTGTCGAGCTTCACGTTCGAGGAGTTTACGATGGCGTTGGCGCTCTTCATGTAGCCGTCGTTGCCGTAGACCGTGATCGACCAGAACGCCTTGTTCTCGGGCACCCGGTAGGTCGCCTTGTAGCAGGCCGCGGCTTTCTGGCCGCCGTTGTAGTTGATGTACGTGGCATCCTGCGGAGGAAGCAGGCCCCAGCCCGACGCGACCGCGAGGTGCCGCCGCTTCTCGTCGACCTTGCCGCGCGGCCCCATCATACCGGTGAAGCTGGCGAGCGTCTTCGACTCCTTCTCGTACTGGTCGGTCAGGGCCTTCAGCGACTGGGGATCCCATGTCGTCGCCGGGAACGGTTCGGCGCTCTTCGCGGTGACGACGAACTGATCCTGGAGCTTGTTGACCACTTCGAGTTCCGCCGGATCGTTCGGGTTGAACACCTGCACGCGGATCAGGATCGCGACGTACTTGGTGTCGGTCGGCAGGGCGTGCGTGCCCGGCTCATAGAACACCACAGGACAGTAGTGGTCGTTGTCAACGACCTCCGCGGACAGGTACCGGCCCTTCGGCGCGGCCGGCACCGTGAGCGTGGCGCCGCCGGCCGTATCGACAATGGCGGCCGAGTAGAGAGTGTCCAGATTCATCCGCACGACCGTCTGCTTGTCGAGGGGGGTCGGGCGGCGGAAGTGGAAGAACTTGTTCACGCCGCCGGCCAGCTTTGCCAGATTCGTGAAGTTGCGGTCCGTCTCGGCACGGATGTAGGTGGCGGGCGTCACGGTGACGAGCGCCGTAGCCGTGGCGGCCGGCGTGGCGCCAGCTTGCCTCGGTGTGGAGTCAGCGGCTCCGACGCCCGTCCCCGTCGCCATGATGCACACGGCGACCACGGCCAGCATGAGTTTCTGCAGATGCGTCATTTTCAGTCTCCCAACACGTGCGGTGGTCACCGGATGTTCCATCCGAAGACAAACGAGTACTGGCCGCGGTCGCGCACGGGGTCGTACGCCGTGCCGCGCCGGTACCAGGACGCGCCCAACTCCATGAAGTACTGCGCGCGTATGTCGGTCCTCAGGGTCGCCCCGTAGGCAATCCGGCCACCCGTGATTGCGAAATCGGCTGAATAGCCGCTGATGTCATGACCGATCGTGAACGCCGGGGTCATGGTGATGCCCTTGCTGAACTGCGGGGTCGTGGTCGTGAACCGGACTTTGTACCCCATCGAGAAGGGCGTCGTGAAGCCGTCGACGTCGCAGCTGTTGATAATCCCGTTGCTGAGCGGGCCGGTGGTGCACGTATACCCGTTCTGGTTCCAGCTGGCCAGACCGAAGTTGCCGGCGCGCACCAGCCGTTCGGCGCCCGGTCCGTCGAGGGGGGGCTGGTTGGTGTTCCACTGCATGTCGGCCTCCGCGATGATCGTCGCGTCCGACAGGCCGATGTACCGCCCGATCTGCCAGATGCCGCCGTACTGCAGCTGATTGATGTTCAGCGGGAAGTAACCCGGCGCTTCCCGGCCGACGTACTCGGTCTTCATGTACCCATACGGCCCGATGCCGGAGAGCGACCCCTCGATGAATGCCGGGGCATTGCGCTGCGCGGGAAAGTCGAGCGTGCGGGTGAACTGTCCGCTCAGCGCGAGGTTGCGCACGCCGGTCGAGGCGCTCACCGCGAACGACTTCACGGGCTGGAAGTTGGTGTTGATCGCGAACGTGAGCGCGTCGGTGCCTACCACCGGCGCGTTATTCGGGAACGGATTGGTGTAGTCGGCGTAATAGACGCCGATTTCGGTCCCGATCGGCTCGACGAACTTCTTGGCCGACACGCCCCACCCGCTCCACCGGGACGGCTCCATCGTGCAGTTGGGGCAGTCGGGCGCACCGTTCGGGTAGACGCCGTTCGGGTAGAGCTTCCCGTTGAAGTAGTTCTTGGTCTTGACGAGCAGGGCCGACGGCCTGTCCGGGAGCCCGGCCGCCGTGGCAATGTTGCAGCCCGGGTTGAAGCCATCGTCGAGGGTGCTGAAGTAGGTGCCGCATCCGGGCATGACGGAGTTCCTGAACTCCAGGTTCACGAAGCCGTCGATGTTGAAGCCGGCGGGCCCCACCACGTTGGCGTAAACGCGGCTGACCGGGAGTTTGCCGCCGTTGGCGATGCGGGCCCCGGTCGTCGTCGCCCAGGCGAAGTCCATCGGATTGACCGAGTTGATGCCGGGGTAGAACAGTCCCTCACCCCAGTCCAGCGCCTGGCGGCCGACTCGCAGGAGCATCCGTGTCCCGCCAACCTTGTAGTGCCCGAAGAAAAACGCGTCGTAGATGTCGATGCCCGTGAACTTGGCCGCGCCGATGTTGCCCGCGTCGGTGAGCCGCGTGTTGGGCGTGTAGCTGGTCATGCCGCTGCCGTGAGGCACGTTCCTCGACTCGAGGACCATGTCGTACCACGCGCGGACGCGGAGGAAGACACCCTGGCCGGAGCTGTGACGGAGGGTCAGCTCCCCGGTCCAGGTCATCGGGGCGGTAAGGAGCTGGTCCCGCCTGGGGAAGTTCAGGTTGCCGTCGTCGTTGACGCCGACCGCGCCGCTGGCGCCCGGGAACTCGGGGTTGTCGCCTTGTCCGGCGCCGGCGCCCACCAGTTGCGGCTGCGGCGTCCCGCTGCGCGAGGCGGCTCCGACGGTCATGGTGGACTTGAAGATGCCCAGCAGCTTTCCGTTGAGCCAGGCGAACTGCTGCGCCTGGGCGATCGCGGGCATGAGGAACACGGCCGCGAGCACGAGGAGGGCCGGGAGGACGCGACGATGGATCGAGTGAGTGGTGTTCATCGCGGCTCTCCTACTCCAGCCCCAGGCTGCGCAGTCGGCTGGGCAGGTAGTCGTTGATGTGTGCCTTGAAGCCCCAGCGCGTCGGGAACGGCTCCATGTTGCTCAGGTTCGAGACCAGGTAGGCGCCGGTCCCGATGTCGTGGTTGATCGTGGCGGCGTACCACGGCACCTGCACGTCGTAGAACTGCATCATGTGGTAGTCGCCGAAACGGACGAGCTTTCCTTCCTTGCTGTAGTCCTCCTCCTGGGCCACCTGCCACGTGTCCTCATCGATGTAGAAGATGCGGCGGTAGAACTTGTGGGACTTGATGCGCGTGGCCTCGACCACCCACACGCGATGGCGCTCGTAGCGCAGCAGATCCGGATCGAGATTGCGCGCCCTGATGATGTCCGGGTAGCGAAGGGTGCGGTCGGCGATCTTGTAGCCGTTGTAGCCGATGAGCAGCTCGCGCTTGCCGATGAGCTTCCAGCTGAACCGGTCCGGCGCGCCGTTCCACCCGTCGTTCTGGTCGGCCAGCCGCAGTCCGCCCGTCAGCATCTCCTGCGTGTCGTACTCGTACGAGGGCATACGGCGCGTGTCGAGCGTCTGGGGAAGGAAGACCCACCGTGCGCGCACTTCACTCACCGGATCGATCGCTTCCCATGTGGCCGCGCGGATCCCGATTGCCGCAGGCGGCGCCAGGAAGAACGAATTGGAGTTGTAGAGGCGGCCCTCGCGCGAATCCAGCATGTACCCATGCTGGTCGAACGCCACGTTCTGGCGGGTCCTCACCACATAGAACTTCCCGGAGCCGTCCACTGGCGCCCAGATGAACTGCCGCTCGACCGACCCGCCGCGCCAGCGGAACACGTGGTTCCACATCACCTGCAGGCCGTTATCCGGGATCGGGAACGGCACCACGCTGTGACCGACATCGCGCACGCGGTATCCGTCCGTTTTCGCGATGCCCGTGTGTGTCTTCACCTCGGCCAGCACGTCATCGGGATATGACGCGCTGCGACGCGTGGGGTACACGTTCATGCGGAACGTCCGGGCATCGCGCTTCAGCAGCGTCATGTGCCCCGCACTCAGCAGGTCTTTGTACTGTTCGGCGTTCTTCCCGGTGATGGTAAACAGCGGATTGTCGTCCGCGAAGGGATCCGTGTAGCCGATCTTGGGATCGATGGGCGGCGCCTTCGGCAGTCCGCCGGTCCACGCCGGGATGCTGCCGTCGGCGTTGCCGGCCCGCTCGGCGCCGACCGGCGTCAGGTCGGCGTCCAGCCTCGCGGCTTGCTCAGCCGCCGATGGCCCCCTGCCGGCCGTGATACCGCCGACCGCCAGCATCACGGTCAGCGCGACCAGACTCACCTTGCGCATGTGTTCAGCTCCCAGTTCCAAGTGTCTTCCTCGACCGACGGATGAATACGATGCCGTCACTGACGGCTACATTGTCCAGGCGGGTATCAGGCGTGCCGCCGGAGAGTTCGATGGCGCCGAGCACGCGCCGGTGCGAGTCGGAGTGGGGGCGTTCATGATAGTCCCGGAGAGGTGGTCGCGGCCAACGTCGGCCAGCGTGTCCAGCGGCGCGTTCGGTTCCGCGTGGCCACGGCCACGCGTTCGCCCCGTCAGAACAGGATCTTCAACCCCTGCGTGAGCAACTCCTCCAGCGAGATCATCGTTAGCGTCAGCGGCACCACGGGGGCCAGCGTCACCACCGCCAGGTGCAGAATGGTCTGGACGGTAAACGGCGTCAGCCTCATGCCCTTCACCACTTCGAAACTGTTGCCCAGATCGGCCAGCGACTGGATGTCCGCGCTGCCGATGAGCGGCTCGTCCGCCGGCGCCCCGCCGCGCAGCCACTTCCGGTCGAACTCGTGGACGTAGCGCTGGGCCAGCGTGCCGTACTCGCCCAGGCCCGCACGCTTCGCAGCTGCCAGCTTCGGAGCGAACACCAGCAGCGGCCCGAGGACGGCGAACAGCATCACGGCCACCAGCCCGATCATCTCGACCTTGAACTGCGGCAGCGAGGCGCCCGCATAGAAGATCCGGTTGGCCAGCGTTCCGGCCAGAATCGTCCCCTGCGCCAGCAACAGCGGCACGAACGCGTGACCCACCAGTCCGAGAAAGCCCAGGCCGCCGCTCCTGTCCGGATGCGTCGGCACGAGCAGCAGCTCGAGGCGCGACACCTGCCACAGGAAGCGCACCCAGATGAACAGCCGGAAGTACCAGCGCAGGAGGAGGAACTGGACCAGCGGCAGGCTCACGCAGCCCAGCCACCAGCCGGCGAGGCTGGGGTGCAATCTCCCATCCGCCGGTGCGCCGTACCAGGTGACGACGTCGAGCGCCGCCTGCGTCCGCCACACCAGTCCCACCCCGACCACGTAGACG
>Ga0315275_10000353_pt1 | contig 37918 bp, 33 predicted proteins | sample YL17G03_0_MG_FD_205557 | JGI IMG/M metagenome (GOLD analysis project Ga0315275, IMG submission 205557) | Sediment microbial communities from Yellowstone Lake, YNP, Wyoming, USA - YL17G03_0 | ecosystem: Environmental > Aquatic > Freshwater > Lake > Sediment | place: USA: Wyoming | collected... | reverse complement strand
ACTATACAGGCAATCGATGCATGGCAGGAGGGTATCAGCCTTGAAGAAAAGGCAAAGAACTCAAAAGAGCTTAAAGAGGCGCTGGAGAAGTGGGGGCATTATAAACCGAAGTAGGTAGAATTCCGTTTACGAATTTTTTTCCAGAAAATACAGATTTCCGTTTTTTCCTGGTTTGAAATTTATTTTGCCCAGCAGAAAACCCAGGTTTTCAATAAATTTTTAAACGCCTATAAACGGAGGGGACAGTGCCTGTCCCCCCGGACCGCCCCTGCGCTTTGTGATACCGGGCGTATTACCTTTTCAGGAGGTATCGCTTTTGGGGAGTGCCACAGCGGCGGGGGCGGAGGCAACGATTGCCGCAGCCCCTAAGAGCGTCAATACAATTTTCCAATTGATTTCTACAGAGCCGATTTTTTTCAATTGATTGATCCGTCTACATTTTCCTGCCTCAACCCTATTCCTTTTAATATGAGCGTCCGAAATCCTAAGCATTCATGACAGGGTTCCAGCTCGCTTCCAGTTTTGCTCCCGCCGGATCACAACCGGAAGCAATCAGAAAATTAATCGATGGACTGGAAAACAACGACCAGTACCAGACATTACTAGGCGTTACCGGCTCGGGTAAGACATTTACGATGGCAAACGTGATCGCAGCCGGCAACCGGCCAACTCTTGTGCTCGCCCATAACAAGACCCTTGCAGCCCAGCTTTACCAGGAATTCTGTGATTTTTTCCCGCATAACCGGGTCGAATACTTTGTCTCCTATTATGATTACTACCAGCCGGAATCCTACATCCCTTCAAAGGACCAGTATATCGAGAAGGACTCTGCGATCAATCCCAAAATAGAGATGTTACGCCTCTCAGCCACTGCATCACTTTCGTTCAGGCGCGACGTGGTCATCGTAGCTTCGGTCTCCTGCATTTTCGGCCTTGGCAATCCGGAGAATTTCCGGAATATGGGGTTTGAGCTCTCTGTCGGCCAGAAAATAACCCGGAACGATATCATGAGCCGGCTTATTGATATCCTCTTTGAGAGAAACGACCTCGAATTGATGCCCGGCAGGTTCCGGGTCAAAGGAGATATCATTGACATTGTTCCCGGCTACTTCAACAACATTATCCGTATTGAGATGTTCGGGGACGAGATTGAACGCATCCGTGAGATAGACAAAAACAGCGGTGCAAAAAAAGAGGAGATGAGGTATTTCTATGTATACCCGGCCCGTCACTTTGTCACGCCGGAAGGTACCCGGAAAGCGGCAATTGCATCGATCCGCAGGGAACTCGATGAGGTTCTGCCAACACTTGGGATGATAGAGGCACACCGCCTCGAACAACGGACCAATTTCGATATTGAGATGATCGAGGAGACCGGTTCATGCAAAGGGATAGAGAATTACTCACGGCATTTCGATGGAAGAAAAGCAGGGGAGAAACCCTACTGTCTCCTCGATTATTTCCCCGATGATTTCCTGATGTTCATCGATGAGAGCCACCAGACTATTCCCCAGCTGCATGGAATGTATAACGGTGACCGCTCGCGGAAAAAGGCGCTGATTGATTATGGTTTCCGCCTCCCGAGTGCCTATGACAACCGTCCGTTAAAGTTCCACGAGTTCGAGCAGTATATGAGTAATGTGGTCTTTGTGTCAGCAACGCCAGGAGATTACGAGTTAAAAAAATCCGCCCAGCTTGTCGAACAGATCATCCGCCCAACCGGGCTTGTAGATCCCATGGTAGAGGTCCGGCCGATTGAGGGTCAGACAGACGATGTTATAAAGGAGGTAACAGCGACTATCAAACGGGGCGACCGGGCACTCGTTACCACACTCACCAAAAAACTTGCAGAAGAGCTCTCCGAGTTTCTCGCTGACCAGGGTATCCGGACACGATACCTTCATTCTGAGATCGAAACCCTTGAACGAACCGAGATCATACGGGAACTCCGGCTCGGGAAGTTCGATGTGCTCGTCGGAATTAATCTCCTCAGGGAGGGACTTGACATTCCCGAAGTCGGGTTCATTGGTATCCTTGATGCGGATAAGGAAGGTTTTCTTCGCGATGCCCGGAGCCTTATCCAGATCATCGGGCGTGCGGCACGGAACATCAATGCAAAGGTGGTGTTGTATGCTGATGTTATGACCGATTCGATGAAGAGGGCGATCGCCGAGACAAAACGGCGGCGGGATCTGCAGGTTGCGTATAATACTGAGCATAACATCATCCCGATGACAATAAGGAAACCGGTCAAGGAAAAGGAAGTTGAAATCAGGGACACCCGGCATGTACCCAGGACAGAGATTCCCAATGTGGTCATCGAGCTCGAAAAGCAGATGCGGGATGCAGCAGACAGTCTCGACTTTGAACGGGCGATTGCCCTGCGCGAACAGATTAAAAAACTGAACGAACGGTTACGTGAGGTCGGGAAACGCTCTCATGAAAAGTAGAATGGTTTTTGCACTATCAGTTTTCATGTTGGTTATATTGAGTGTTAAATCCGGACCGATTTACAGAGAATCGATCTGATGGTATGTTCTGTGATTCGGTACTTTTCTGTTTATGTTTTGAGCGATTCTTTTCATGATAGCCCCAGAATGCAAATCAACGAACCATAGATTTGATTTGATTCTATCTACGACAGGCTTTCCTCTGATGATTATCGTATGTACGATGATCACCCGCCTCAGGGCCTTAGCGAGGCACAGCGGGGCAGGAGGTTTTTTAGAGTTTGTGTTAAAGATTCACCGGTTCTTGTGACAGATCCGCCGCGGGGGCGACCCTTCGGGGGCGGCGGCGTTCATCTCACAAGCGATTTAGAGTGCCCATTCCCAAATCATATATGAGATTATACGATTCTCATGTTCTTGTGGGTTGCTTCAGTTCGGGTTTCTTCAAACCCATCCGAAAAATAGTTAATCTTGAACCAGAATCTTCTTTTCACGTGACGAAGAAGCCGACTTGTTACCCGCCCTGATTTATCCCAGGCCCCACTCTGCGAGGGTTGTTCTTTGCGGATCGACATCCGTCCATTCCCAGCCCAGCGCTTCGATAATCCTGGAGATTGGTTGTTTTATAGTCTTTTCCAGCATCAGTTCCCAGTCGACGACAAACTCTACCGGCACCTGGTCACCATATTCAAAACAGAGGACATCGGTCTTGGGGTATTTTGAAGTTACAGCCCGGATATAGATCCGCTTGGGTTTACTGCCTTTGCCAAATTCGGTATGAAGGTGCATGTTGGCGTATTTTGCGCCCCGCACCTGGGCGTCATCAGTTGCATAATCGTCAAGTGATTTTCCGATACCGCCAGGGATCCCTATCTCATCGAGCGAATATTTCCCCGCCCGGTACTTCGTAATGACATCGGCGAGAAATGCCTTGATTCCTGCATATCCTTCACCTGCAAGGATCATCTCCATCACTCTCATCTGCACAACTTTGGTTATCTGCGGCGTATCGCTTCGTTTGATCTCAAAACCCACGATATCGGTTTCGTTCACTGTTTTGCCTTCCTTCCAGACCAGCGACCCGGCATACCGCTTTTTTTTCCCTGCCTGGAAAAACCGGGCATAGATCTTTTCGAACTTGATGGAGAAAAAGTGCGTGTCTGCGTTCAGTTCCGTCTTTGCAAACTCCTGGTAACTTTCGTTCAGGCGTTTTTCTATAACCCGGGCCAGTTCGATAGTCTTTTCCTGGTCAAGGGGTGGGAGCTGCACCATGCAGGAATCGGTATCGCCATAGATGACTTTGTATCCCTGCTGCTCGATCACGCGCCGGGTGTGTTCGATGATTGCCCTTCCTACTGAGGTAACCGCAGAACCGATCTCCCGGTCAAAAAGGCGGAATCGTGTATATCCTGAAACACCATAGTAGGTATTCATAATAACCTTGAGGACATTCTGCTGCATGTCGTACATGACATACTGCGGTGAACCGAATGCAAACGTATTGCGCAAAGCTTTTTTCTCATCCCGTTCTTTCAACAGCTCGGAGATAATGCTGCGGGTAAGCCCGTCAGGTTGTTTTTTAAACCTGATACCATTGGGTGCTTTGAGTTCACCATTGGGATCTTTTGTTTCCGGGGATGCGTTTATGGTCATCATCGCCATAGGGTAGAGGGATTTGAGGTCAAGCACCACAACGTTCTCCCGTACACCTTTACTCGGTTCAAAGACAGTCGCTCCTTCAAACTCCTCTGCGTTTGCAAATCCTTTCGAGGGCAGGACATACAATCCTGATGCTTTACGAAGGACATAGACATCGATTACGCTGGACGAGTTGAGAGTCTTATCAAGCGGGCAGCCTACGTAGCGGGCAATCTCGCGATAGAATTCGATGATATTGTCTTTCTTATTGATCGCTACGCAGAGTTCTACATCCTTGAAGTTATACTCCACGAGAAGTGCCGGCTGTTTTTTCCAGAGATCAGAGATTGTCCCGGTATAACGGACTTTCTGCTCCCCCACCTCTTCTAAAGCAACTGCATCCAGACGGTACGACTCTTTTAATGTTGCGTGCATCTTCTTGTAGGCTGTGAGGAGATCGAAGAGCGCCCGCCCTCTCAGGGCGTTGCGCTCTGTCTGCCCTGGTATGCGGGCGAGGGTATCCGCCCTGAGCCCCAGTCTCTCCATCCTCCCGGTAATATATGGCATATCAAACTCTACAAAGTTCCAGCCGGAGAGCACATCCGGATCGCGGGCAATAATATACGCGACGAAGGCTTTGAGGATTGCAGTCTCATTGTCATATGTGTATATCGTGTGGATATCCTTCCGGAAACATCCGTTTTTAAGGCCACCAGATAATTCCCTCTCGGTTATCTCAGCGGGAGTTCCGCCGGAAGCCAGCAGGAATGTTGTATAATCGTTATCAAATGAGTCATGACAGGTGATACAGGTGATCGCATCCCGCTGGGGATCGGGAAAGCCCCGCTCATCCTCGCACTCGATATCGAGGATGCAAATTCGGGCAGGGGTCTCGACCTTTGCTGGAGCAACGTCATGATAATTCACGGGATTTTCAGGCGCCGAAATCCCACCGGTAAGTCCGCTGTCGATCATGTATCGGGTAGCAAATGGTATATCGGCTTCAAAGTGCCGGTACCGCTCACGCACGTCACGGACATCAGTCGGGCGCTGGGTAAAGAGCCGGCGAAGGGGCTCTCCGCGGATCGAGCGGTATGTTGTGCCGGGTTCAATTGTTACCTGGGGTGGGGAGACTATACTCTCCGCCTGATCAACAGGCACATAAAAATACGGCCTGAAACCTGTGATATCAAGACGGATTGCCTTTCGTTTCGCATCCCGACCGAAGATATGGATGATGGGGCCATCCGGTGCATTGCTGTACTCGACCTGGTTAATGGCAATCCTTATTCCGGAAAACTGATCGAGCGTGCAGCTGGCAGTCACATACTTGTCCGAAAGTGAAGATTGTGACGCCATATCAGGAAACCGCCCGTTCACAGAGGTCTTTTACAAACCTTCCCGCTTCGTTCATCTTTTCTTTTTCCCAGGCATCAAGATCCCATTCTTCGATCTTCCGGATACCGCTGCGGCCGACACGGGCAGGAACCCCAAGGGAACATCCCGATAAACCGTATTCACCTTCAAGTACTGCTGAACAGACGATCAGTTCCTGTGCATCTTTGAGAATGATGCGGGTAAGATGGGCGAGGTGGAGAGCAGGACCAAAAACTGTACCTCCTTTTCCCTTGATCACTTCCATGCTTACACCTCGCAGTTCCGCAAGAATCTCTTCCCGCTGGGCGGTGTCCACCGATGATGCAAGGCCGGAAAAGTACGGTACCTGGTGCTCGCCATGCTCTCCCAATACAAAGGGAAATCCTGTGATCCCACGGTTTCTGAGCGCGAGGCCGAATCGTGCGCTGTCAAGTTGTCCGCCAAAACCAATGCACCGTTCCCTACCGATGCCTGTTTTTCTGCAGAGTACGAAATTGTTTGCATCCATGGGGTTTGTCACCGTCACAAGAATACCGGAAAATCCTTTGAGCAGCGAGATACAGTCACGGGTTGCAGACAGGTTGGTTTCAAGAAGGTCAGCGCGTGTTTTTACTGACGGGTTCCTTGGCATTCCTGCAGAAAAAATACAGATATCTGACTCACGGATCGCGGTCATATCAGTACTGATGGGTATCTGGAGCCCGGTATGCTCGAGATCCAGCACCTGTGCCCTGAGCAGCTTGGGATCGCAGTCATACAGGACCAGTTCATCCACGATTCCAAGGGATGTCGCGAGATAGGCAACTTCGCCACCAATTCTGCCGACTCCCATTACCGCAAGGCGTGCCATCCTGATACAATATTGGAATGCTGATACTAATTAAGTGACTCAACTGGCAATAATACATGCCAATCCTAATGGATTGTGTGCTGATCGGTTCAGCACATCTGACCTCAGAGTACCAACCAGAACACAAAAAAGATGCCCTTTTTATTATATAACGACTATTTCCTGATGCATGGTATCGATCAGGCCGGGTCAGGTTACTCTGGGTGGCGTGGTGCTTGATAACCACCTGCTGCTTGCGGCCGGGATTCTTGGCACGACCGGGTCATCCCTGAACCGGATGCTCTCTCTGGGGGCCGGGGGAGTTGTGACCAAGTCTATCGGTCCTGATCCCAAGGACGGGCATGCTGGGCCATGTCTTGTAGTACTTGAAAATGGGATTTTGAATGCCATGGGTCTTCCCAACCCATCAAAAGAATTTGTGGATGAGATCGCATCTCTCGAAAAAAAACCCGTGATAGCGAGTATATTTGGGGGAAACCCTGCCGAATTTGCTCTGGTTGCCGGCTGGTTTGAGGGCAGGGTCGCCGGTTTTGAACTGAACCTGTCCTGTCCCCATGCAGATGGCTACGGTGCAGCAATCGGAACTGACCCGGCACTTGTCGAAGCGTGTACCAGAGCAGTAAGCGTAACCGGGATCCCGACCTGGGTAAAACTTACGCCGAATGTTGCAGATATCACCATGATAGGCAAAGCAGCAGAACGCGGGGGGGCAAGCGCGATCGTCGCAATTAACACCATCAAAGCAATGAGGATATCAACAGGGATGCGGCGACCGCTTCTGGGGAACCGCTATGGCGGCCTCTCCGGGAGTGCCGTGTTCCCGATTGCTGTCCGCTGTGTTTACGAGCTCTTCGAATCATGCAAAATACCCATCATCGGTTGCGGGGGCGTCGCAACCGCAGACAATGTCATTGAGATGATGATGGCCGGCGCAAGTGGAGTGGAGATTGGTAGTGCTGTACTGAACAATGTAAAAGTCTTTGAAACAATCAAGGCTGAACTCTATAAAAAGGATGGATTGGTGCCAAAAGAGATCATCGGATGTGCACACCGTGAATAATCCCATGTCTGTACCCGTGTCAATCCTGCGGGTGAAAAAGGAAACATCACTCATCCGCACATTCGTGTTTGACCGTTCGTTTTCGTTTTCCCCCGGGCAGTTTGTTATGGTCTGGATTCCCGGAATTGATGAAATCCCAATGGCGTTGTCATCAGAGAATACAATTACCGTACAAAAAGCCGGTGATGCAACCACTGCCATGTTCGCTCTTGGCACGGGTGAAAATCTGGGAATCCGAGGCCCGTTCGGGAATGGGTTTACCAAAGGTGAAAAAGTACTCGCGATTGCAGGAGGTGTTGGTGCTGCGCCCCTTCTTCCGCTTGCACGGGCTGACTGCGTCATGACCCTTCTTCTGGGGGCAAGAACCGAATCCGAACTCCTGTTTGTTGACCAGTTGGATGAGTGCACGGATGTGCTCATCGCAACGGATGACGGGTCACTGGGACAGCATGGGTTTGTAACTGCGCTCATGGATGATTTGAACCTCGGTGTGTACGACAGGATCGCGGTCTGCGGTCCGGAAATGATGATGCGTACTGTCCTTGCCAAGGTTGAAGAAAAAGGGATTGCCCACAAGACAGAATTCTCACTGCACCGCTACATGAAATGCGGAGTAGGTATTTGTGGTTCGTGCTGCATAGATCCATCCGGGCTCCGGGTCTGCAGGGATGGTCCGGTGTTTTCCGGAGATTTACTCCTTAAAAGTGAATTTGGCCATTACATGCGGGATGCAAGCGGGCGGAAGAAAAATCTTTGAATGTACGATTCCGGTGTATTGCCTCAAAGGATCCATGATCGTTTCTCACTTACCTTCTGAAGAGCTATCCAATCACGTATCGGAATCCGGGAGTGTCTACCGATAAAAGTGTGCTTCCCATGAAATTGTATTATTTTATATGATTAGGGATTAGCACCTCTATCCCGAATTCCAATAAACGCCGCCGCCCCCCCGTGCCCTGCGGAGGCCCTGAGGCGGGTGATCGTTGTTCGGCTCAGAACTCTTTATTCATGCGTGTTTTCCACGAAAAAGTCACTAATTTTCATCTTATACGCTTGAGTTTAAACTACTGCGGTTTTCCCAAAGAACTAGGAAGGCGAAAATAAAAGTCAGACCTGGTGAATTAACAGGTATCAGACTGGACCGTAAGACACAGGCTTTTTACTAAGTCTGTATGTGCCTTTTGGGACACGGATCTCGAACCGTGCCCCGGATTCCGGTTCTCCGGTCTCACGAATGGAGAGTCCGGTTATGCTCAGGATCTCTGCGGCTAAGAAGAGCCCATAACCGGTATTCCGGTAATACTCACGTTTGAAAATTCCCTCTTTCATATTTTTTGGGACTCCGATACCGTTATCTTCGCAGAAAATTGTGATACCCTCATCGGTTTCCTCTGATGAGAACCGGATTTTTGTCACCTTCTGCCCATGACGTAATGCGTTATCCACGATATTGTAAAATACCTTCTCAAGGAGCATATCCGCATATATCTCAAGGTCCCCGACATCTTTCTCTACGCGTACATTGCCAAGTTCAAGGCCGGCAACTGCTTTGCTGATGGTTGCATCAATAGTATGCCAACGGGGGGATTTTACCCCAAGATCCTCATAATCACGGGCAAACCTGATCTGTTTCTGGATCATCTGGGTTGTCTGCTCGATCTTCCTGAGATATGACAGGAGAGCAGGATCCTTCACCATCTCTTCGGCAAGCGAGACATACATCACAATCGCAGTTATCTGGTTGAGGATATCATGACGGGTAATTGAGGAGAGTGTGTTAAGTTTGCGATTTGCGAGCTGGAGTGTTGCTTCAAATCGTTTCCGCTCCAGGATCTCGGCTTTGAGTCCCTCATTTGCCCGTATGAGTTCTTCAGACCGCTCTTTTACCTTTTTCTCCAGATCCTCACGTGCCTTCTGGATGACCCGTTCTGCGAGCTTACGCTCAGTTATATCGATAGCAGAACAGATCACGCTATTGCCCGGGGAAAGAGATGCCGAGACAAGGAACTGGCGTGCATCACCCTCCCGCTTATGAAAAACGAGTTCGATATCTCCTATTCCTGCACCTTTCCGGATCTGGCTGATGAACATATTCCGCCCCACGGAATCAGGAAAGATGCGGCCCAGTTCTTCATTGACCAGGTCACTCCGGTTGTATCCAAGTATCTGTGCGCATCTCCCGTTCATCTCCTGGATATGCTGAGTTGTGAGGTCAAACGTGAATATTCCGGCCTGGGAATTTTCGAAGATCTCCCGGTATTTTCTCTCTTCTTCTTTGAGCCCATCAGCAAACGAAGAAGTGACAAAACCAATTGTGACGAAGATCACAAACCATCCTGTAGACACTGCAACCAGATTCGGATCAAAGCTGCTGAAAAAATAGACCAGCAAAAGAAAGATCGTGCTGAGTGCAAGCGAGAAGATAATACCCCTCTTTGGGTAATAATTCACAAAGAGAATTATAGGCAGGAAGTAGAGGAACGGAAAGACATCATAGATGCCACGGGTCAGGGAAAAGATCGTTGCGTAGATTGCAATGATAATGGACACTATGATTGTTACCGTCCAGAAAATCCGGTTCCTGGTAGCAACAGAAAGGGTCATATATCCTCCCTTTTTGGCAGCATGGACTGTCCGGACAGGACTGTGCTTTCAAACCTCCGGCATTCAAGGATCTCTGCCCGAAGCTTCTCGTTAATCCGCTCCAGATCTGCAGTACGCGCTTTGACCTGTTGTTCAAGATCATTAAGCGTGGTTATAATCTCCTCGTCCACGATTTTATTACTGGTAGTATTGAACGCAGAACAGAGCAGGTAGCCCCTTGTTTCAAACATCGCGGAAATAACGAATCTGGAGATCGTGTTATCACGGCCGAGAAAATAGACTTCCTGTCCTGTATGTTTCTGGTCCTTGGTCACATCCGCAATGAACTGTTCCTGCTCTCCCTTGTCGGTCCAGATAACAGAGATTTCCTTACCGAGAAGCTCCTCGCGATCGTAGTTCAGCCATTGGGCGCATTTAAGATTTATATCACGAATCCGCCTATCTTTAAGGTCAAAACAAAAAATGCCATCCTGGGATGTGTCAAGGATTTTTCTGACCCGGGTAGTTTCATCGCGCAGCTTGATTGCGAGCGATGATGCGACGACACCGATGGTTATGAAGATCGCGAACCATGCCGTCGCAATAGCAATCAGGGTCGGATCAGAATTCCCCAGAAGGTATATGAGACCGATATACATCAGGCCTAATGCCAATGAAAAGAGTACGCCCCGTTCCGGGTAAAAATATACAACAAGTATAATCGGCAGAATAAAGTGAAAAGGGAAGACGTTAATGATGCCATTCAGAAGAGAAAAGATGGTTGTCAGGATGGCTATGATGGTTGCGGCAGTGACGATGAAGAGTCGCAGCACCTCCACATTTTCTACAGATATATGCGCCACTGACTGTCCCCTGCCGAATTCCCCAGCCAAACCGGTGAGTTGAACCCGGTTTAGTATTTAGTATTAATCTCATTACATATATTTATATACTCTGTGGTAAGTTTCTACATAATCACCGAATTATTTATGTTTTTTCGATTGGTGAATGATTAATGGGATTTTGACCCCGGCGAATTGATGTGCTCAAGATCTTCGAGCTTGTTTATGTTTGTAAACGTCAGGAGTCCCGGATCAATCGATCGTATCTCATCGACCGTGATATACCTTGCAGAAAGATTCAGGACCATCTCACGGAGAGACAGGGAGTTATGACTTTCCAGATATCTGATAAGAGCGGTCCTGCGGTAGACCGCATGAAGAGGTTCGAGCATATCAGGGTTCCACCGTGGAATCACTGCATCATAATTGTCAATCTGATCAAAAAGGTACGCGATTACCTTATGGTCAATGCACGGCATATCGCAGGCAGAGACAAAGATCAGATCGCCCCGTGCGGCCAGTGATCCGGCATGAAGTCCTCCAATCGGCCCGATTCCCGTCCGGATATCGGTTATGCATCGTATTCCCCCGATACGACTGAACCGTTTACATTGTTCCGGGTCTCTGGCAACGAGGATGATCTCATCGACAACCTGCCGGAGTGAATCGACCAGCCGTTCGATGAATGTCCTGCCCCGATAGGTGAAAAAATACTTTTCCTGACCGTTTGCACGTCGTGCCTCACCACCAACCAATACCACTGCGGATTTCACGGGTCTCCTCCATTTCTCTCCATCGATCCCCTTATCCGGGAACAAACAGGGGGAGAACCACTGCGTGATAACGGATGCTGTACGGCCGGGGTCATTTCTCCGCCTTCCGCAACCCTTTTTTTTCCATCGCAAGCAACGCTTCCTTTATTTCGACAGGTGAAGAGAATCCTCCGATACCATCAGCTGCCACGATACGGTGGCAGGGAATGACCAGAGGGACAGGGTTGCGTGCCATGGCCTGCCCGACTACACGGGGGGACGTACCTGCCCTGGTGGCAATCTCTCCGTACGTCGAAGTACTGCCGTACGGCACCTGCTGCACCGCCAGATAAATCCGGCTGTATACCGTATCTTCCTGGATCGCCGGAGTGTTAAGCTGTGAAAGATTTACCCTGTATCCTGCGCAGTACTGCCTGATCATTTCCGGTACCCTGCCAGGTATTCCTGTTCTTGCGAACCTGACCTGATGAACAGTTTTATCGTTCCACCAGACTTGGACAAACCAGAGCCCCAGCCTGCATGAACCTCCTATGATTTCCATCGTGATATCACCTCATGGAACAATGCCGCATTACACTCAATTATCTCTTCCCTGATCCATGTCGGGAGTGCATTGCGGACTCCTTTTTCCAGGAACCGTTTTTCAGCCAGTACGAGCACACCCCGATCTTCCGGCGTGCGCAATACTCTCCCCAGTGCCTGAAGGGAACGATTTATCGCAGGAAGCGTATAGCAAAGAAATTCACCCTCATCTCCAAACTTATGCCTGAAATATTCTATCATCATCTTTCGCACACGATTAAATGGTGCGAGTGGCAGTCCGATTACCATCGCACCCTTCAGCATCTCGCCCCGGTAATCAAGGCCCTCACTCCACTTCCCGCCGCATACTGCAAACAGTACTCCTGATTCGCCGCGTGCCGGAAGTGCCAGAAATGTCGAGAGTGCAGAGCCTGCATCACCTGCATCCCGTGGTTCGATAAAGACTTTCCTTCCATGGATATGCTGGACGGTAAGGTTTGCGTACATTTCGAGAATCTGGTAGCTTGGGAAATAAACAGCAATGTTTCCTTTAACCCTGCAGAACGCTTTGATATAGTCGCCGATTCGGGTACTGTTCTCATTATTCTGCCGCATCGAGAAAGCGGTGGTAATATCGTTTGCACAACAGACAATGCGGTTTTCGCTGGGAAACGCGTTGGGTAATGCAAGTGTTTTCACCATTGTATTGCCGAAATAATAGCGGGAGTAACTATCGACCGGAGAAAGAGTACCCGAGATCAGGATGCAGCAGGCATGTGCGCTGCATATTTCCTGCAGGGAGACAGAAGGATCGATGCTACGCACTTCCAGGGTGATCCCCACCACTTCTTTCCGGTATACCGTAAGATACGCAGGGTCGGTTGCTGACTGTGAGAGCCGGAATAAGAATTCCGCCAGGCGCTCGATTGCTGTTTCACGATATTCCCCTGCTTTCAGATTCTTTTCCCGTATGGATTCGGCAAGTACCATTAAGTCGTCAACGATCTCATCCATATTTTTATACAGGGATTCGCGCACGACCATCCTGTCAAAGATGGATGGATCAAACCAGTCTTCTGCTTCTGCTGAGTTTGTGAGCCCGCGTATAAAATCCGAGAGCCGGGGCAGGACATGCTGGACTGCATCTGCACCCCTGTAGCGTTTGCGCATGCCCAGGAGTTCCCGGGATGCCTGTACTAGATCATGTTCTTCGAGGGTTACACTTTCAATGCTGGTGATAACGTCACCGCAATTGTGCGCCTCATCAATAAGGAGCAGGATATCCTGGGGCTCGACACCGAGACTGGCATAGAGCTGTTCCCGTATATTCCGGTCAAAGAGATGGTGATAGTTGAGGATGATTACATCGGTATTCCGGGCGGCATGCATCATCAGCTCGTACGGGCAGATATCCCCGCAGAATGCTCCAAGTTCCCGTGGGGGGACAGGATTGGCGATTACCCGGTCCGCTTTGGTGCGGAGCGCTGTTGAGGGCACCATTTTGACACCTGCAGCCTCCGCATGTACAAACATTTTGCTGTTAATGTAATACGGGCAGATGAGCGGGTGTTCCTTGTCCATGCGCCGGATCTGTTGTCTGATAAACGGATCCTGTGCGGGGATGAGTGCCCCCCGTTCTGCACGGTCACGCATGAGCGAGTTCGAGAATGCCTTAACACCCTCACAGCGTCGGTATATATCTCCTTCCCCGCCAAGCGGGCACATGCTCCCTTTGCCGACAAGGTACACTGCTTTGAGCAGGGGATTTTTTATACGAATGAGTTCGAGCTCACGGACAAACGTGGTGAGCTGGCTCACGGTTCGGACCGCGATCACGATCTTCCGGTTTTTTCGCTCTGAGAGGAGCGAAGCAACAACACTCGATTTCCCGCTGCCGGTTGGGGCATCGATCATTGCGATGCCACCGTCCCGTGCTACCTGAGCGGCGATATCGAGCATATGGCGCTGGCCTGGGCGATATTCACCATAAGGAAAGTAGGTATCGATCGCATCCATCAGGATCAGGTATGGTGTCAAAGCATATTATGGGCGTCGGAATGGGATGCAAAGTTATTCGAAATTATCCACCTGGTCCCGGGAGCGCTGAACGGCCGAATGCATCAAGCCGATCGAGCCGGGTCTTGTTAATCGAAGCTGTATATTGTTCTTCAAAGGGGGGGACTGCCCATAAGGATCAATATACTGCAAAGGAAAGGGTGTCCGGTGACAACCATTCATGAGAGGAAAAGCACCCCACGAGAAAGAGGAGCTGCTCTATTATTTATAAAACCTGAAAAAGCAGCAAAAATACTGCAGCTTATTTTTTGCTCGTAAAAAAAAATAATTTCGAAAGGTTAATAGATCTTTACTCCCAGCAAGAAATAAGACATTCGTATCCTTGGTGGATACAGGTGTTTCAATTCATAGCGGGAAGATTTTCATGATCGATCAGTTACTTGCCGGAAATATCAAATTCAGGGAGACCTGTTTCAAACAGAATTATGAACGCTATTCCGAACTGGCAAAAGGGCAAAAGCCTTCCGTGCTCTGGATCGGGTGTTCCGATTCACGGATCCAGACCGGGCATATTACCAACGCAGATCCTGGTGTGCTCTTTATCCAGCGAAACATCGGAAATGTGGCACCTATACATGACTGGAATTTTGCGACGGTGCTTGAGTATGCCCTTAAACATCTGAAAGTCAGGGATATCGTGATCTGCGGGCATTCTGATTGCGGGGCAGTGAAAGCGCTCGACAAAGAGACAGACGACAATTACATCCCCCTCTGGCTCAATAATGCGATGGAAGCCAAGCATCGTGTTGATGCAAAAATTAAAAAACCGGCAACAGATGCCGACACCAGAAAGCGTTCACGGATGATCGAACAGGAGAATGTACGGCTCCAGATCGAGCACCTGAAAACCTACCCGCTGGTAAAGAATGCGCTGAAGGAAAAAAAGGTCCAGATCCATGGGCTTTATTATAATCTCGAGAACGGCGAACTCTCAAAAATTGTATAATCAGAACTCTTTTTCAATCTCTTTTTTTATCCGGTCCAGTGATATGCGCCCAATCCGGGTGATCCGCCCGTTAACGAGGATCATGGGGAGCGGGGGAAATTCAGTTTCGATTATCGAGCGAATATAATCCGGCGTGCCATTGTCGATCAGGGTGAGTTTCAGTTCAACCCGGTTACCACACTCGTTTTTCAGGACTCTTTTTAATTCTTCAAACGATGTATCGAGTTTTCCTGAGGGATAGCATCCCGAGAGGCCGCAGGTGCGGTTCTCATCGCAGGGAAAAGGACAGCATTCGGCATTTTTCAGGCCAACAATTTCAACAAGGACGGGACCTGTCATAGCAATATTTTTGGTTTAGACGGTATATGAGGATTCGTCATACTACTGTTGACCGAAAGAAAAGAGCGTGGAGGTTCAGATGAACCGTTCGAACCTTTCTTTTCTGGCTTTACAGACCGGGCAGATTTCGGGGGGATGTTCGCGGGCACAGAGATACCCGCATACCGTACAACGCCAGACTGGAAATGACAGGGAAGGGAATGGACCGGTGGAGAAGGTCTGCACGGCACTTTTTTTACCACGCTCTGACCTGGGCGGCCTCCGTTCAGGAACCGGCGCTGTTTGCTTTTTCCCACCCGCGATCTCTTCATTGACGTAGAGTGCGCAGTAGCAGGCACTAAACTCATTGAGATCCGGGTCCCGGTAGATGCAGGGACATATGATATCCAAGTCGTCTTCCTTCTCTCCCGAAGCGAGACGGCAGGGGCAGGCTCTGTACCCGTAGCGGTGTTCATTTTTCAGGAGTCCCCGGACGAGATTTCTAGTGAAATCAGCATCAGGGTTCAAGAAGTAACCTCCGCTCTCCGCTTCGTTTTTAAGGATTTTATAGATCCGTTCAACTTCATTTTCATCAATAACAGCCGGATTCATCCCTTTAAAGCCTCCCGAATCTCCTCCTCACGAAACCCGACAATGCTTTTCTTGTCCCTGATGACGAGTGTCGGGAAGGAACCTTTCGGGTTCCATCTCTCGACTTCATTCATTACCCTATCCTGTTCCTGACCTTCCAGGAGATCAACATACATATAATCAAAGTCTACACCAAGTTCCCGTAACAGGTCTTTAGTCTTCGCACACCAACCGCAGGTGCTCAGGGCATAGAGTACAATTTTACCTTTTTTTTTCCCGTTTACATGTTCGACACCCATAAAAAAAACCTCGCGGTGTCAGCGATTTTTCATCATTACATTGATATCTTCAAGGAGTGCCTGCAGGTCCTCCTCATGCTCGACTTCCATCTGGAGGATGCCAAGGATGATATTATAGGTAACCGGGTCCTTGTCTTTTGTCTTTTTCAACAGGCCGTTGTATGTCCTGATGGCGCACTGCTCGCCTTTGATGTTTTGTTCGAGCACCTTGATCACATAGGGGTCATCCGGTGCATCGTAGCCACAGTTGGTGAGTTTGTACCAGTCCTGGGGGTTTGTAACGGGGGTACCGCCCAGCTGGATAATCCGCGTGGTAAGCAGGACCGCATGCCCGAGTTCCTCTGTTGCATGCAGGGTAAGTTCGGCAATGACGGCTTCTTTGTTGGGCCCACGGACAATTTTGGATCCAATCCAGTACTGGTAACAGGCGAGCCATTCATCAGAAAATGCCTTGTTGAGGATCTTTACGAGATTCTCAACATCAGTATCGACAATCTTTCGTCCAAATGTTCCCATGGAGTTTCCACCTCTGAGATTCAGGTATTTGGTTCAATATCGACCCTTGACCCTTTTATGTATATCGTGCTTACACCTGTTTCTATTGATTTGATAAGTCTTTTCGTCTGGCCTGTCCGGGATACCGGTCAATCAGCAGGGAGTAAAGGATGAAAGGACGATGATTATTTTCCAATCTGAGAAATTTTTGGTACCTGCACTATCGTTAATAACTATTCAGGCACATTACATATGGAAATCATGAAGGCGGTTCTGGGTCTCGAGGATGGGCAATTTTTTGTAGGGAAAGGGTTCGGTGTTGAGGGGGAATGCTCCGGAGAGCTTGTTTTCAATACACAGATGACCGGGTATATGGAATCCCTCACTGATCCGAGTTATGTCGGCCAGATTCTTATGTTCACCTTTCCGCTCATCGGCAATTATGGTATCGACAGGCAAAATTTTCAGAACCCTCATGTATGCGCTCTCGGCTGTATAACCAAAGAGATCTGTGAAAAACCCTCTGCCCAACCCTCGATAAGATCCTTTTTTGAAGACAACCGCCTCCTTGGCATGAGTGGTGTTGACACCCGTGCACTGACTATCAAGACCCGTGTTCACGGTACGATGCGGGCTGCTCTCGTTGTTGGAAGTGATGACGGAGATTATGCCGTAAAGCTCGCTTGCAGGACCCCCTCGATTTCGGACATCGTCCCAATCCCGGAAGTCTCCTGTAAAGAGCCGTATCATGTACATGGCAGCGGAAAACGAATCGCGGTTCTTGATCTTGGTGTGAAAAAGAATATGATTATTAGTCTTGCAAAGCGGCACGGGGATCTCCACATCTTTCCCTATGACACAGATTCCGATCAGGTCCTTGTCTGCAAACCCGATGCACTCCTTATCAGCAACGGGCCAGGTGATCCCAAACAGGCAACGGATGCCATCAACTGTGTAAAGGATCTCTTAGGGCGGTTACCGATCTTCGGTATATGTATGGGTATCCAGGTTTGTGCATTGGCACTTGGAGGAGATACTTACAAACTTAAATTCGGGCACCGGGGCGCCAACCAGCCGGTCCGTTTTAAAGACGGGAGGATTTTTATCACAACCCAGAACCATGGATTTGCGGTGGATGTGCATTCTCTCCCCGAGGGTTGCAGAGTTACCTATACGAATGTGAATGATAATACCCTGGAAGGATTTGAAAATAAAGATCTTGACCTCACGACAGTCCAGTTCCACCCTGAAGCGCATGGGGGGCCCCGTGATACGGAAGCACACTTTTTCGATGCCATGTTCAGGAGGATCTCCTGATGCCCAAAAGGACAGATATCAAAAAGGTCCTCATGATCGGGTCAGGTCCGATTCAGATCGGGCAGGCTGCAGAATTCGATTTTTCCGGGTCCCAAGCGTGTCGGGCACTCCGCGAAGAGGGGATAAACATTGTACTTGTCAACTCAAACCCGGCAACTATCATGACCGACCCAGAGATGGCTGACGAGATCTATATTGAACCTCTCCGCGCTGATGTAATCGCAAAAATCATCGAGAAGGAGAAGCCGGATGGAATCCTGTCTGGTATGGGGGGTCAGACCGCTCTTAACCTCACCGTTGAACTCGCCGAAATGGGTGCCCTTGAAGATGTGGAGATCCTGGGCACACCGCTCGAAGCAATTTATAAAGGTGAAGACCGGGAGAAATTCCGCGATCTCATGACTGAGATCGGTGAACCAGTCCCAAAGAGCACTATCATTAATTCGTTAAGCCAGCTTGATGAGGCAATTAAGATAATCGGGTTGCCGGCAGTTGTGCGTCCCGCATATACCCTGGGAGGAGCCGGTGGGGGGATCGGGAAAACAAAAGAAGAGTTAACCCGGATCATAGAACTCGGACTCGCACGCTCACGGATCCATCAGGTGCTGATTGAGGAGAGTGTTCTGGGTTGGAAGGAGATCGAATTCGAAGTGATGCGGGATGCTTCAGATACTTGTATTATTGTCTGCGGAATGGAGAATGTTGACCCGATGGGTATCCATACCGGAGAAAGTGTTGTTGTTGCTCCGATTCTCACCCTTCGTGACGATGAGTTCCAGATGATGCGGAGTGCAGCGATTAAAATTATCAGGGCACTTGATGTGAAGGGAGGCTGCAACATTCAATTCGCTTTCCGGGACGGGAATTACCGGGTAATTGAAGTAAATCCCCGGGTTTCCCGGTCATCGGCACTCGCCTCAAAGGCTACCGGGTATCCTATTGCCCGCGTAGCAGCAAAGATTGCCATAGGCCTCCGGCTTGACGAAATCACAAATACGGTTACCGGATGTACACCTGCTTCCTTTGAACCAACCATTGATTATATTGTAGTCAAAGTCCCCCGCTGGCCGTTTGACAAGTTCAAAGGAGCGGACAGGACGCTCTCTACATCTATGAAGAGCACGGGGGAAGTAATGGCAATCGGAAGGACCCTTGAAGAGGCCTTTATGAAAGCAAAACGCTCCATTGACACAGATGTCATCCCGCATATAAGCCCAAGCGAGATCCGCATGATCCTCTCGCGTCCGACCGATGAACGTTTCCACTGCCTTTTTGATGCCTTCCGCCAGAACTTCACGCTCGATGAGGTTACACAGCTTACCTCTATCCTTCCGTTTTTTTTGGAGAAGATCAAAAACATTGTCGACCTGGAAAAACATCTTGCAACAGATAGTGACGCAGATGAAATCCTGACAGCAAAAAAATACGGATTTTTAAATTCCGAAATTTCAAAGATTACCGGAAAACCTTTAACAGAGATCGAGAAAATTGCCGGTCTTCCTTCCTATAAGATGGTGGACACCTGTGCCGCCGAGTTTCCTGCCAGCACACCATATTTCTACTCCACCAGAGAACCCGTTTGTGAGATTATACCCAATGACCGGCAGAAAGTCCTTATTCTCGGATCCGGCCCGATCCGGATCGGCCAGGGAATCGAATTCGACTATTGTACCGTCCATGCAGTACAGGCATTGCGCGATGAAGGCGTTGAGGTACACATTATCAACAATAATCCTGAGACCGTGTCGACTGACTTTGACACATCGGACCGGCTCTTCTTTGAGCCGATGCAGCTCGAGGACGTTGTCAATATCTTAAAAAAGGACTATTATTATGGTGTAATGGTACAGTTCGGAGGTCAGAATGCGGTAAACCTCGCGGTACCCATCGAGCAGGAGATCAGGCGCCTGGGCCTTCCAACCAGAATTCTTGGGACAAGTCCGGATGCCATGGATATTGCAGAAGATCGTGACCGGTTCAGTGTGCTCCTCAGCAGACTCAACATACCAAGCCCGGCAAACTGTTCTGCTTATTCTGAGGGGGATGCCCGGGCTATGGCAGAACAGATCGGGTATCCGGTGCTCGTCAGGCCATCATATGTCCTGGGTGGAAGGGCGATGGAGATCGTCCACGATGAGCGTGAACTCGAGACGTACATGAAGGAGGCAGTCCGGGTCAGCAGGAACCATCCGGTGCTTATCGATTCCTACCTTCAGAATGCTATAGAACTCGACGTTGATGCCGTCTGTGATGGTCAGGAAGTCCTGATCGGAGGTATTATGGAGCATATCGAACAGGCGGGCATTCACTCCGGTGACTCGGCCTGTGTTATTCCGACCCAGTCACTTTCCCCGGCGGTTCTGGACACGATAAGGGACTACACCAGAAAGATCGCTCTTGGACTTGGTGTAGTGGGACTCGTGAACCTCCAGCTTGCAGTCAAGGATGATGTGGTCTATGTTCTTGAAGCAAATCCCCGTGCAAGCCGCACCGTGCCGTTTGTATCAAAAGCGACCGGGATCCCTGTTGCCAAAATAGCAGCAAAGGTGATGGTGGGAAGGAAACTGCGCGATCTGGGGTACAAGGAGCGAATGATAAAACATGTTGCCGTCAAAGAGGTCCTGCTCCCCTTCAACAAGCTCGCCGGGGTCGATACCATGCTGGGTCCGGAAATGAAAAGTACCGGTGAAGTGATGGGGATTGATTATGATTTCGGGCTTGCATTTTACAAGGCATGCAGATCAGCAGACAACGAGCTCCCGCTCAAGGGTAATATCTTTATATCCGTCAATATGGAGCAGAAAAACGATGTAATCCCCATTGCACGGCAACTGCGGGATCTCGGGCTCATATTATACGGTACCGAGGGGACCGTGGACTATCTGAATGAGGCAGGTGTTGATGCTCATCTCGTGAGGAAAATACAGGAGGGGTCACCCAACGTGCTGGATATGATGAGGCATGGGGAGATCCGCCTTATCATCAATACCCCCCAGGATAAGCAATCCCGGCAGGATCATTACCAGATCATGCGTGCGGCGGTTGATTTCAGTATCCCTTATATAACGACGCTTCAGGCAGCGCGTGCGGCGGCACTTGCCATTGATGCGATCAAGCGGGAGAAAGTTACTCTCGAACCGCTGAGTCATTATCTGAAGTGAACACCCGGCATCCATATCTTTGTACTCACTTTTATTTCCCCAATTTCCCGTGGAAGAGTCCAGTACTATCCGGAAAAAGCCGGTTTCCGGCACATATTAATTGAATATCCTTATATACCGAAATAACAAAAAAAGATGCATGAAGAAATTACTCGTTGTTCTCGCGATCCTGTTTATCGGGATTCTTCTTGCGGGCTGCACACAGCCGGCACCCGTAGTTACTCCGACTCCGACCCCGACCCCGGTTCCGACAACTGTCGTTACAACCGTCCCGACCCCGGTACCAACCACGATTGTCGTCGTGAACACTACAGCAACCCCGACACAAACACCCACCCCGACTCCCACACCCCAGCCCTCAGTTACGATTACATTCAACAAGGACATGACCATTACACCCGGTACAACCGTTGTGGTACCTGTCGGAGGCAAAGTAATCTGGAAGAATGATGACCCATTCAAGCCTCACGGTATTGTGGCTGTTGACGTCCAGGGCGGAAAATATTTCGGTGGTATGAGCACAGTAACAATTCCCTATGGAAAGACCCTTGAGGTTACCTTCGACACAGTGGGCACATTTGATTATCAGACTGTGTTCCAGCCATCAACTGAAGGAAAAATAATTGTTACAAAGTAATTAAAACGATAAGCGTTCAGGATTAATCACCTGGACAACCTTTTTTTTTAATTGTTATGCTTATTTCAGATCCTGAATTGCAATCGCATCAAAAAGTCTCTCCCTCGAACATATATGCTCAGACTGCATAGCTGTATACCATTACCAATCCGGGTGAAGTTTCAATTATGGGAAAAGGTACTATTATCCTTGCATATTCCGGGGGACTTGACACCTCCATCTGTATCCCGCTCCTGAAGGAACGGTATGACTACGATCGCGTCATTACCGTTGTTGTACATGTGGGTCAGCGGGATGAAGAGATCGATGTTGCCACCAGAAAAGGGAAAAAATTCGCCGACCGTCATTATACGATCGACGCCCGGGAAAAATTTGTACATCGGCATATCTTTCCTGCAATCCGGGCGAATGGATCCTATGAAGGATATCCCATGGGCACCTCTCTTGCCCGACCCCTGATTGCCGAGGAAGTTGTCAAGGTCGCTCATAAGGAAGGTGCAACCGCTGTTGCACATGGGTGTACGGGTAAAGGAAACGATCAGCTCAGGTTTGACGTGATCATACGCGGTGCCGGTCTTGAAGTTGTTGCGCCGATACGTGAGCTGAACCTGACGAGAGACTGGGAAATTGAGTATGCACGGCAACACAAGATTCCGGTGCCGGTAAAAAAAGACAAACCATGGAGCATGGATGAGAACTGCTGGAGCCGGAGTATTGAAGGCGGACTGCTCGAAGATCCCGCATATCATCCACCTGAAGATATCTATCTCTGGACGGTATCAGCACAAAAAGCTCCCGATACCCCCGAAAAGCTTACGATTGAATTCAAGAATGGCATTCCTGTAGCGCTGAACGGGGAAGTACTTCCGGGTTACGAATTAATCCAGCACCTGAACAAACGTGCCGGGAAACATGGGATCGGCCGCAATGACATGATTGAAGACCGGATACTCGGCCTCAAGGCGCGGGAGAATTACGAGCATCCTGCAGCAACAGTCATACTTATGGCACACCGGGATCTCGAAGGGCTTGTACTTACCCGGCAGGAGCTTGCTTTCAAGCGGATCGTGGATGATAAATGGTCTGAACTTGCATATAAAGGACTTGTCTACGAACCCCTATATGCCGCTTTGAATGCGTTTATCAATACAACCCAGGAACGGGTGAACGGGAACGTAGATCTCGAGCTCTACAAGGGGGCTGTCAGGGTGCTTGGAAGGAGTTCTCCCGACGCTATTTATTCAAGCGACCTTGTTTCATTCGACAGTTCATCCATCGATCAGTGCCATTCGATCGGGGTTTCCCAGTATTTCGGGCTGCAGGCAAGGTATGTCCATGCCCTGGCAGAAAAGAATCGTAAAAAACAGATAAAAAAATTTACGGGTAAGAAAAAACTATAATTCATTTAATCTTTTTTCCGGCATTTGGACCCGGGGTACATTCGTATACTTCTGTTATCGAAAAAACGAGCAGCCCTTTTGCCGGGTAGTGGGCTCCTTTTTCCTTGATCTGTTTTTTGATTTTTTCGTAGTCAGGACCGCTGGTCTTTACCGTCACGGTTCCTTTGACCTGGAAACAACGTTTTTTTTCAGGGTCCCAGAAATAAAGCGCCATAACAGGATTTTCTTTGATATTGGCGAGTGTCTTTACCATATAATTGTCTCCAATCCAGATGGTATCGTCGGAAACGAGCTGTACGGTTGCCACTGGTGCGACGTTAGGTATTGCCTTCTTTGAGGCCGTTGCGGCAGCAAAAATTTTATTTTTTACGAAAACTTCTTTCATTTCTGCAGTGAGCTTTACCATTTACTTCACCTCACAAAATATACTGGCATGCAAATGCCGTATGAGTTCATAGTGTGTGTTCATCTTTATGGTTTGTGCTGTAACCCAATTCCGAGAAAAAAAAGATTACGTACTGTTCCTGGACTTTTACAGAAGGATTCTCCGAATTACTGAAAACTATAGCTTCATGAGCAAAGATTCCTTCTTATCCCTCTTGAATTTAATGAGTAGCGATTCAGACGAACAGTTCCGATACACCATCTGAAAACGATCGTATAGATAAAAAAGGGACCGGGATTTTGTCCGGGAGATTATCTTGTTGTAATTCCTGAGATTAAAGGAATAGAATAGACATAACTATATCCGTCGGCTAAATTAAGATTCAGCGTTTGCGTTACGCGATTACCGCTTTTCACATTCGCATTTGCAATACCCTGTGCGACATTTCCCACTCTGTTATTGGATCTGGATTCAATATAGGTATAACCGCACCTGACTTCTGCTGACATTGCGAGGTCTTTTGATGAGGGATTTATAAACTCCACCGTAACAGTAAATTGATCACCGGATGGATAATACCCGACGATTCTTGCTGTCGGCTTTGAGAATTGCACATCCCTTAACAACCGTTCCTCAAAGTCAACAAGGCGTTGTTTTGCGAATTTGATCGTTATAACTTCCTCCTCACATATCACGCCTACGCAGACCTTTACGGTATGGTTCCCCTCTTCCAGCATCAGATCCAGGGGATCATTATGTGTCACAATGCCTGCACTCTTATTGTCTATAAAAACCGGCAGGTCGGCATCCCAGCCCCCGATGGATACCCTTAGCGGGCCTTTCAATCCCGCTGTTACGGTAATATTGGACGTACTGGACATATTCGTCATGTTTGACAAGGGGGTGAATGTGTTTGCAGGAGTTATTGTATTATTCACTGTCGTATTCTTTATTTGACCTACACATCCAGCCGCCAGAATACATCCAACAATGATCATATAGGGGATAAGCACGATACTTCTCATACGTCACCGTAATTTTTTTGGGGGAGGGTTGCCTTGTATGTAAGAAACCCACGTGTAATATTGATATAATTTTTCGTGTTTTTATTCTTTCGGAATCAATTCAATAATTATATTCCCTGTAAATCCAGTAGCGTTTGAATTTGATAAAATACTCAACAGCTCACGTATTTTGGCGGTGGATCCCAAATGACCGGCTGTCGTTTACCCCTGAGCACAATGAGACCACCATAATTCCCTATAACTTGTCTGTGAAGAAAAATGAGTATAATCGTATGAGTTTCTGTTTTTTCAAAGAAATCATGTATGGTCCTGAATTAACCGAAACCGATTGCCTCAACGCGAGCTATCAGGAACCTTCATCTAAGGGTAACTGTTTAGTTGGCGAAGAAACCTTCTGGAAGGGTAACATCGTAAAGACCGCCGTGACATCCTGAGATGATGGGTTTATTGAGCACTGGTCAACCGTGACAACCCTGTTTGTCCCCTCAGCAATCAATGTCCCGCAGAAGCTGCACACCGGACAAGGGCTCATTGCGCACAATTCTTCAGATTCATGAGCAATGGCCTTACACCCATCAATGAACTGATACCCGTGAAAAGTGAGCGTAACAGTGTTATCACGCCAGCTGCCGGACACCCGGGATGCGAACTCAAATACCTCTCCTATTGTTTCACTGATGAGAATGATTAATTCCTCCTCTTTATCCGGAATCACCAGTGCATTTCTTTTTTTAAGGTCCTGTATCCATGGTTCACAGCAAGGGTTAATGATAAGTCCGCCTGCCCCGGTTTTTGTAAACGGATCCTTTGCAGATACATCGCTGCCGCTATAGGTCAGGGTCGGATTGAACTGCATAACCTGAGATTCTTTTGTGACGCGCGGCGGAAGAAAATACGCATTCCCGGTTATACCAAGATCAGATTCTATACGGCAGATATTTTTACACCATTGTGCAGTAAGGATTCCTACATAGCGAGGATCAACCATTTCACCCCTCGTGAATGTCAGAATAAAAATTCCAATCAAAGCACACGCTGTACCGGAAATCACCAGAGCAGCTGTAATGAATTCGCCGAGGTCGGTAATAAGAGCGAGAGCAACTAAAATAACTGCCGATATCATCAGGAGAATTGCAGCGGTGGAGTACTTGTCCAGAATTATCTGTTTCATTATTTCTCACGGCAAAGTGCCTGGATTCCACATTTCCTTTTAACTAGTATTGTCTTTATCTGATATTTCAAAAGCTGTTTCATATTCTTCCAGACTATGATAAAAAAAATTGTAGAGGATTTTTACTTTCTTTAGTATCTCATTTATCGGTGCACGTGATATATCCGTGACATTTGAGTGATCCAACCGGTCGTGGGGTACTACAAATGTGCCCGGTACAAACGTGATTTGCATGAAAAATAAAGATAATCTGTCTTTTTCTGTCCATTAAGGAACGGGTCAGTGGTAATTATGAAGGAAACTTCCACTATCGAATACCTGGATATAAACCAGAGCGCAGAGCGGTTCGGAAATTTCATCAAATAATAAATTCCAATCCAAGAATTTCCATAACTTTCTGTACGATAATCGCTCCGGAAAGTATAATCCCTGCAACGATAAGAACCCTGATATACCCCCAATATCCGGGCTTGACATAGCGCAGGTCTGTTAGCTCTACGATCATAATGAACCCAATGAATCCCAGAACAAAGAAAAGCGCCACATCAAACCGCCCGGTAAAGAGCATGAAGAGTGAAGTGATAACAAGCCATAGGGTGAACGCGGTTATTGCGATTTGTTTAGTTCTCATCAGAATTCCTGTTTTTATAAATAATATCCTCGTTTCTACAATAAGTTCACCGATCCACATTATGAAAGGTACGGCGACATGGATAGTATTTTAAAGGAAAGGGCTTAGTTGAAACCCTTCGTTATCCGGAAGATCTAGAACAAGATGCTCCATGTAAAAGTTATACAAAACGCAACAAGGAGGACTACTTCTTCTCAGTATACTAGCAGTGGATTAATATAGCCGTCGCCTGTACCGGATATCGATTATGCACTTGCAGAGATCCAAAAATGGGACTGGTTTGATGTTCTCATCGAAATTCATCATGGAGATTTACGTAACGTCCTGTTTTTAATTGTGTTTTCTTTCGTGTTTGCAGGAGTCTTGCGCCATTTTTGTATCAGGTTTGTTGACGGCTTAATCTGTTCAGCTAATGAAATTGTTGCACATTTTTTTGAAGATCTCCTTGTTTTTAATCACGCACATGCATTTTTTGGCCATATTCATCGAAAGTATTAGGCTTTATGATTATAAACGAAATACCCAATCTTTTCAGGATTTCACAGTACTGCTTATAGGGATTACTCTTCTTGCGGGAGCGGTTCTAGTAAGAACGTCTATAGAAGGGGCTGGTTGGTGGCAAATATTTTTACAAAGCAGGATATTAAAGATAAATCTCTCTAAGCGGACAACCATCTCGAAAAAGAACTATCAAATATCGAGAATATTTTATGCCCAGTGACAAGATACGGAAAAATAATGCTTGGTTATATCTATGATTATCGTTAGAAAGGGATGCCAATCAATCCTGCACCGCCGGTTACCAGAATTTTTTTTGATTTCAGGTAATCCTACCTATTTTTTACTTTTTTAATTCTTGTGTTCTTTCACAATCATCAATAGCGTGTTCAACAACAGTCCCGCAATGATCATGAGCATTCCCATGACTAGACCCAGCATACTTACCATAGACATTGCAAAAGAGAATTTTGATGTGGCATAATAGTCGGAGAAAGCACGAGAACCAGCTAAAAGACCAATAATAATAAAAAATAAACCTGGAATCCCGAACATTAGAAGGGGTCTCCTGTAAAAGATCAGATCAATCACGCGGGTGAGTACTCCAACTCCGTGAGAGACAGGGTTCTTTTTGTGTTTATTAGGCACATCATACTTCACAGTGATTGGAACTTCCATAATTGGAAGCCCCATCGCAGAGAAGTGAGATATCATGTCCGATTCAACATTGTACCCATCAGATTTGAAGTCCAGATTACCAAGCGCCTGGCGGGAAAGTGCCCGGAATCCGGATTGTGAATCGGTGATTTTGGTCTTTGCGCCAATGTTCGTAAAGAGATCTAACGTTTTCTGCCCAAACTGCCGGTAAAGGGGAATCCCCTTGTTAATGTCAAGAAAACGGGATCCAATGACAAGGTCTGCCTTGCCGATACTGACTAATCCCGCAACTCTCTGGATCTCACTCGGATCGTGTTGCCCGTCCGCATCAAGCATTACTGCCACGGTGCAACCCGTTTCACGGGCATGCTGCAGACCTAAGAGAAGTGCATATGCTTTTCCTGTATTATGGTCAAGCCTGACTACATCTGCACCTGCTAATTTTGCAACCTCAGCCGTGCGATCGGAAGACCCATCATCAACAACAATAACACGGTCAACAAATTGCCGTGTACGAAGGATAACTGAACCAATGACTAATTCTTCATTATACGCAGGCAAGACTGCATAAAGACCTTTAAAAAGGTTAAGTCTTGCATCGATATCGTTGGTAGTAACATCAATCAGGTGAGGAGTAAATGAAGCAGACGTGCTGGTATTATTGATGGTTTGATTCTGAATAATATCCGGTGAATGCATCGTGGTCATAGAGATCAGAATGTTTTTGTGTACGAAAGTGAATGTCAGATACCGAGTCAATACTGAATTATCTATTAATTTTTATTATTATCGATGAGCCATATCCATGAAATAATACGGATATTTTCCACCTAATATATATTAAAGACTGGCAACGCAGTACTGCATTGCATAGAAGTTAAATGTCTGAATCGTACCCTTTGTCCGAGGTGCAGAGGTGACTGTGGTTCCTGAAAGCACTTTTATGAACTCCTGATACACCCGCTGGTTCAAAGCTTTAACCAAAAGGATAGTATGAATATAAAATCACTAAGGGAGAAAAGATGGAATTATGACTGAAAATCCGTGTGATACCTGCAGGGAAGATTGTCTGGGCGGTATCATTTATGGCAATTGCCAGCATTTTCGCAGCTGGTGCAAAGATCGCATGCCTAGAGATGTATGCTTTAACTCACGACTTTGCGCACAGCAAGCTGCCATGTGTTATCCGAGCAAACGATAATTCACTTTTTATTTTCCGTAATGTACATTTACATAAGAAAGATTTCAGTACATCCCGATATTTCTTTCCTGTTCCATATCAAAAAGCATTGCAAAGAGTATAAACATCGAACCTATAAACATGAGAATCAGTGCAAGTGTAGCCCGGATAAATAATGGTTCCATATTGACTATTTTATCAAAGAGCGCAAAAATACCTAAAAAGAGGCTCGTAATGATGCATAATGTTCCGAAAAAGTAGAAGAAAACAAGCGGATGAAAATTAAGGATAAGGTATTTTTCTTTCATACGCCAGAGAAAATCTTTGAAAAGAAGCCGGGAGAGCTTGAAAACAGATGTACGGTGCCCGAGGCCTGAAATCTCCGCAACATTATAACGGGCAGGGTGATTGACATTCACCGCCTTAAAATCATAGGTATTCAGTCGTACCAGAATGTCAGTGCAATACCCGTACCGGTGGTATATAGTATTTGGATTGATTCGTTCAAGGGCTCTCCTTGAAATCGCCGTGTAACCATTCTGGGGGTCCATCAGCTGCCAGTATCCACTTGCGATCTTCGTGAGGAGGGTGAGGAATGCATTACTAAAAAATCTCCATTTAGGAAATCCTTTCCTGTATTCAGGGCCCTGAAGGCGGTTTCCCACTGCATAGTCAGCCTTTCTTTTAATTATTGGATCGAGAAATGCCGGGAGATTTGCAGGATCCATCTGATTATCCCCGGTCATCACTACAACGATGTCCATACTTTCTTTGAGGGCTTCACGATATCCTGATGTAACCGAGGCACCCGCACCTTTGTTTTTATCATGCCGGATATGCATAATCCTGGTATCTTTTTCTGCGCATTTCCGAATAATCTCCGGTGTCCGATCCGTGGATGCATCATCAACAACATAAATCTTGAAGATATAATCGGGAATTGAATCCAGGGTGGTTCCGATAAGTTTTTCGTCATTAAATGCGGGAATTACAACGCATATATTATTTTCACGGTATATTTCCTCTGTCCGTTGCTTCAGGGCAGCTTCATAAATCATTCTTCTTAATTTTGCAAACTGGAATCGTGGATTTTCACTCTTTTGCAGGTAAAAAGCTGCGCCGGAATTCAATGCCTCTATGGCAATCTCTTCTCCGCCCTTTCCAGTAAAAATGATGAGCGGGGTATCAATCCCCTGAAATTTCAGTGTTTTCAATAACTGGATCCCATTAATCTCCGGCATGATATAATCGGAAACAATAACATTATAGATCTTGTGGTTCAGTTTCCGGAGTGCTTCTTTTACCGAAAGGCATGCATCAACAGCCAGTTCTGTATCTCTCTCGAGAAACAGCCTCGTAAGCTCCAGCACTTCAGGTTCATCTTCTACCAATAATACAGAGATCATGGGTATCCCGGAAAAAATATTGTATAAGAATTTTTAGGTGATTGTTTAATTAAACACTTTCTATATTATTTCTACGATGCGCCTGCCGACGGGCTCGCATCATAAAATTATTAAAACTTCCTTTATGCACCCGGATATAAAATTTCAAGGAAAACGTTTAGATACGCCGAAACGTAACAGAAAGAAGACAAAAAACCAGGAACGGATCCCGGAATCACATCATACGCATAAAAATCAAAAATTAACTCTCCGGAATCGACGATGATATCCCTGCCTGTGCCTGTTTTATGCAGGAATCTGGAAATCGGAATATTCCCGTATGTAAAATAGAAAATTATATGGATCTGCAATAAAGAAACGAATAGCAATGTGCGCCAGTTTTTTTTCCCGCTTTATCAAACCAAAACCGCATATTGTCGAAAGTCCTCCTCCTCCTCAGATTGCGCATGGCCCGGGAATGCAGGTCCCGGAATATAAGAACAAACCATATTTTATCGTTGCCTCGGTTGAAATGGGAAATACTACCACCAAATGTATCCTGACCGGGGTGAATCTTGAAACCGGGATGTCCTATGTTATTAATAAGACCGTGAGCATGAGCCGGGATATCCGCCCTTCAAAACCGGGAGAGACCATCTTTGGCGCGACGCTTGACGGGACAGAACTCACCCGTGAAGCAGTGACCGATCTTGTCAGGGATACCCTGATCCAGTGCCATAAAGATGCACACCTTGATGTAATAAAAGACCTTGATTTTGTTGTCCGCAGTACGGGAGTCGTTGCCGAGATGGAGTCACCCGACCAGATAGGTGATTTTGTCATAGCCCTTGCAAACGGATGTCTTATCGCCGGTGTCCCCCCGCGTAAGATGACGCCTCCAATGTCAAAGGATAACCAGTCGCAAAAACTTCAGCCGTTCAGCTTTGCCGATAAAGTTGTATTTGTCGGAGCGGTTGCCGGTGTGATTCCTCCCGTTGGTTCGACCGGTGTTGAGATGGTCGCCAACGAAATGGAAGGAGAGCTTGCGATGGCAGGAATCAAGGAGGGGGCAAAATGGACACCGGTCGATTTTCGTAACCCGTGCGTTTCTATTGATTTCGGGACCACCCTTGACGGACGTATAACCAGTGATGTACCGGCTGACAGCCCGAACCCGTTTGCAAAAACCGTGGGAAATTTCTGCGGGCTGGCCGGTGCAATCCCGGATGCGCTTGTCAGGGGAACGGGTCTCGTGCATGAGCGGACGGGAACCGCCCTTGATGTTTTCGGTGAACACAGTGTGACCGGTGGACTATTCAGCGGGGGTAACCGCAAGGTCATTGATGAATATGTTGAGCGTTGTCACAAGCACATTGATATCCGTATAGTGCCTCCGGAACGCGACCGGTTCGGGCGTGTACCTGTCAACGCCAGGCTTGCCAAGGAATCCGGTATCGCAATGATCGGATGTGACTGCGGAGTGAACAGCAGCGATCTGAACGACCTGGTTGCCATCGGGTCTGAAATCTATAAAAAATACAATCTTGCAACCCTCAATGAGGTCGTCGATCGTGTCTGCGCAAAAATGGCATTACGACTGATCGATGTTGCGGTAGAACAGAATCTTGTTTTGAAAAATTCATCGATTGGGTTCACAGGAAGGGCGGCGATCTCGGGCCGGAAACCCGAATATATCCTTGACGGGATTATCGAGCGTAACCTTTTTGATGACCCGAATGACCATCTTGTTTTTGTCGATGACGGACTCGCTCGTGGCGCGGCACTGATGGGGCGATGCATGAACTCGCTTGGAAAGCCTAAAAACCCGATTGGTGGCGTCCGGGGGGGCCCATGTATTATGAGCCGGCGAATCAAGATAGGTAAATGATACTGGTGAACGAACATGGCACAAGAAGAACCGTTGTATGATGTCCTCATCCCCCCCGGGGTCCCTCAGAAGCTTATTGTGGATATCTCAAAAAAATATGATGTAACCGTTGTCGAACGGAAGGAGAAAATCAAGTTTGCCAATATGGAAGGGGATGAGCGGGAACTGCTTGCATTCCGTGGGAAACTCGAGGTTGTAAAACAGGTTGAAAAGTATATGTTAGAACAACTCCACTCATTTATCCAGAAATAATTTTTCAAGGGTATAGTTTCATTTTTACTGCTGATTTTCACGTTATCTGATACTGCAGAAACTCGTATCAACAAAAGTCCGCATCCGGACTATGAAAATCGCATGAGAAGGACATGACGAGATACTGGTACCATCAATATCACCCTCTATGATGCGCTCCCGCAGCGGATCAATGACTTCCAAAAAACATGGGAAATCATAGTTTTCTCTCCGCGACGCTCTTTTGGGCTTGGGGCATCTTATGCCTGAGCCTGTGACGTCTCTTTCAATGCGATAACTCTTCAGCGGGCAGGTAAGATACGATTAAAAATCTCATAGAGTAAAACATAATATCGCAGGAGTGCGGGTGGGTCAAGAAGGATGGAGACCTGCCCGGTCCTTCTCTCTTAATGTGAGGTGTACTTCACAATAGCAGATTATGTAAGCAACCGGACCAGCAACGCCTTCTGTGCGTGGAGCCGGTTTTCTGCCTCATCCCAGACAAGGCTTTGCCCTCCTTCCATAACTTCATCGGCGATTTCCTGGCCGCGGTGCGCCGGAAGACAATGGAGTACCCGTGCACCGGGAGATGCATGATGCATGAGTGCTGCATCAACCGTATAGTCATGAAACACTTTCAGGCGCTCTTCGCGTTCATCGTCATCACCCATGGATACCCAGGTGTCGGTGATGATCACATCTGCACCCTTGACGGCTTTTTCCGGCTTCCTGACAAGAGTTACTTTTCCTCCCTGTGTCCGTGCTTTCCTGACAATATCCTCTGCCGGCTCATACCCTTCCGGGGTTGCAACAATCACGTTCATCCCCGTCAGCACAGTTGAGAGGATCAGGGAGTTACAGACATTGTTTCCATCACCGACCCAGGCTACACGGAGATCGTGAGTCGAGCCGAAATGCTCCCTGATTGTCATGATATCGGCAAGCAGCTGACACGGGTGCTCGAGATCAGAGAGCCCGTTAATCACCGGAATTGTGGCATGCCGTGCAAACTCCTCAATGGTACTATGTTTATATGCACGGATCATGAGGGCGGAGACATACCGCGAAGCAGCCCGGGCAGTATCACGGATCTCTTCACCCCGCCAGATCTGCATATCACGGGCATTTAAAAAAAGGGCATGCCCTCCCAGTTCATTCATACCGACCTCAAACGAAATATGTGTCCGGGTGGAGGACTTCTCAAAGATCATGGCGAGATTTTTGCCACGCAGGAGCTCGTGAACTGTACCCTCTTTCTTTAATTTTTTAAGCTGTTCCGCCTCATTGAGGATCTGTTCGAGCTCACCTTTGCTGATGTCAAGAATCGACAGAAAATCCTTCTTCATCGTAACTCCTTCATGTGGTTGATACGCTGTTCAAGTAATGCCCGGGTGCCGATATCACGTCGGTAGCGTACGTTTCCTGTGACCGCCGATGCCGCCTGTTCCGCGATACGTTCTGCCTCCTCGAGGGTCGGACCAATACCAACGAATGCCAGGGTCCGTGAAGTCAGTGTGGAGAGTTTTCCCTCGTGCTCACCGACATTCGCATAATACACGAGGGCACCGTCAGGGGATTTGATCGTTATCGGGTCGCCCGGATGGGGGAAATCCGGATACCCCGACGGCACAATATATTTACATACCGTTGCTTCCTGCTCAAATGTCACGTTTGTCACAGAAAGCGATCCTTCTGTAATTCCGATAACGATGTCTGCAAGGTCCGAACTCAGCAGGGAAAGGACGTTCATTGCCTCCGGATCACCAAACCGGGCATTGAATTCGATAACTTTTGGTCCCCTGGCGGTATTCATGAACTGGCCGTAGAGTATTCCTTTGTAGGGGTGACCGGTTCTCTCCAGGGCGGCAACCGTTGACTTCATGATAGCCAGTGCTTTTTTGTAGTCCGCATCAGTAACAAACGGGAGCTTATGATCAGGCATCGAATAGGATCCCATACCCCCGGTGTTCGGTCCGAGATCTCCATCGAACGCACGCTTGTGATCCTGCACAAGCGGCATGGGAATGAGGTGATTCCCGTCAACAAACGCCTGAAGCGTGAACTCTTCCCCGATAAGGCGTTCCTCGAGCACAACACCCCCTGCAAGTGATTTCACGTACGCGACTGCGCCTGCCCGGTCAACCTGTTCTCCCATGATCCGTACTCCCTTCCCCCCGGTCAGCCCGATAGGTTTTATTGCGAGATCTCCCTCGTAATCATGGATAAATGAGATTGCGTCCGCATGGTTGTGGAAGACACGGTATTTCGGGCACCCGTCAATGTTGTGCAGCTCCATCATGTCGCGACAGAATGCTTTATCGGTCTCAATCCTTGCTGCTGCCTGTGTTGGCCCCACGCAGTGAACATTCATATCTTCCAGCAGATCCACGATCCCTGCTTCAAGGGGGGCTTCAGGACCGACAAATGCGTACTCGGCGCCGGATTCCCGTGCATAGGCTACGATACGGGATGTATCGGTTTCCCTGCAGAGCCTGACACCCCTGGCAAGAGCAGAGATACCGGGATTTGCCTTTGCCATAACCGAAAAAATTTCAGTGTCATTGCTGCGGGCAAGAGCACGTACTATTGCGTGTTCCCTCCCTCCTCCGCCCACAACAAGAATTTTCATATCCATGTACTCTTGGGCTGTCTATAAAAATGGTTTACTCTTTCAGGATCTCGCTGACTTTTACGAGAGGAAGAAGACGAACTCCCTGCTGTCTGAGCATCTCTCCGGCACCCTGCCCGCGGTCCACCACCGTAACCACGCGATCCGCCCGGGCACCTGCGGAACGAAGGGCACCGATTCCGTAGAGGGCTGATCCTCCGGAGGTAGTGACATCTTCAACCAGCAGGACATCCTTGTCTTTGACATCGCCAATAATTACGTCTTTTTTTCCGTGGCTCTTTTCTGCTGCCCGTATAATCGCATACGGTTTTTTTGTAATAAGTGCAGTTGCAACAGCCAGGGGGATGCCTCCGACAGCAACGCCCGCTACTACCTCAAATGTATACGTCTGTGCAATGGCCGATGCGATTGCAGAGAGGAGATCCGGGTTTGTTGCTGCAGATTTTACATCGATATAGTACGGGCTCTTTTTGCCGGAGGCGAGCGTGAACTCGCCAAATTCTATTGCCTTGTGCTTCAGTAGCAGATCTGCCAGAATGTTCACCATGGTACCTCCTTGACACCCAGGTAATAACCGATGATATTTACTGTGCGGTGCAGAACGGGTGTGAGAATCAGGATGATAATAAACACGGGAAGAGTCATCGTTGCCAGGATCCACGAAGGATCGACGATAAGGGCCAGGAGCAGGGCTCCCGCAACAAGGTCGTACTGATCGGCGATCGGCCATTTCGTTCCCCTCTCTTTCCCGAATCTTCGCTTGAAGAAGCTCTTGCACAGATCACCGAGGAGTGCTCCGGTTGCAAGGAGCGTGACTGACATCAGGGTATGCTCGGGGAGGTTCTCCAGTCCGTATGCGCCCGAAAGCCGGATCTGCAGTAACCCTATTCCTATCCCGGCTGATATTCCCAGGAAGAGGCCCCGGAAGGTTTTGCCATCGCCAAATATACGCTTACCATCAGCAAAGTTCCTCCCCCCGTCAACAGGAGTCCCTCCGCCGAAGAGAGCGGCAACAGGATTCGGGAGGTATGCAGGAAGCATTATCCAGAACGCTGAAAGCAATGGTATTATGATAAAATCAATACTAATAATGTAGCACTCCAATACCTGTAATAAAGAGCAGGCGCAAACATTAAGGTTACTCAGACAAGATAACCCTGAACAACTGAGCTGCTGGTGGATACACTGATGCTGATAAAAAAGACACGAAGTCTTTGCCCCACATGTTGTTCTGCTGTTGATGCAGAAGTTGTGGAGGAAGAGGGAAAGATCTGGCTGAACAGTACGTGCCCGCAGCACGGGAATTTCCATAATCTTTACTGGTCGGATGCGACTCTCTATCACCGGTTCGAACAGTATAATGCGATAGGGTCCGGCGTTTCAAATCCCCAGAATCTCGCTCCCCCCGAAAACTGCCCGTCTTCATGTGGCTTGTGTAATAATCACCATTCGCAGACCCTGCTTGCCAATATTGATCTCACGAACCGCTGCAATCTTGACTGCGATTTTTGTTTTGCCAATGCCCGTGCGTGCGGGTTTATCTACGAACCGGAGTTTGATGAAATTATCGGGATGTTAGAACTCCTCCGCAACCAGAAACCCGTTCCGGTTCCCGCCGTGCAGTTCTCCGGTGGCGAACCTACCATGCGCGAGGACCTGCCGGATATCATCAAACGAGCAAAAGAGATGGGGTTCGTCCAGGTCCAGATTGCATCCAACGGTGTCCGGATCGCAAATGAACCCGGCTTTGCCCAGAAACTGAAAGATGCCGGGCTCAGCACGGTCTATCTTCACTTCGATGGTGTTACTCCTGCGACCAATCCTTTTTTAACGATCCATGAGAGAGCGATCGAGAATCTCAGAACTGTTCATCTTGGCGTTGTGCTTGTCCCGACGATAATTCATGGAAAGAATGATAATGAAGTTGGCGATATTATCCGGTTCGCAGTAAAAAATATCGCGGTGATCAGGGGTGTTAATTTCCAGCCTATCGCGTTTACCGGTGCAGCGAATAATGACGACGTCATGAAACTGCGTGTCACGATACCTGATCTCCTGGACGGAATAGAAAAACAACTGGACGGAGTCTTGAAAAAGGATGATTTCTACCCGGTTCCCTGTGTCCTGCCATTCTCGGATCTTGTTGAGGCCTACACCGGGAAACCCCAGGTACGGTTTACCGCTCACCAGCACTGCGGTGCAGCTACCTATGTATTTGTCCAGCCTGACGGCTCCTTCATCCCGGTAAACCGGATGCTGGACGTGGACAGCTTCTTTGAATCTATCGAACAGATGGCAGAGAAACTCAAAAAAGGCGGTACCATCAACAAGTACACGGCATTGCTTGAAGGTGTCAAGAATATGCACGACTCCGTGAAAAAGGGCGAGCAGGGGAAAACTACCGAGTTCTGGAAGATAATCGGTAAGACACTTATCGGGCAGAACTTCGAATCCCTCCGCGAATTTCACTGGAATGCACTCTTTATCGGGACCATGCATTTCATGGACCGGTATAATTATGATCTGGATCGTGTCCAGCGGTGCTGCATCCATTATGCAACACCTGACGGAAAACTCATCCCCTTTTGCACCTACAACAGCGGACCTGTCTACCGTGAACAGGTCTGGAAGAAGCACGCAAAACCAAAAGAATAAAATCTAAAAGATTGCGTAACGTCCACTCCCGAATCAGGTCCGGGAGGTGAGATTTTTTTATTAATTTTCGATTCTGTGGAAATCTCGTTTTTCAACAAATCTTTTACACTACATTATAATTGGAGGGGCAGTGCCTGTCACCCCATACCGCCCCTGCGCTTTGCGATGATGGACGTAGTACCTTTCCGGGAGATATCGCTTTATGAGGATTTCCTGGCAGCTGGGAGACGAAAGGTGTAGCCCTATAA
>Ga0315275_10000352_pt1 | contig 37990 bp, 35 predicted proteins | sample YL17G03_0_MG_FD_205557 | JGI IMG/M metagenome (GOLD analysis project Ga0315275, IMG submission 205557) | Sediment microbial communities from Yellowstone Lake, YNP, Wyoming, USA - YL17G03_0 | ecosystem: Environmental > Aquatic > Freshwater > Lake > Sediment | place: USA: Wyoming | collected... | reverse complement strand
ATCATCCAACGACCCAGTGCAGGGATCGATGTGCTCAAGCCGCGAGAGTATACAGCTGGCCGGAGGAGGCTAATGGCCATAGTAACACGCTATCGCCCTCAAAGGGTCGCCCTGCTCGGTGTCACGATCTATCGCACGCTGTTTCCAGACCATCGGACCGGACGAATCTGCCTCGGAGTGCAAGACAAGACCTTGGCTGACCGCCCTGTGTTTGTCCTGCCTAATCCCAGCGGCCGGAATGCCCAATATTCATACCGAACGATACTGACCGCCTTCCGCACGCTGCGCAATGCGACCACCAAGCCTCTTCAAGGTGCAGCAAAGAGAAGAAGAGCCGCAGGGCGCCAGGACCAGGTGTAGCTAATTTCTCACAACCATTGTGTTGTCATGACAACAGGGATGTGGCCAGACTGTGAGGTATTCTCGATAAAAGAAAGATTTTTCAAAGGCATAGAAACCCTCCTTGAACTGGCACCTGGATTGCTTTAATTTTCGCGAGTCGTGCCTGTAGATCCCCTTTCATAATTGGTAGACGAAGATGAAGAAAACATTTCTTGTTCTGTTCGCTTGTTGGATCTGGACGACCCCCGATACCCTCGTGGCGCAACAATCACCCCAGCTATTAATTGATGGAGCGATGAAAGAATGCCGTACAGGTCGCGTCGCGCAAGACAGGGCCAGCCGAGTCGCCCATTTTGAGAAAGGCCAGGCCCTGGGGGAAGAAGCCGTGGCCTTGGACGATCGATCGGCTGAGGCACACTTCGCGCTATTTTGTAATTTGGGCGAATTGATGCGGGTTGATGGGGAACTGAGCATCACATCGGTCATGGGATTCCGTCGCATGACGAAAGAGCTCGACCGGACACTAGAACTCGCGCCTGATCACCTTGACGCCCTGTCGGCCAAAGGGACCTTTCTCGTCAGGCTTCCTTCCATGCTTGGAGGAGACAGGGACAAGGGTGAGAAGCTCCTCCGGTACGTGCTCCTGAAAGAACCGCAGTCCGTAAACGCCAGGCTCAGCCTAGCCAAGAGCTATTGTGCCAACGGTCGCCACAGTGAAGCCCTCTCACTCGCCTCCGAAGCACTTGATCTTGCCCAAGCCCAACGGCAGGATGACTTCGTGCCTGAAGCGGCAAAAGTGGTGGCTCAGCTCCGGACCAACGCCACCAAGGCAAATTAGCCCTCCTCCACTGTCCTTCTGGAACCAGCTGTCAAATCATGCTATCTTCAGCCCCAGGCATGAAGAGTCATTCGTCTCTTGTTCCTCTTTGCGCTTCATGAAATACACTTCAAGGCTTTTCACCATCCTGTCAGGAGCTCACGATGTTACTCGACGGTAAGAAGGGACTCATCATCGGGGTTGCAAACAAACACAGCATCGCCTGGGCCATCGCCCAATCGGTGGCAGGCCAGGGCGCCAAGCTGTTCTTCAATTATCAGGGGGAGCGGCTCCGGGAGAACGTCGAAGAGCTGGTGGCCACTATGCCTGGCGCGAAGGCCTTTCCCTGTGACGTAGGAGACGATGCGCAAATCGCAGCATTGATGCAGAGCGTGGGGAAAGAAACTCCGAAGCTCGACTTCCTCGTCCACTCAGTCGCCTTTGCCCCGCGCGAAGAACTTATGGGGCAGTTCGTGAATACCACGCGGCAAGGATTTGCCACTGCGCTTGATGTGAGTGCCTATTCGCTCGTCGCTGTCACCAAAGCCGCCCTGCCCTTGATGACTGACGGCGGCTCCGTCGTCACGCTTACCTACCTCGGAGCGGAACGGGTCGTGCCTCACTACAACGTCATGGGAGTCGCCAAAGCCGCGCTCGAAGCCACCGTTCGCTATCTGGCCCACGACCTCGGCCCGAAGAACATCCGGGTGAATGCCATCTCCGCTGGTCCGATCAAGACTCTCGCGGCCCGCGGCGTCTCCGGCATCAGCAAGATGGTGGATCACCACCGTGAGTTCGCACCTCTCCGCCGCGCAACGGAACAAGGCGAAGTCGGGGACACAGCGTTGTTTTTGGTCAGTCCACTAGGACGTGGGATTACCGGAGAAGTGATCTACGTTGACGGGGGCTATAACATTCTGGGGTCACTGGCGTCAGCGGACTAACGTGAAGCATAGGCTTTGTCCCTCGAGAAGCGAGATACGAACGACACTTCATACATTATGTTTATTCGAGCGTCCGCCTGAGGGTTTTCAATTTCCCTCGCTTCGTCTTACTCTCCAACCGCCGCTGCTTCGAACCCTTCGTCGGCTTAGTAGCTCTGCGCTTCTTGCGGGGGATCGCCACGCTCCGAATGAGCTCACTCAGCCGAGTGAGAGCATCCTCTCGATTCTGCTCCTGGCTCCGATGCTGCTGCGCCTTGATCGTAATCACCCCATCAGCTGAAATCCGATGGTCTCTGAGCTTCAGCAGCTCTTCCTTGTAGAACGGGGGCAAGGACGAGGCAGCAATATCGAACTGCAGATGAATCGCGGAAGAAACCTTATTGACATTCTGCCCGCCGGCACCTTGCGAACGCATCGCATGGATGTCGATTTCAGAGTCGGGGATGATGACGTGTGAGGAGATGTGCAGCATCGAAATCACGGATGTTGAAAAAACCCGTCAGCTTCTTTCTCGTATCGCTCAGACTCTCAACGTTCCCCAGAGGGTACGCCTCGGGCCTTCACTCGCCGCGGACTAACTGAACGACTTTTTCGAACATCCTTTTATCAACTTTAACGAGTCTGCCCCTTTGCTCTGTTTATCAGAGGGCATTCAGTAAATACGTTTCCATCTCTTAAACGCCCGAACATCTTCAGCCAAAAGCGAGAACCACTCTCCGTTCTTGCGTTTCTCTGCAAACCTGACATGCCAATAGCGCTCTACGCCCGCAGGATCATTCCGTCTTGATGCGGTGGACTGGCTCTAGTTGCTCGGGAAGCTCAACGCTAATTTCGCCTTCCCGTCGTATTGGGTTGTTCGTTTGACCAATCTTGTACTCTCGACGTGACCCATGCCTAACGAGATAGACATACCCCAAGGAATGACCTTCGGTTGATCCTTCGCAAACGTTTAATGGTCTGAGGGTGACAGCCTGGGCACAGAATGGAACGATATCTTCAAATCCCTCATGCGTCCGACAGTATTCAAGCACCCTCGCTGCACGTTGAGACTTAGGCCCCAGTCGTTTGAAAGCGGACCGATCCGGGAACGTCTTGTCTCCCTTGCGTTTGACCATGAGCTGACCTTCAATTGGAAAACTCTGAAGCTCACGAATGAGATAAATGTATTTTCGAATCAGGACCTCAGGGTCATGCGAAGTGCTGAACAAATTCGACTCACATCCAGCCTCGCGGACAGCATCGCCCCAACGAAGCCAATATTTGGGATACCAGTCAGCCTTTTTAACACCTGTCTCAGATTCGAATCGCTGACTTCCTGGCGCCTTCCCACTATCTGCCTAGGCGATACGGCAAATCATTTCGAGGATCTGCTTCTTGTCCATCACGGTGCTTGTGGTTTTCTAACTAGTAGCGCTATTGCGGCATGTCGCTGCAGGTTGCAAGGCAGTCATTGGTAACCTGTTGACGGGGAAGTGTACTGCAAAGTCTGACGTGTATCCAGTTTCATAGTCGACCGGTAGCCGCGGTGCTTGGCAGTCGCCCTTGTTGAAGCAACTGGAACCCACCGAGTCTCTGCCTGGAAGGAAGGTGAAAACTAACCAGTCCGCGATAGAATTTCAAATGATTCCGCCAGGCGGAGACCAGAGGGGTCACTCCGATAGGCACGGAAACGGCCAGTCTCTCGCACGTGGCATCTGAGACTGCGCCACTGAAAACGTAGACTTACACTATGCGGTGAGGTGATATACGAATGAACTGAGGTCGATAGAGCGCTAGGACAGTTCCGGCAGGCGATCGATAATTTTCAACCGCACTTCATCTCCTACCTGCATTTGCACCATCTTGGTCGCGAGATTCTCGCGAACACGATGGGCATCCTCCAGCTTGAACTGCACCTGGCCTCCGCTTTGTTCGACCAGGTGATACAACAACAGCGTGGTCAGGTGTTTGAGGTCTTCGTCGGTAGTATGTGCGCTTAGATTCAAGATTTTCGACATTGAATAGGCCTCACCGTGAGAATTGGTCAGGCTCCTTTATCGCTGACTGGTTGGCCATATCACAATGCCCCAAAGGAGGGGGAGCCGAGCGTCGAATGGTCAAGGCCCACCTGCTCTCCTCGTGATTTCAACATCTTATCTGGAGCCGTGGCTTGCAGGGATTCCACGAACGGGATCGGGAAGAACACTAACTGGAATAGGCCTCCATCGGTGGGCAGGTGCAGACGAGATGGCGATCTCCATAGGCTTCATCGATGCGGCTCACGCTTGGCCAGAATTTATGGTCGCGTACCCAGGGAGCGGGAAATGCCGCCTGCTCACGGCTGTAGGGTCGGTTCCATTCGTTGGCCGTCACCACCTGTGCGGTATGGGGAGCATTCTTCAACAGATTATTGGTGCGCGGCTGGCGGCCCTTAACGATGTCTTGCATCTCGGCATGAATCAAGATCATCGCCTCGCAGAACCGGTCCAATTCGGCCCTTGATTCGCTCTCCGTCGGTTCGATCATGAGCGTCCCGGCAACCGGGAACGAGACCGTGGGAGCATGGAACCCATAATCCATCAATCGCTTTGCGACATCCATCGCTTCGACCCCCGCAGTCTCCTTGAACTGACGAAGGTCGAGAATGAACTCGTGTGCGACGAACCCTGATATCCCCCTATAGAGGATAGGATAGTATTTCTCCAGTCTCTTGGCCATGTAGTTGGCGTTCAAGATTGCCACCTGCGTCGCCTTGGTCAATCCATCGCGCCCCATCAGGGCGATGTAGACCCAGGAAATCGTGACGATGCTGGGGCTGCCATAGGGCGCCGCCGACACCGGTCCAATGGAATCTTGCCCGCCCAGTCGTGTCACCGGATGGCCGGGAAGAAATGGTGCCAGATGTCGCGCTACACCGATCGGCCCCATCCCGGGACCACCACCGCCATGGGGGATACAGAAGGTTTTGTGCAAATTTAGATGGCACACATCCGCGCCGATGTCCCCGGGCCGACAGAGTCCCACCTGCGCATTCATGTTGGCCCCATCCATATAGACTTGCCCGCCATGCGTATGGACGATCTGACAGATGCGCCTTACGTCCGCCTCGAAAACACCGTGGGTCGATGGGTAGGTCAACATGAGTGCCGACAGCCGATCTCGATGCTGAGCGGACTTTGCTTCAAGATCGGTTAAATCTACATTGCCCTGTCGATCGCAGGCAACCGCCACAACCGTCATGCCCGCCATGGCTGCACTAGCTGGATTCGTGCCGTGCGCGGACACGGGAATCAAGCAGACATCCCGATGCTCTTCACCCTGACTCCGATGATACGCCCGGATCACCATCAGTCCCGCGTACTCGCCCTGAGAGCCTGCGTTCGGTTGCAAGGATACAGCGGAGAATCCCGTAATCTCAGCCAGCCATGCCTCTAGCTGATGGAACAACTCTTGATACCCTTTGGTTTGCTCTTGCGGCGAAAAGGGATGAATCCGTGAGAATTCAGGCCAGGTGACCGGCAGCATCTCGGCCGTCGCATTCAGCTTCATGGTGCAGGATCCCAAAGGGATCATCGAATGGACAAGCGACAGATCCTTCGCCTCGAGGCGGTGGATATACCGCAGCATCTCATGCTCAGCATGATAGCGATTAAACACCTCGTGGGTCAGGTACTTACTGGTACGGGCGAGATTTGTCGTGAAGCCTGTGGTGACGCTGTAGCTCAAGTCCCTCACCTGAAAAGGCAGACGATCATGACCGACAAAGATTTCCATCAGGCCCTTGATTTCGTCTTCCGTACTCAACTCATCCAGCGCAATCCCAATGGAGTGGTCCTCATGGAGACGAAGATTGATAGCGGCTTCGTTGGCCCTGATCAAAATGGGCTCAGACTGCATCTTCGTCAGGCGAACCCGAATCGTATCGAAGAACTCTTCCCCTGCGACATCGAATCCGAGCAGCCGCAATCCCGCTGCCAGCATCACAGCCAAGCCATGCACACGCTCGGCAATCCGACGCAATCCCACTGGCCCGTGGTAGACCGCATACATGCTCGCCATAATGGCCAGGAGGACCTGCGCCGTACAAATGTTGCTCGTTGCCTTCTCACGCCGGATGTGTTGTTCCCGTGTCTGCAGGGAGAGTCGGCTGGCGGGCTTCCCCGTGACGTCTTTAGACACGCCAACGATGCGTCCCGGCATCTGCCGCTTGAATGCCTCAGCGGTCGAAAGAAACGCGGCGTGGGGACCCCCAAATCCGAGCGGGACCCCAAATCGCTGAGTGGAACCTATGGCGATATCGGCGCCGAATTCTCCCGGTGGGCGCAAGAGTGTCAAGGCCAGCAGATCGGTGGCGACCACCACAAGAACCCCGGCCGCGTGGGCCTGTGCCACGAGTGCACCGTAATCCCCGACATAACCGTCAGTGGCCGGATACTGGAGCAGAATACCGGCGAGCTGAGGATTAGAAATGTCGATGATCTGCGTCCGCCCTACGCGCAGCGTTATGCCGAGCGGTTCAGCCCGCGTCTGCATAACCGCAATGGTCTGGGGATGACAGTCCTGCGAGACAAAGAACTCATTCCGTTCAAGACCAGACGCACGGGAGATGGCGAGACACATGGCCATCGCCTCCGCTGCCGCCGTGGCTTCATCCAGGAGCGAGGCATTGGTTATAGGCAAACCGGTAAGGTCGGTCACCAGCGTTTGAAAATTCACGAGGGCTTCCAACCGGCCCTGAGAAATCTCAGCCTGGTAGGGCGTGTACTGGGTATACCAGGCCGGGTTCTCGAAAATGTTGCGCTGGATCACGCCGGGCGTGATGCAGTCGTGATAGCCCATGCCGATCAAGGAACGATAGATCTGGTTTTCTGCGGCGATGGACCGGATCTCTTGGAGCACGGCTTGTTCGCCGCGGTGAAGGGGCAGATCCAATTCCTTCCGCAACCGAATGTCGGCGGGCACGGTGGCCTCGCTCAGCTGCTCAAGCGACTGCAATCCGAGCATAACCAGCATCTCGCCAACATCGGCGTCGGTGGGACCAAGATGGCGATGGATAAAGGTGTCGGTCGGGCTCAGAAAGTCCGGTGTGGCCATGGCGTGCGTCTTGTCCTTCGGATATGTGTCGTTGGTCGAGAAATCTGATGTATTGCCTGACCCATTCGCGGCCCTCAGAGTATCATGCTCGCCCCCTATTCTCCAAGGGTCATCCCGAAGGTTTCCGGACTTGCCTTCGGGCTGAGAGTCACGTATGAGTGCAGGCAATCCAGAGTAAACTTCCTGCTCCCTGCGGTCCGACATGACAAAAAGACAGGTATTACACAGGCCGTGAAACAACACGACATTCTTATCATCGGAGCTGGTTTGGCAGGGATGAGGGCGGCGATTGCCGCACCGTCGGATCTCGACGTCGCCGTGATGTCGAAGGTCCATCCAGTCCGTAGCCACTCTGTGGCTGCGCAAGGGGGCATCAACGCGGCACTGGGAGAGGATGATTCCTGGGAAGCCCATGCCTTTGACACCACGAAGGGCGGGCTCTATCTCGGCGATCAGGATGCTATCGAGGCCATGTGTCGCGAAGCTCCTGAGGATATTCTCGATCTAGAACGTCTGGGCGTCATCTTCAGCCGCGACGAACAGGGCCGTATCGCTCAACGTCCGTTTGGCGGAGCCGGTTTTCCCCGCACCTGTTACGCTGCCGATCGCACCGGCCACGCCATCCTCCATGCCATGTACGAACAGTTGCTCAAGCGGCGGATCGCCGTCTATGAAGAGTGGTATGTCACGGCCTTGATCGTGGAAGACGGAGCCTGCCGGGGAGTTGTCGCCTGGGACCTGATCCATGGAGGCCTGCATACGATCAGGGCTAAAGCCGTCATCTTGGCCACGGGAGGTAGCGGTCGGATCTTCCTGACGAGTACGAACGCCGTGATTAACACCGGTGATGGTATGGCGCTCGCCTATCGTGCCGGAGCTCCACTGGCGGACATGGAATTCGTTCAATTCCATCCCACGACCCTCAAGGGTACTGGCATCCTCATCACCGAAGGGGCTCGCGGAGAAGGAGGCTACCTTCTGAATACGCTGGGCGAACGGTTTATGAAGACCTATGCCCCGCAGCAGATGGAGTTGGCCACCCGTTCTACTGTGTCATTGGCGATCGGACAGGAAATCCTCGAAGGTCGCGGGGTCGACGGCTGCGTGTTGTTGGACTTACGGCACCTTGGACGTCAGCGCATTCTCGAACGGCTCCCTCAGATCAGGGCACTCGCCATTGAGTTTGCCGGCCTCGATCCGATTGAAACCCCCATTCCTGTTCGCCCAGGCGCGCACTATCAGATGGGCGGCGTCCGGACCAATCAATGGACCGAAACAGACATCGCCGGGCTCTACGCGGCCGGTGAATGTGCCTGCATTAGTGTACACGGCGCCAATCGGCTCGGAGGCAATTCACTTCTTGAAACGATTGTGTTCGGTCGGCGCGCCGGGATTCGAGCCGGAGAGTATGTGCGCACCGTTGCGCCACAAGCACTCAGAAGTGACCAGCTCAGTATCGAGCAGGCTCGCGTACAGCGTCTGCTGGCACAGGAGGGATCGGTCCGAGCCTGGCAGATTCGAGAGGAGCTTGGTCAGACGATGAGCCTCAATCTTGGCCTCGTCAGGACTCAGGAGTCTATGTCTGCCGCGATCTCGGCCATCTCGGCACTGACCCACCGCGCCGCTTCCGTTACGGTGCAAGACAAGGGGCAGGTGTTTAATACGGATCTCGTGCAAGCCCTCGAACTCGAATCCCTTCTCGATGTCGCGGAGACCATTGTCGCCAGTGCCATCGCCAGGAAGGAAAGTCGCGGAGCCCATTACCGGTCGGATTACCCGGCCCGTGACGATCACCATTGGTTGACCCACAGCCTGATTCGCAGGACTCCCGAGGGAAGGGCTTTGACCCATGAGCCTGTGACCATCACACGCTTTCCACCAACCTGAGGCGGCGAACTGGTTCCGCATCCTGCAAGGCAATTAGTCGAGCGAGGTCTGGTATAATCCCACAGCGAAAACTATGCGCATTTTAGTTATTGAAGACGAAACGAAGGTCGGTTGTTTCATCAAGCGTGCGCTTGAGGAAGAGAGTTATGCCGTCGATCTGTGCGAAGACGGTACGAAGGGGCTGGAGATGGCGTTCGCCACCAGCTACGATTTGGTGATCGTCGATCTAATGTTGCCGTCGTTGCCGGGCCTCGACATCGTGAAGGGCATCCGGCAGGCACGGATTCAAACGCCCATCCTGATTTTGACGGCTCAATCGCAAGTAGACCAGCGGGTGAAGGGTCTTGACGCAGGAGCCGACGATTACTTGACCAAGCCTTTCGCCATCGACGAGCTGCTCGCCCGCATTCGCGCGCTGCTTCGCCGCGGCGCGACAGAGAATCCCGGCGTGCTCCAAATCGACGATCTGCTGTTGAACCCGGCCACCCGCGAAGTGACCAGAGGTGGCCAACGGATCGAGCTCACCTTGAAGGAATATGCCCTGCTCGAATATCTGATGCGCCATACGGGTCGCGTCTTGACCCGTCCCATGATTTCAGAACATGTGTGGAACCAGGACTTCGACACGTTTACCAATGTCATCGATGTCTATGTGAATTATCTCCGCAATAAGATCGACCGGGGCCGCGTCAAGAAGTTGATTCACACGGTTCGTGGAAGTGGATATATGCTGAAGGTCGACTGATGACGCTTCGCGTCAGGCTCACCCTCTGGTATGGCACGGCCCTCGCGCTGATCCTCATTATCTTTTCAACCGTTCTGTATGTGGTCACCGCGCGAAGCCTTCGCGACGCGGTCGATCAATCGCTGGAGGAAACCGCCGCCGCGGCCGTACGGGCCCTGGAAGAGCGAGGGTTCCTCCCTCTTGTCGACGAAGGGGAACTGATGTCGCAGTTTCCTGAGCTGGCGCGCATCGACAAGTTCTTCCAGATCTTCAGCCCCTCCGGCACCATTACCATTCGTTCGCCAAACGTCAAACAACATGAGATGCCGCTGAGTCGCCAGGCCTTGGAAGTCGCCTACGCAGGTCGCACGCTGTTCGAATCCGCGAAGTATCCCAAGGAGCCTCCGCTCCGCCTCATTTCTGTTCCCATCGTCTATCGGGGCAGTCTGCTCTATATTATCCAGGTCGGCACGACGATGGACTCCGTCGAACATACCTTGAACCGTCTGTTGTTGGTTCTTCTGGTCAGTATGCCGGTCGCGCTGGTCGTGTCCCTGGCCGGCGGATGGTTCATGGCAGGCCGAGCGCTACGTCCGGTCGATGCCATCACGCTGGCCGCGCAACGTATTGCCGGAGGTGATCTCACGCAACGACTGACTGCTCCGGTCTCGGCCGACGAAATCGGCCGTCTGGCTAATACGTTTAACGACATGATCGATCGGCTGGAAACTTCCTTTCGGCAGATCCGCCAGTTCAGCAGCGATGCCTCTCACGAACTGCGTACGCCGCTAACGGTCATGCGAGGGGAAACTGAACTCGCGCTTCGCCGTCCTCGCGAAACAGAAGACTACAAAGCCGTCATGGAGAGTAATCTCGAAGAAATCGACCGGATGACGCGCATTGTGGATGAACTGCTCTTCCTCTCCCGGGCCGACATGGGCGAGGTGAAGATGGAACATCTGCCGGTCTCGTTGGATTCGCTCATCGAAGATGTCCAACGGCAAGCGTCACTCTTGGGGCAGGAGCGGGATGTCCAGGTCCTGCTCAGCGCCACAACGCCGGCGGTGGTATTGGGGGATGAACTCCGTTTGCGTGAATTGTTTCTGAACCTCGTCGATAACGCGATCAAATACTCTCGTTCCGGCGGCACAGTCGAGATGGCCTTGACGATCGAGCAGGAACAGGCGCGGCTATCGGTGACCGATCACGGTATTGGGATCGCGCAAGAAGATCAGCCTCAGATCTTCGACCGGTTCTATCGCACCGATCACGCGCGGGCCCATACCAAGAAGGGCACGGGCCTTGGGCTGGCGATTTGCATCTGGATTGCTGAATCCCACCGCGGACAGATCGAGGTTCAGAGCAAGATCGGCGAAGGGTCGACCTTTACTGTGTTGCTGCCCTTGGCTCCTGCGGCTTAACGACTTCTAATCCCCTCCTAATCCTCCTCTCATCACTGACTGCTAGGCTAGTCAAAGACCGGAGCATCGTGACTGGTCGTCACCTCGTGTGGTTCATTGCAAGGAGGAAACTATGAGACAGCCTGTTCGTCAGACTATTGGACGTGTCATTGCGGTCTCTGCGTTGAGCGCCCTTCTGATCTGGGGCGGCCAATCACTCACGACGTCGCATGCGTCGAGCTCTGCTGCTTCGGCTGCGACGCCGGCTGCCTTCACGCTGAACGCCGCGCCCTCGAATGGATTTACGGAGGTGGCGAAGGCGGTGACGCCGGCGGTGGTCAATATTACGACCGTGACGGTTGAGAAGGTGTCGGAGAGCCGGGGTGGACAGGATGAGTTGCGTGAACGGATGGAGGAGTTCTTTGGAGGACCAGGGGGGCAGCGAGGATTCCGTGGGCCGCAAGGTCCTGGCTCTGGTGAGCCACGGGAGCATCGGGGCGGGGGTCAGGGGTCCGGCGTCATTATTTCACCAGACGGGTACATTCTAACCAACAACCATGTGATTGACGGAGCACGCACCGTGACCATCACGCTACCGGACAAGCGGGAATTCGCGGGCAAGGTCGTCGGGGCGGATCCGAAAACAGATCTCGCCGTGGTGAAGATCGACGGACAGAACCTCCCCACGGTTTCCTGGGGCGATGCTACTAAATTGCAAGTCGGGGAATATGTGCTGGCGGTGGGAAATCCCTTCGGTCTGAACTCCACCGTCACCCTTGGTATCGTGAGCGCGTTGGGCCGAGGCCGCATGGGCATCACCCAGTACGAGGACTTCATTCAAACCGATGCGGCAATCAATCCCGGAAATTCCGGTGGCGCCTTGGTCAATACCAAAGGCGAACTGGTGGGAATCAATACGGCGATCTTCTCCCAAACCGGTGGCTATCAGGGCGTGGGCTTTGCTGTTCCCACCAGTATGAGCAAGCCGATCTATGAAAGCCTGGTCAAGAATGGGAAGGTCGTGCGGGGGTTTCTTGGAGTCTCCATACAGGATCTCAACCAAGATCTGGCCAAATCGTTCGGCCTCAAAGACGCGAAAGGCGCTCTCGTCAGCGACGTGAAAGACGAAGGCCCTGCGGGGCAAGCAGGCCTCAAGCAAGGGGACATCATTACGGCCTATCAAGGCGCGCCCATCGAAGACGCCATAACACTTCAGCGGCAGGTGACCAAGACGGTAGTGGGCACGAAAGTGACCATCCGGGTGATCCGCGACGGTCACGAGAAGGATCTCACTGTGATAGTCGGCGAACAACCGGATACCACAAAGATCGCCAAGGCGGAGACCGGTGAGATGGACTATGCCTTCGCCGGGGTGGCAGTCCAGGATCTCGATCGGGATACAGCCAATGAACTCGGGCTCAAGGGGAAGCCGCAGGGCGTCGTGGTCACATCGGTCGAACAGGATAGCGGCGCGGAGAAGGCCGGGGTGATGCGGGGTGACGTGATCCGGGAAATCAACCGGCAGCCGGTGAAGTCGGTGAAGGATTTTGAGAAGGTATCGTCCAGGCTAAAGAAGGGCGAAAACGTTTTGATCCTGATTGACCGGCGCGGCAACGCCCTGTTCCTCAGCGCAAAAGTCTGAGGATTATAATAACGAAGATGGGGCAGCTGGATGCTGCCCCATCTTGCGTGTCTTAATCCCTCTCGATTCCTTCCAAGCCCTCCCAACAGGATTCTCAAAAAGTTCGTCCAGCAAGGCCGTAGCGAGTGAAGGCCCGAGGCGTACCCTCTGAGGTACGTTGAGGGTCTGAACGATGCAAGAACGAAGCTGGCGGACTTTTTCAGGATCCTGTTAGTCGAACACTACGGTTTTTTTGCCATACACCAAGACCCGTCGCTCAACATGACGGCGCACAGCGCGGGCCAGCACAATCTCCTCCAGATCCCGTCCCTTCCTCACCAGATCATCGACGGTATCCCGGTGGCCCACACGCATGACGTCCTGCTCGATGATCGGACCTTCATCCAGATCTTCCGTGGCATAGTGCGCCGTGGCCCCGATGATTTTCACGCCCCGGTCATGGGCCTGCCGATAGGGATTGGCGCCCATGAAAGCGGGCAGGAAGGAGTGATGGATATTGATGACCGGACAGCCCACCTGTGAAAGAAAGCTAGCGCTGAGGATTTGCATGTATCGGGCCATGACCACGAGCTCGACACGATGCTCCTTCAGCAGGGAGAGCACTTGCTGTTCCTGCTGCGGCTTAGTCTCCTTGGTCACGGGACAAATGGAGAAGGGAATCTTGAAGAGTTCGGCCCAGTCGGCACAGGTGTCGTGATTGGAAATAATTACAGGAACATCGATGTGCAACTCGTCACGTTTGTGCCGTTGGAGCAGATCCGCCAGACAGTGATCTTGCTTCGAGACCAACATCGCGACTCTCGTTCGGCGACTTGAAGGGCGAACTTCATAGCGCATCTCGAACGTCTTCGCGACCGGAGCGAACGCGGGTGCAACTTCATCGGGAGGAATTTGCAAACCCTCAGTGGCAAACTCCATGCGCATGAGAAACTCATTCGTCTCGTCATCGGTATGGTGCTCCGAATCGAGAATGTTCCCGCCGAAGTCGTGAATGAAGCCCGAGACCCGGGCCACAATGCCCCTGCGGTCCTTGCAATGAATCAGGAGGACGACAGATTCTTTTCGGTGTGCCATCGTGAACCTCTATTATTCCAGATGAGGAGACTTGTTGAGCTGTAGCAGATAGACAACGATCCGGTGAGAAATGCCTCCACCAGGCTGCTCAAAAAGGCCGTCCATCAAGGCCGCAACGAGTGAAAGACCGAGGCGTACTCTCCGGGGTACGTTGAGGGTCTGAACGATGCGAGAAGGCCGCTGGCGGACTGTTTCAGCAGCCTGCTACGTGACGATGTGGCCCACAAGGTCGTACAGGGCCGCATCGGTAATTTCGACCTTGACGAGCTCCCCTGCTGTGGCTGACCCATCATTGATATACACAACGCCGTCGATCTCCGGAGCCAGCCCCTCATGGCGTCCCTCGAGCAGTAACTCTGTCTCTTCGGAGACCCCTTCGACCAAGACCTCCATCACGGAACCGATACGGGCCTGGCCTCGGGCCGCCACAATTTCTTCTTGCAGGGCCAAAATTTCATTTCGTCGCTCGTCCGTGACCGATCGCTCGACCTTGTCATCAAGCCCGACGGCCGGAGTGTCTTCCTCATCCGAATACAAAAACACCGCCACCCGATCGAACTCGGCCTCTTCCACGTAGTTTCTCAGTTCGTCAAATGCCTGCTCCGTCTCTCCTGGAAACCCCACGATGAAGGCCGTGCGAAACGTGACGCCGGGAATGCGCGTTTTGATGCGGTCGACGAGGGAGGTGATGGAAGCTCGATCACCCAATCGGTGCATCCGCTTGAGCATCCGATCGTTGATGTGTTGCAGGGGCATGTCGATATACTTGGTGATCTTTTCTTCTCCTGCGTAGAGATCCAACAGCTCATCCGATACCTGTTGCGGGTAAAGATAGAACGGCCTGATCCAGCGCAGGTCTTTTACCTTCACCAGCTCGCGAAGCAGCGTGGTAAAACCTTGGCGCAGACCAAGATCGACGCCATAATTCACTGTATCCTGGGAAATGAGGTTGATCTCCTTCACGCCTTCAGCTGCGAGGCGAGTGGCTTCGGCGACGATCGATTCCACCGGGCGGCTTCGCTGCTTACCCCGCATCAGGGGGATCGCGCAGAAGGCACAATTCCGGTTACAGCCCTCGGCGATTTTCACGTAGGCGCTATGGGCCTTCCCGAGACGGAGCCGTGGCGCGTCTGCGTCGTATAGATACGGAGGCTCGCTGATCCAGAGCCGTTGCTGCCGTTTCTTCGGCACCAGCAGGTCCCGGCAAATTTCCGCGATCTTTCCGAACTCACCGGTCCCCACCACGCCGTCGAGTTCCGGCAATTGCTTGAGGAGGTCTCCTTGATACCTTTGTGCCAGGCAGCCTGCGGCGATCAACACACGACAGGAGCCTGTTTCTTTTAGTTTGCCGTGCGAAATGATCGTGTCGATCGACTCCTGCTTGGCCTCTTCGATGAAGCCGCAGGTATTGATGATGACCACTTCGGCCTTCTTCGGATCATCGGTCAAGGCAAACCCGTCCGCCACCAACGTGCCCAACATGATTTCAGAATCGACCTGGTTTTTCGAACAACCAAGGTTGACGAAACCGATGGTCGTTTTCTTTTTGCTCGGGCGAGAGGGAGTGATCAATTTAGAAACCATAGGAACCAGTCTACGGGACGGTTGAAAAGCCTGTCAATCAACAGCCCCTTGCAGGTCGCAGGCCGATTCTCCTACAGTGGGAGCATGATCCGCACCTTTCAGGGTATTAAACCCACTGTTCCCACATCATGTTTTATCGAAGAGACCGGCATCGTCATTGGTGATGTCGTACTAGGCGAGCACTGCAGCGTCTGGTTCCATGCCGTCATTCGCGGGGACGTGCACTATATTCGGATCGGTGACCGGACCAACGTGCAGGACCTCTGTATGCTCCATGTCACCCACGATATCCATCCGCTGATCATTGGCAATGAAGTGACCATCGGCCACGGGGTGATACTCCACGGCTGCACGATCAAGGATCGAGTGCTGATCGGCATGGGCGCCATCATCATGGACGGGGCCGTGATCGGGGAAGACTGCGTCGTGGGAGCCGGGGCTCTGATTACGGAACAGACCATCGTCCCACCCAACAGCCTGATCCTTGGCTCACCCGCGAAGGTCAAGCGATCGGTCACGGCTGAAGAACTCGCGTGGATTAAGGAGTCGGCGGAGAACTACGTGAAGTACGCAAGCCAGTACTTAGACAACTCATCCAAATCTAAACCCGGCTTCCGAATCTAGATCTTCAGATACCCCGCTGCTTTAGCTCTTACCAATTACAATAAAACAGATCGGATCTCCCACCAGCGCCGTCGGATAGTAGCGTTTCCCAACCAAGTAGGGCACTCGATGCCGGTGGCACCATTCTGCAATCCATATGACCTCTTCCGTGGTGGTCGTGACGAGGCCGGGCCTCGCGAGCTTTCCCATGCAACGGGCCACCAACGCACGCACGAGACGGCGCTCTTCCCCAAACTTCAGAGGGTCGAGGGTGAGAGGATTGCCTTGTCCATAGGATAGAGGTGATAGATTCGGGAACCGCTCAGGGTCATTCAACACGCTGACCATCCAGAGATGATCGAATCGGCCCTTTGCCCTGGCCGCATCAACCGCATGGAACGAGAGGGGAATCGAGTGGCAAACACGATTGAGGGCTGAGACCTCGGCTCTCCGGAGATTATAAGGTTGCACTGTTCGGCCCAGCTCCACCGTTTCCATAATCAGAGCGGGAAGTTCCGCCACTCCGGCACCGACGTAGAGACTGCGGCCGCCCCGTCCTAGTTTCCTCCCCAAAACAACGGCGACCCGACTCCCGAGACGGCCGCAGGGGCCCCGCTTCGCTCGCCAGAACTCATCGCCGCCTTCATAACAGTAGACCGGTCCCAGTGCGCCATAATCGAGATGGTCATAGACCTCAGTCACGAGACGGCGGGTTGCGGGGGCCAGCTTCATACGACTTGTCTTCATAGTCGTACTCCAGCGATCTGAATAGCGGTTTCGGTGACCATCGTTGCCACGTTGGAGAGAAATTCGAGATTCAGTGTGTCCACGGTATCAGTCTCACGGTGGTAATGAGGATTTCGAAAATTCGCCGTATCGGTCAACATCACGGCTGGGTAGCCTGCATCCCAGAACGAGGCATGGTCGCTGCGACGGGTATGAGGCATGGCCTCCCCTTTGTCTGGCACAACCAATGACAGGGGCTTGAGTTGGGCCGCATGACGCCGGGCATCCTGTTCAAGCTGGAGCACCAAAGACTTGGATGCCTCGTTGCCCACAATGGCAAGAAAATCTCCCTGGGTCGGCACCGAAATGGACACGCCTGGTGGGACCTGCTGCGTGCCATTCTCGCTCCTGACGAACCCGACACATTCCAGGATGATGGCACCGGCCAACTCACGGCGCTCGGCTTCCAAGCGGGACGCGAAGGCCTGACTCCCCAGTCGATCCTGCTCTTCAAGACAGAAGGCCACGAGCCAGACCGGCCGCACGAGTGGCTTCGTGCTGAGGCGAGCAGCCACTTCGAGGAGAACCACGAGCCCGCTTGCATTATCATCTGCACCCGGTGACCCGGACACAGTGTCGTAGTGGGCTCCGATCAGGAGCGGAGGCAACTCCTCTCCTTCTCTGAGCCAGTCTGGATACTTAATCGCCATCACATTGTGATAGACCTTGCCCCACGCACTCACGAGCTGGCCGCTGGTAGCCCATCCTGACTTGGCAAACTGCGTCGCCAGATAGTGCGCCGCCTTCCGAAGCGCGCGAGGACTCGTCTCAGGATGACGTTCGCCGACGAGGGACTCAAGATGGCGGTTGATTCGGAGGCGCTGGTTCACCACAACAAGAGCCTGACCGGATTAATCGACTACGACGTAATCTCGGTCCCGATGCCTTTACGCGTGAACACTTCAAGAAGAATAGCATGGGGTATTCGACCATCGATGATATGGGCTTTGCCGACGCCGCCACCGAGCGCATCCAGGCAGGCATGCACCTTGGGCAACATCCCTTCGCTGATCGTGCCCTTCTTCACCATCCGCTGCACGTCTTTGCGTGAGACCGTCGAGAGGTGGCGTCCTTTCGCATCGCGAATACCTTTCACATCGGTCATCATCACCAGCTTTTCAGCACCCAGCGCGGCGGCCATCGCCCCGGCCACAAGATCGGCATTGATGTTGTAAGTGTTCCCTGCCCGGTTGGTGCCGATCGGCGCGATGACGGGAATGTAATTATCCTGCTGGAGTTTCCGCACCAACGTGGGATCTATCGACTGGACTTCTCCGACGAAGCCAAAATCCACGTCTTCATCGTCGTCATCGAGATCTTTCTCCAAACTTGCCGCCCATGCTTTGGCCGTGAGTGGTCGAGAAAGGATGAGTCCGCCGTCTTTTCCACTCAAACCGACCGCCAGGCCGCCATGGCGATTTAAGAGATCCACGATCTCCATGTTGATCTTGCCAGCCAGCACCATCTCCACGATTTCCATCGTGGCATCATCTGTGACCCGCACCCCATGGCGAAACTCGGCCTCAATACCCAAGCGCTGGAGCATCTTATCGATCTGGGGCCCCCCGCCGTGCACAATCACCGGATTGAGACCCACATATTTCAAGAGCACGACATCCTGCGCGAACCGCTCCTTCAGCAGCGTATCGGTCATCGCATGACCGCCATATTTAATCACGATGGTCTTGCCCTTGAACGTACGAATGTATGGCAAGGCTTCGATCAGCACGTCCGCTTTCTTGATCAGTTTGTTCATGCGTAGCTCCCATTGCGAGAAAAGCGCGCACCGCGCGGCAAGCAAGTTCGTTTCGCGCACCGCGCGCGATGCTCGTGCCCATACGGCGCATCGATGCTGAGCGTCCGTTCCGGCCACATTGACTGAATCATTATCATAGCTTGCCGTCCTTGACAGCACGCACGGTGGTCGAGCGACCGGCTCGCGGATGCGTCTTATCATAGACGGCCAGGAGCTGATCCGTCGCTAGGTGCGTATACTTTTGCGTCGTACTCAATGAGGCATGCCCCAGCATCTCTTGAATCGATCGCAGATCGGCCCCTTCATCAAGGAGATGGGTGGCAAAGGAATGTCGCAGCGTGTGGGGACTCACGGAACCGCCGGCAAGCCGGTTCGAATAACCGGCCACGATACGAGCCACACTCCGAGTCGTCAACCGTCCCCCTCGGCTATTGCGAAAGACCGGAGATGGGGCGTGCGTCGCCTTCGTCGTCAGACCTCGGGCGACCGGTAGGGGGCGCTGATTCAGATAGGCCTGAATGGACCGCAGGGCCACATCTCCGATCGGCACAATGCGTTCTTTCCGGCCTTTCCCTCGCAGATGGACCAGCCCATCGGACAGACGGAGATCTTCAAGATTAATCCCCACGAGTTCGCTCACGCGAGCCCCGGTCGAATAGAGCGTCTCCAATAACGCACAGTCTCGGAGCGACGATCCTGTTTGGCCTGCAGGAAAGTCCATCAGCGCTGCCGCGTCGTCCTTGGTCAAAACACGCGGAAGATGTTTCGGCTGTTTCGGCGTCCTGATGGCCTCGGCAGGATTGAGGCCTACCATGCCTTCTTGTTGCAGATAGCGATAGAAGCTGCGGAGGGAGGCGAGTTTCCGGGCCATCGACGTGCTTTTCTCACGCCTGCGGTCCAACCAGTGAAGATAGGCCCGAATAGATTCCGTTTGCACTGTAGCAGGATCGAGAGTGGGCAGGCCGCGATGCTCAGTCCTCATGAAATCATGAAACTGTCGGAGATCCGAACCATAGTTGCGCACTGTTTCATGCGACGCATGACGTTCCATTTCCAGGAAGATCATGAAAGCTCGAATTGCGTCATCCATGCCGTCAGGTCCTCAAGCGCCCGTTGTCCGGTAAGCCGCCGTTTGAGCTCCTTGTCCCTCATCGGTGTGGCAAAGGGAGGAAAGAGCCCAAAATTCGTATTCATCGGCTGAAAGTGACGGGGGTCCGTGGTTGTGATGTACGACGTCAGACAGCCATGCGCTGTGGTGGGCGGTGGCGTGACCAACGGCAACCCTACAAGACCACGAGCCGCGTTGATGCCGGCCAACCCTCCCATCGCGGCGGAATCCGTATAACCCTCGACGCCGACCAGCTGCCCTGCAAAGAAAAGGGTGCCACGCGCCTTGAACTGGAGGGTGTCGCGCAGCAGTTGGGGAGAATTGATAAAGGTGTTGCGGTGCAGGCTGCCGTAGCGGAGAAACTCCGCCTGCTCAAGACCGGGAATCATGCGAAATGCCCGCTTCTGCTCCCCATAGGTGAGTTTAGTCTGGAATCCCACGAGGTTGTAACAGGAGCGATGGGCGTTTTCCGTCCGGAGCTGCACCACAGCATAGGATCTCTTACCCGTCTTGGGATTCTCAAGGCCCACCGGTTTCAATGGACCGAACTGCATAGTCTGGCGACCCCGTTCAGCCATCACCTCGATGGGGATACAGCCTTCGAAGTAGGCGGTCTTTTCGAATTCTTTCGGCTGAACTTTCTCCGCGGCAAGCAGCGCTTCGTAAAATGCGTTGTAGGCCGCCTCGTCCATGGGACAGTTGAGATAATCGTCCCCGCCCTTGCCGTAACGGGATGCAAGGAATACGACGTCCATGTTGATCGAGTCGGCATCGACGATCGGAGAGATTGCATCGTAAAAATACAAATGCTTCGTATGGGTCAATTGCGCGATTGCCTGAGACAGCTTGTCGGATGTCAGCGGACCGGTCGCCAGAATACAGAGACAGTCGGTTGGGATTTCGGTGATCTCCTCGCGCAGAATGCGAATGTTCGGATGCTCTTCGAGCGCCTGGGTAATCTTGAGCGAAAACTGCTCGCGATCGACGGCCAGGGCCGATCCTGCCGGCACCCGCACCTCATCCGCTACCCGGATAATGAGCGAGTTGAGTCGTCGCATCTCTTCTTTCAAGATGCCGGGAGCGTTCAGTAGATCCGCGGAACCGAGCGAATTGGAACAGACCAGCTCTGCCAAACCGCCGGTTTTGTGTGCTTGCGTCATCTCCTTGGGACGCATTTCATAGAGCGTCACTTTCGCTCCACGATTGGCCGCCTGCCACGCCGCCTCAGATCCGGCCAGACCACCCCCGATAATGACAATGTCATCGCGCATGCGAGTGAAACTCCGTGAGAAACGAAGCATTGTAGGAACCGTGTTTTGGGGATGTCAAGGCGACTTCGCAACGAGAGTAGCTAGGCAGCGCCCGTATAGAAGCGGTGATCACCGATCGCATCAATCGTGCCGCGTCGCACCACGGTTGATCCGATTTATGACCCCATGCTAAACTTCGTACCCTGTGGGCGATTAGCTCAGGGGTAGAGCGCTTCCTTCACACGGAAGAGGCCACTGGTTCGATACCAGTATCGCCCACCATATTCTCCACTTCCCCCTTTCCGATCCATACCCCTCGCCCAAACTGACGGTTTTCATGGGGTTGCTTGAACCGCTCCAATCCTGGACAGAATCCTGCCGGTCGGCTACACTTCAATCTATCGAGAGACCGTCGACTTTGAACCGTACGAGACAAGTGAGGTCATCTATGCGGACTACAGCTCTTGCCGTGGGAATTCTCCTACTGACCACCGCGGTTGGTTGCGCCGAAAACCGCCAGCAGCAGGTGTTGGCCGATGCAGATGGAGGCTATACCGCCCCCGCCAGCATTTACAGTGTGATGGATCCCACATCCTTGGTCTACACCGATGTGGCAGCTGGAGCAGCCCCAAGCGATAACCCCTGGCGTTGGGCTGGCTTTCTCTTGCACCCTGTCGGAGTCGTGCTGGATCGCGGCTTGAACCGACCATTTTACACGGTCCCCAGCCACGTGCCGTACTTTTTCGGATACACGACTGAGGATTCGATGCTGGATAGCCAACGGCGATAATCTCCGCGGACACATCCTTCTCAGATTCACCGCCCGCTTTCCTCGCGAGAGCGGGCGGTGCCTTGTCATCTCGTTGGCAAACCTTTTCCAGTTTCCTGTATGCTCCCTTCATGAGTCGGAATCCACATGACATGCAAGCACCTGGTGCTGTGCCCCTTCGACTCTGGGTGGTCTGCGGGCTGGGGCTGAGCCTTTTGCTGAACGCCTGCGAAACTTCGGCACCAAAACCGAACCTTCCACCGTCTGAAAGCGATCTGGTCCTCCTGAAGTCCACAACCCTCTGCACTTCGAAATCCGATTTCCTCAAGACACATCCCGCCATGACGCTCAATACCAACGTCTGGGGCTCTGGTCAAGAATTGGTTCTGCCCGCCAACCAAAGCCCGTCACATGGCGATGAGTCGTATTTTTTCGACGAAGACGGCGTACTGGTAGGGGCACTCTTTACCTTTCCCTCCAGTCTCGATTTGGACCCCTACCCAGTGCTCCGCCACACCTTGACGCTACTGAAGCCATCATTGGAATTTTATCTCAACGTGGCGAATCTGTCCTCAAAGACGAGCATGGATTCCAGCGCCTTGTACGAAACCGGCGACGAGAAAACCACGACACAGTACTTGGTCCTTGGAACGCGTGAGAAGCCGGCGTTGCTCCAGGCTTCTGTGACGATCGATCCCTATGTACGGTTGTTCTCCCCCTACCGACGCGAGTTCTTGGAACGGTTGCGCCATCCAAGCGGCCAGAAGCCTGGCCAACAGCTCGACAGTCAAGGCGCGGAGGACAAGGAACCCTTTCTCTCCCTCCAGCAATTTGCGCGCGGCCAAACCGCACAGCTCTCCTACTGCGGGACCCAGAACTACGATACTGCAGCCAATGCCTATCAGAAAGCGATCACAGGCGGCTTTACGAATAAAGTGTGGCTGGCAGAAGCTCACCACAAACTTGGCCAGGCATGGAAAGGGAAGGGAGAGTACGAGAAGGCCAAGACGGAGATGCTTCAATCGTTGGCCATCAGACCCAACACTCCAGAAGTCCTGAACAACCTCGGCACAGTGTACAGCAAGCTGGAAGACAAGGCGAACGCGCTCGCCTCATTCGAAAAAGCCGTCTCGCTCCGCCCCAACTATGCCATTGCCCGTTACAACTTGGCTGAGGCCTATGAGCCCACGAACCCCAAACGAGCCATCTCGGAATACGAGACCTATCTCGCGCTGGTCGAAGGTATCCCCGATGAAGCCAGCCGCATCGCCCTCGTCCAGCAACGCATCAAGGTGTTAAAACACTAGTCATTTCGCAGGAGGGCTTGTGCTACATTTCTAACTGGTTTGAGGTGGAGCGACACAATACGTTCAGCACCGGATCTTCTCTTCCTGTTCTTCGAGCGTCTTGCAATTGATGCAGAGGGTGGTGACGGGGCGGGCTTTGAGTCGCGGATAGGGAATCTCTTCTTCGCATCGCTCACAGATGCCATAGGTGTCCTGGTTCATTCGATCAAGCGCCTCATCGATCTTCTTGATCAACCGTTGCTCGCGCTCACGGATACGCAACGAAAAATTCTGGTCGGCCTCTGCGGAGGCCTGATCGCTGACGTCCGGGAGCGCCTCCTGCCCATTTGGATTGGCGAGGCCCTCGCCCGCTTCCGCCAGCAGAGCCTTGCGCTGCCGCTCAAGGTCACGACGAATGGCCGCGTACTTTTTCCAAGGGGACGCTGTCTTGGCTTGGCGCTTGGCAGTGACAGGAAGCGCCGCTGATGGAGCGGGTGAGATGCGTTTGGCGGAAGGGCCTGCTTTCATACCGCAACCTGCCTAAGGGGAAAACCGTCTAAAACGTGTGGGACTATAACAGGGGCCTGGAGGGGGGTCAATGGGATGGGTGGGGCTCGTCGCACTCGCGTATGAGCGGCTGCTAGAGATCCCGACGGCCTTCGATCGACTTGAGCAGCGTCACTTCGTCGGCGTACTCGATATCCATCCCGACCGGAATGCCATAGGCGATACGGGAGACCCGCGCACCAAGAGGCTTCAGTTGGTTCGTTAAATAGATAGCGGTCGCCTCGCCCTCGATCGTCGGACTCGTCGCGAGGATCACTTCCTGAATTCCCCCGAGCTTTACCCGATCGACCAACTCCTCGGCCCTGATATCGGATGGTCCGACGCCGTCCAACGGAGACAAGGCACCGAGTAACACATGATACAAACCGCGATAGGCTCCAGCCCGTTCGATGGCATAGGTCGTACTCGGTTCTTCCACCACCAGGATTCTCGTCTGGTCCCGCTTGGGATCGAGACAAAACTCACAGAGTTCCCCCTCGGCAATGTTCCGGCATTGCCGGCAAAAAGAGAGCCCATCCTTCACGGCACGAATCGCATCTGCCAGGCGAAGCGCCTCTTCGCGCTCGGCCTTCAAGACGTGAAAAGCCAACCGCTGCGCCGTTTTTTGACCGATGCCGGGGAGACGGACCAACTCGCGAACCAACCGTGCAAGTAATCCTTGCTGATCAACAGCCATAACGTGATATTCCGCTAGAACAATCCGGGAACGTTCATCCCGCCCGTGACCGCTTTCATCTCATTCGCCATCATCTCGCGAGCCTTCCTGAGAGCGTCGTTCGACGCGGCCATGACCAAATCTTGCACCATCTCCACGTCGCCACTTTTCACCACTTCGGGGTCGATGACGATGCTGACGAGCTCCATGGCACCATTTGCCGTGATGGTCACGCTGCCACCGCCGGCCGTCCCGGACACGGTCTTCGACGATGCCTGTTCCTGTACCTTCGCCATTTGCGCCTGCATCGCCTGCGCTTGCTTCAGAATATTTCCCATATTCGCTAACGGGTTCTTCATTCCTCGACCTCCTTCTGGCTCGACACCGGCCTGACCTCTGCGAGCTCTGCGCCGAACATTTCCAGCGCCTGTTTGACGACTGGATTCGCCCTCGCCTGCTCGAAGAGAACTCGTTTTTGTTCCTTTTCGTTCGTCGCTCTGAGCTGCGCCATCGTCAGTCCTGGAGGATCCGACTCTGTCAATTCAACAATCCGCAGCCGAACCGTCTGACCGCTCAATCGTTCACATATCGATGTGACCACAGCCATATTATCAGGATTCTCGATCATCCCTCGGGCTCCCGTCGCCTGCTTGCTAAACCCAATCGTCACGACATGGCCGTCCACGCCCACAAACCGCCCTCTTTCCAAAAAGGCGGCAATCCTGGAAGAGGCGTTGGCCACTTCCTCCTGGACCTGTTCCCAATTGAGCATCATCGCAGCGCGTCCATCATCAGCCGGAGGAGATACCACTGGTGTCAAAGCCTTCACCTCAACGGCAGCCCAAGGGGGCCGGACGTTCGGGGGAATCGTGACGGGGGCGCGTGGAGGGGCCGTATTCGCGATAGCAGGAGTGCGCGCCGGCGTTGGAGCGGCTGGTGCCGGAGCCGTCGATTGCGGAGGCCTCGGTAACGATGAGGGAATTTGATTTTCAGAACGACCAGGCGAAGCCGGTTTCTCTAAGCGCACTGGAGCCGGTAGAGGTGGGCGTTTCGTCTGGGCTGGCGGCACCGGTTGGGCTACCTTTTCGTCCGGTCGACGCAGCAACCGCGTTGCACGCACGGCCGCCGTTTCGAGTACGAACCGGGGATGCGCGCTGAGCCTGAGTGAATCCTCTGCTTGCGTAAAGATCGCGAACAGTTCCTGAAGTAACTCGGGCGAGAATGAGAGCGCATCAGCTGCCATCTGTGCGAGGTCCTCCGCGGAAGCCTCGATTAAGCCCTGCCATTCTTGGGGTGAGATCACCACTGATACCACCAGCATGTTCCGCAGATACTCAACGACCTCTGCACAATAGGCCCGCAGATCATGCCCTTGGTCTAGCAGTTGGGCCAGCACGCGAAGCGCCGCAGCGCTCTCCTGAGCCATGATCGCCTGAATCATGGCACGAACAAGTTCTTGTGGAACCGCTCCCAGCAGGGCTTCCAGGTCCGTATGCACAATCGTCTTGCCGCCGAACGCCACCGCTTGGTCGAGCAGGCTCAACCCATCGCGCATACTGCCTTCGCTGGCCCGGGCGAGCGCCATCAGGCTCCGTTCCTCAATCACAATCTTGTCCTGATTGACCACATGGCGCAGCCGCTCGACGATCTCGGTTCGCGCAATTCGTCGAAAGTTGTAATGCTGACAGCGGGAGAGAATCGTCGCTGGAATCTTGTGAATCTCGGTGGTGGCAAAGATAAACACCACATGCGGCGGCGGCTCCTCCAGCGTCTTCAACAGCGCATTGAAGGCCGAGTTCGACAACATGTGCACTTCGTCGATGATGTAGACCCGGTACTTCCCACGAAAGGCGGCGAACTTCACGTTCTCGCGGATCTCGCGCACATCGTCCACGCTCGTATTGGACGCCCCATCGATCTCCATGACATCGACGGAGGTCCCCTGCGCAATTTCAAGGCAGTTGGAACAGGTGCCGCAGGGTGAGCCGGTCGGCCCTCGCTCGCAATTGAGCGCCTTGGCGAGAATTCTTGCGACCGTGGTTTTCCCCACGCCGCGGGTCCCGGAAAAGAGATAGGCTTGGGCAATTCGTTTCGTGGTAATGGAATTGACCAGGGTCTGGACGACATGCGGCTGCCCAATCACGTCATCAAACGTGCCCGGCCGGTATTTTCTGGCAGAAACTTGGTATTCCATAACTTATGTAACGAGAGACACTGGGTGAGGGGCTAGAGGTTTGGACATTCTTTTGACCTATTGCTTCATGCCTCACATTGAATAAAAGTGGGGCCAGGTGATCCTGCGGCACACAGAACTGACCGCTTACCGTTGCTTCCTTCCGGACCTGGCGGGATTCACAGGGTTCTGTTGCACAGGGCCCAGCCCCGTATGCAAAGTGCTGAGTAAATGAGAGGCAGCCCTAAACGTCCTCTCCTGACGAAACACAGCACTCATCGCTCAGCACTATTTCTTCGTGGCGGAGAGGGTGGGATTTGAACCCACGGTCCCATTGCTGGGACGCATGCTTTCCAAGCATGTCGATTCGACCACTCTCGCACCTCTCCGCACCGATTTTCGCGAGGCGGCATCTTAACACGCGGTCTGATGACCAGCAAGGTGACAACCAGGGCTCATCGCCACGGCATTGACCCCCCCGGGTCCCCTTCCTATACTGCAAAGAACTCACGGGGAGGTGTGGCGATGAAGATTCTCATCGGGCTAGGTGTCCTGGTCGTCCTCGTGGTGGCAGCCATTCTCTCGCTGCCCTTTCTTATCGACCTCAACAAGTATCAAGACCAGTACAAGCCGTTGATCGAAGAGACGCTCAATCGCAAGGTTGTCCTTAAAAATATCCGTCTGACCATCTGGCCCCGTATCGGCGTTCGTGTGGTGGGGTTCACGGTGCAGGAGGATCCTACATTTGGCGCCGGCCCCTTTGCCTCACTCGCCTCGCTCGACGTAGGGGTGAAACTGATACCGCTCCTGAGCAAGAAGGTCGAAGTTGAAGAGATCACGCTACGCGACCCGTTCATCACCATCATCAAGAACCGCAAGGGCGAGATGAACCTATCCACGATCGGGCCAAAGACCCCGTCAACATCCTCACCTGAGCAACCCGAATCTCCGTCACAACCAACCGGCAATCCGCTGCAAGTGCTGGCCCTGCTGGCGGTGGACCGCGTCTCTATCACAGGTGGCACCATCACCTATCGCGACGAATCGACCACGAAACCAACAGAGTACCAGATCAACAATCTCGAAGTGCTTCTCAAATCCGTGCATCTGGGCGAGACCCCAACCCTTCATCTCGCTGCGACCGTACAGCCTTACAATATCCCGGTAAAACTGGATGGCTCGTTTGGCCCGCTCGTTGAAACGATCGACCTGAAGCAGCTCGGCTTTGACCTTAGCCTGGGCAAGATCGCGATGGCCATCAAGGGGAGTCTCGTGGGCGGGAACCTTGATGCGACGCTCACATCCCCCCTGATCAACAGTGCCGATGTGCCGATGACGCTGCCGTTGGCCAAACCAGTAGTCGTGAAAAACTTCCGTCTCACAGCAAAGGCTAAATCCCCGTTACCGCAAGGAGTCCCGCCATTGGAACTCGCGGACGTGACAGACCTCGGACTCGATGTCGTGCTGGGGAACTCCGTTCTGAACGTCAAGGGCGCAATGGCCGGTGGGCGTGCCAAGATCAGCGTCACATCGCCGACAATCAACACGGCTGATGTGCCGGTGGTCCTGCCGTTCAAAAAACCGTTCGACATCAAGGACCTCCGGATAGCCGCAGAATTGAAGGGACAAGAGGCTCGGGTGAACAACCTGTCCTTCCAACTGTTCGGTGGCCACGCAAAGGCCCAGGCGGGGATGACACTGGACCCGGCGGCACCACTATTCAACGGGAAGGTCGTCGTGCAAGGTCTCCAAGTCGGTCCGGCGCTCGAGGCACTCGGTTCGGATCAAATCTCGATCAGTGGAATGGCCGGATTGGACTTCGCCATGGGCGGACGAGGATTCTCTCTGCCTGATTTGACCAAAGCACTGGAAAGCGTGGGTCATGTGGCGGTAAAAGACGGCAGGATCGAGGGCGTCAATCTCATACAGGAAGCGCTCTCGCGCCTCCAGGTTGTCGGCCTGTCCCCAGACAACGTGAAAGCCACAGCCTTCTCGACGATCGAAACGGACCTGGCGATCAAAGAAGGCGTCATTACTGTACAGCGCCTCTTGATGGACAGCCATGACTTCCGGGCCACCGGGGGAGGCACCATCGGATTCGATCAGACGCTGAACCTGACCGTGAACCTCAATCTGTCGCAGAATTTGAGTCAGAAGATTGCCCGTTCTTCGCCTGTCGCCAAATTCGCAATGAAAGAAGGCCGATTAAGTCTCCCACTGATCATCACCGGAACTGCCCAAGCACCGTCATACGGACTCAACATGACGGGGATGACGGGGAAAGTTCAGGAACAGGTGCAAAAGAAAGTGGAAGAAGCAGTCGATAGATTGCTCAGAGGAACAACGAAACCCCAAGATTTAAAGCAGCAGGGTCAAAATCTTCTGAAAGGATTGTTGGGCCGCTAAGGAGACCTCAAACAGTAGTTGCTGATCGCCAAACTCTCGAACCGCCGGTGTGGATGCCGCTGGTCCGCATCGTCAACATTAGCATCTTGCTCTTTACCGCCATGATTGCCCTGGACGCGCTCGGCATGCATGGCGACGTCGTCATGGTCGACATTTTTTCTACGACGCAAAGCACTCAGACCATTCGCCGACATCATTCCGAATCGCAAGTCATCTGCGCATCCTCAAGGATCCAGTTCGCGGCAATGGGGTCGGCAAACTCTGACATCCTGCCGTTACAATCGCGATCGAACCCTGGACTGCGGTTCTTCATGACAGTCCCACCAAGACGAGATCAACAAAGCATCATCGACCGTTTTCGAGCTGTCCACAGTGAGTTTCTCGGTCCTGTCATGACTAGAACGGTATAGAAAGGGTCCCCAGCTGATAGGAAGTACTTGTTTGCGACTTGCTGGTAGTAATCCTGAGGCAGTCTGGTTGTTGTAGCGGCAGAACCGCCACAAAGTGACGACTGTATCGAATGACAGATGTCTACGTAGAAATCAATAGACAAGGGCAACCGGCTAATTTGCATAAATACGCATTTCGAGTTAACGAGAGGCATCAACTTTGCTCGCTCCTCCGCTTAGGTCTCCCAACTACAAACTTCTTGCAGCGCAAAGGGAAACTGGGCTATACACCTCTCTCCTGATTGTTAGGGCCAGACAGCTCTAAGAGTACCTAGCATAATGCCCGTGATTAGTCAGAGATAATGAGCAACTCATTGAAGGTAACTTCGTGAAACGGTCGATCGTAATGGTAATGGTCTTATCCCTCCTGACTCTGTTGAGTCCTGCGTTTGGCGCCGATGCACCGGCGCCGGCACTGGATGTCGTGACGCTGAAAGACGGCAGCGTGATCTATGGCGAAGTGGTGGAAATGAGCGGGGGACTGCTGAAGATCAAGAGCCCGGCGGCGGGGGACATCATCAAGGTCAAGTGGGCCGAGGTGAGCACGCTCAAGGTCTCCCATCCCATTCCTTTTCATTTAAAGGAGGGGACGGTCCTCATTGGAACTGTCGAGGACAGCGACCCGGGCATGATGCGACTGAAGGCGGAACCGATGCAGGGGATACTCACTGTACCAATGGACTCAGTTGCCTCGATGAACCCTGTCATGCAACCACCGGTGACCTACACGGGCAGTTTGAATGGCGGTTTCTCAGAGACCACCGGAAACAGCCATCTCCGCAACGCCAGCCTGGTCGGAGACCTCGTGGCCCGGAGTGAGCAGCTCCGCCTGTCAATCTTCGGTCGCTACGTGTACGGTGATGACGCCGGCCAATTGCTCGTGAGGAACAGCCGTGGGACCATCAAGCTCGACTTTTTCGTGACCAAGCGGTTCTATTGGTTCGCCTCCTCTTACTTCGAACAGGATACCTTCCAAGATCTCAAACTCCGCACCTCGCTTTCCACCGGCCCCGGCTATCAGTTCATCGAGAAGGGCGACTTCGCCGGTCCCTGGTTCAAAGACCTGACGATGTACGCGGAGGCCGGTGCGGCCTACTTCAATGAAGATTATACCCTCGCCGGGGATACGAGTTCGGCGCGCGGCCGCTGGTCCATCAAGTTGGACTGGCCCATGCTGGACGCCAAGATGCTGCTCTATCACTTCGAGGAAGGTTTCTTGTCTCTCCAGAGCACCCAGGGACTCTATTACACATCCGATACCGGCCTCCGCTTCAAAGTCATCGGAGGGCTCCAGACTGGCTTCCAATGGACTATGCGCTACAACAGTGTCCCGGCCCCTGGCACATCCAGTACAGACAACCTCTATCTCATTACGCTAGGATACGGTTTCGACACGAGCAGGAAACGGTGACCTAATTTATCGACAGGCTGACCTCCTGTCGGGAAAGGGACGGGACCATGCTAAAAGAATTTCGAGATTTTGCCATGCGCGGCAATGTGCTGGACATGGCGATCGGTGTGATCATCGGAGGGGCCTTCGGCAAAATCGTCTCATCACTCGTCAGCGACGTGCTCATGCCCCCCCTTGGATTGCTGATGGGGAAAGTGGATTTCTCCAGCCTCTTCGTCAATCTGTCCGGTACGCCTCAACCCTCACTGACCGCAGCCAAAGCTGCGGGAGCTCCCACCATCAATTACGGGGTCTTCCTTCAAGCCACATTTGACTTCATCATCATTGCATTTGTAATCTTCATGTTGGTGAAGCAAGTCAACCGGTTCAAGAAGGAAGCGCCTCCGGCACCGCCTGCTGGACCAACGAACGAAGAGAAACTCTTGATGGAAATTCGCGACGCCCTCAAGGCGCGGCATTAATCCAAAACCTCGTTATGCCAATACATCCATTCACTCATCAAAGGAGACCAGTATGAAAGCAACTAAGATAGCCATCGTCGCGATCAGCTTGCTCACGATGGCTGGCAATGCCTCAGCCATCGATTGGGCCGCAATATGCTGTGACGGAGGATATGAATACCGCAATAAAAATCGATTCGAAGCCGAAAAGGCATCCGGAGACATGGCGAGCCGTCTAGCTGCGCTGGAAAAAGAGCGTCAACGGCTGGCGGATGAGCTGGCTTCAGCACAGAAACAGAATGGCACCCTGAGCAATCGCGTGAGCGATCTGGAACGACAACTCGCCGATCGCGACCGGGAACTTGCCTCTCTTCGAGCAAGCGCCGGTGACTCCGCGAAGCTGGCCAGCCAATTGTCATCTACCCAAGGAGAGCTCGGCCTGGCGAAGGGACGTATCAGCGACCTTGAAAAATCCCTGGCTGCGGCAGGAGCCGGGGCTGCTGCAAGCCAGCTAGCGTCGAGCGACAAGGACAAGCTTGCCGCGGAGTTGGCCGCGGCCAACAGCGACAAGAACAGATTGTCCAAGGAACTCGCCGCCCTGCAAGGAAGCGCGGGCGACAAAGACAAACTCGCCGGTGAATTGGCGGCGGCCAATCGTCGCATTGCCGATCTGGAGCGACAACTGGCCGATCGGGACAAGGAACTGGTCGGTCTGCGGGGAGATCTCTCAGCCGAAATGGCTAAGCTCAAAGAAGCTCAACGTGGCCTCATTAAGGCGCTCCGTCCTCAAATCGAGAAGGGCACCATCATGGTCGATCTGAACAATGAGCGCCTTCTGATCAACCTGGCCTCCGGCTATCTCTTTGGGTCAGGCGAAGATCAACTTAAACCCGCGGGAGCCGATGCGCTCAAGCAGGTGGGAGCGATCTTGAAAGATTTCCCGGAATACAAAGTCGCGGTGGACGGCCATACCGATAACCGGCCGATCCAGGGCGCACTGAAGAAGAAGTTCCCCACGAACAAGGAACTCTCTGAATCCCGTGCGGCTAACGCAGCGAAGGCCCTTGCCGAGGGCGGCCTCAGCTCCTCAACCACGGCTGGTTATGCAGACACCAAACCGGTTGCGCCGAATACAACCGATGTAGGCCGAGCCAAGAATCGCCGCGTCGAGGTTCGCGTCACTCGCTAATAGCCGCGGGGCACAGATGCCCTATCAGCAGGGGCGGTGGCGGCGGATTCTCCGCTGCCACCGCCCCTCATAGTGAGGAGGTGTTCCATGAATCGGATACTCATAACCCTATCAATGGCGGCAGCCGCGTTGATTTTCTGAATTACGCAGCTGCAGCAGATTCATTAATTCAAAAGCCACCCACACTGGGTGACATGAAGTCGGAAGTCCAGCAACAGGCGAACCAGGAAAAGAAAGCGGCGTCCGATTCGATCTACCGCGAAAAGGTCAAGGCTGAACAGGCTGCGGCGAAGTCAAAGGCGACGGAGCAACAGCTGAAAGCAACGGACATGGCCACCGGTCAGAAGGCAAAGGCGGAGTCCATGGCTGCCGACCAGAAACAAAAGGCGGCAAACACAGCCCAGGGCCATGTCGACCAAACGACGCAGAAAACCAGCGAGAAGACCTCCGAGGCGCTGGGCAAGGCAGATTCCAAGCTCAACACGATTCTGGGTAAGTAGGCAGAGGACCGAGGGGGCAGCTCGGCCATTTCTGCCACCGCCAACGTGAGAGGGGAACCTGATAAGAAGGCGAAGGGGAATCGCGAGAAGACGGGACACGAAACGCCACCTACCAAACTGAAAGCCAGAAATCACAGCGACAATTGATCGCCGGTTCTCTTTGCAGGCTGCTGCCTGACAGAGCCCTCCGCAAGGTAGCAGACTCGAAGCTCAGAAACGACAAAGATTCTTATCCTGCTCGCCGGCGACCTCGTTGCCGGGAACCGTCGCCAAAATCTTGTAGTGCCCAAGCCCCAGCTCCTTCCCGAACGCCTCTCCCACCAGCACATCCTGCACATGCTGATGATCCCACGAGCGGAAGTAGGACCGCCCCTCTTTCAGCCCGTCGAACTCGTGGCCTTCTAACGCCTTGATCACCGCTGCCGTATCGGTCGTGCCTGCCCGCTGTACGGCTTCGAGGATCTGGGTCATCGCTGCGTAGCCGAGATAACAACGAGATGTCGGCGTATGGTTATACTTGTCGATGACGCCCTGGATGAACCGGCGTGACCCTTCCGTGTTGATCTTGGGATCCCAGATCAACCCCCAGATGCCAGCATTGTTGGCATAGCCCAGAGGCCGACCGATCTGTTCACCACTGATCAATCCACCCACGCCGATCTTCTCTTTGGCCAGCTCCAACTTCGTATAGGCCTTCAACGCATGCACGAGATCCCATCCGTACAGGTTGAGAATGATCGCCGTGGGATTCTTGGCCTTCGCCTCGGTGAAGGCTGGCGCAACATCGATCGAGCCGAACGGCGTGACACTCTCACCGACGAAGTCGACACCTTGGGACTTGCCTGCGTCCAGCATTGCCTGGGCCGCAGCCTTACCATCGACTGTGGCAGCGGTAATCATGTACCAGCGAGTCCCGTAGGCCTTCGCAATGTGCGGCGCGACAGCCTGCGCCATCATGCGGGCATTGGGCATAAACACGAATGTGTGCCGGTTACAGGCCACTCCCGTTAGCTCGGGGACATACGAGCCCGTCACCATGAATAGTTTGTTTTCCTTTTGCGCCAGCGCACTCACGGCGAGGGCGCAGTCTCCATTGAAGGTGCCCATAAGGAGATCGACACGGTCTTCCTTGATAAACTTCGTCGCGACTTTCACCGCAGTTTCTGGATTCGACGCGTCGTCTGCCTCCAGAATCACCACCGGACGACCCAGCACACCGCCCTTCATATTGAACAGATCCACGGCGACGTTGGCGCCATGGACATCGTGTATCGACGAAGTCTTGTAGGGACTCGACAGCGGATCGAGAATGCCAATCTTGATCGGCTCGCCCGCAGCAGCGGTACGAGACTTCCCTGACAACCCCAGCACCTGATCGACTAGATCCCCGAAGACTAGGGCGCCACCGGTTGCTGCAGTGAGCTGTAGGAAACGTCTCCGTGAGAATTCGGTCATAAGATCCTCCTGTGATCGATCAAGGCGCTCGCGCAGTTTCGACCTGCCAGCGGCAACACGTTCTTACGGCAAATATCGCTATGCGGGGCAATAGGGGCCAACCCTCTATGCGCGAATGGCCTCGCATTCATGTTCAGGAACCAATTCTACGGCATCTCCGACCCGAATCTCGCCACCCTGGATCACGTCACAATTCAGCGCGAGCGTACCATCAAATTTCTGCACGATCCCCGTGAGCACCTGCCGGTCTTGTTTCTGGCTGTCAGGATCAAACGTCGTCATGATGCAACGGCCACGAAGGTCCTGGATCCAGATAATGACGTTTCCAATGCGCAGGCATTGCCCGGGCCACGAACGCTCAGCCAGACCCTCGACACCCCCGATCACAAGGTTAGGTCTGAGCCTCCGGCCGTCATGTCCAAAGGCCGCGATGGCTCCATCCGTTGCCACCAGCAAGGGAAGCACGTCAAAACGATCGATCGACTCATCCCAAACCAGCCTGGCATTAGGCCCAACGATGTCCACAACAGCTTTGCGGACCTTGGGATCGTTCCACAACAGGCCGTCAACCACAGGCTCGCCTGACGCATTGAGTGTGGCATGGTGACCCAGAAGCCGATGATGCGTTCTGGCCGTGATCACATGGCCGCGTGCGTCCTCCACATGGACGACGCGATCCCCCTCGAGGCCGAGCGAACTAATGTATGCGTGAGTCAGCCGTTCACCGGCCATCGACTTTACCGGGTAACGCCAAATCTGTGTCACCTTCATGGTTTGAACTCCTTCCTAGCCGCTCCCTCCACGATTACTTTTCGAGCGTGGGCCAGTTCGTGTCTGCCTTCTCAATGAACCCAGGGATATCCTGCTCCCAGGTCTTTTCGATCTCCGGGTTGTAGTTTACATAGAGTTTCCCGTCGACGATTTTCCAGACCTGTGGATCCCCGTCGAAGAACTTGGCCTGACTAATTCCCCAGGCACAATAGCCGCCGAATTGCGGCGCGTACTTCTCCGGGTCTTGTGCAAATAGATCCCGGTTCGCCGCGCTAGTGAAGCGCCATGTGGCGTCGGCATAATGGTGCGTGAACGGTTTGCTGCCTTCCACGGATCGGCCCTCCACGAAGTACGCGACGGGATCGTAGCCTCTCAGCGCAAGATTACCGAACGTGCTCTTGTTGATCTTCTGTAAGTTCGTAGCCATACACGTTCTCTCCTTATTGGTTTGCATGTGATGGTGTATTGTTTGATCTCTCTCTTGTTTTCTCGCGGTGGCAATCCCACTCGTCAACTAACGCAAGTAACGCAAGGCCGATGCCACTCAGCATGGTGACCGTGGAATGAAGACGATACATCGAGGCCACAACGAGTTGCGGGACTTTTCGCCGCGAGAAGCATCAGAACGTCGATGAGACCGGCCCACGGAATCTCGTGGAACTACGATATTTCGTGGGAATGGAGCGTTGGGGTTGCTGCTAAGCGGTGGGGCGAGGTTTCTTGATGCCGAGCTTCTGCATGCGCGAACGTAGCGTGTTGGGATGGAGACCCAGTCGAGCGGCTGCGCCCTGCGTTCCTTCGATGACCCAATTTACATCGTGGAGGACCCGGAGGACGTGAGCCCGTTCGACTGCTTCAAGGGTATCTGCGACCAACGGCTGGGGCGCAGGGTCCGTACGGAGAAACGTGTCATCGATCTGAAGCACCGGTCCTTTGGCAAGAATTGTGGCCCGTTCGATCACATTTTCCAGCTCTCGAATATTGCCGGGCCAGGCATATCTTGTGAGGCGGTCCATGGTCGCGTGAGAGACCCCGTCAAACCGCTTGCCCAGTTTTTGTGAGAATTTCGCGACAAAACGGTCGACCAAGAGCGGGATATCTGACGCACGAGCCGACAAGGGCGGCACCTCGATCGGGAACACATTCAGCCGGTAGAGGAGATCAGCGCGGAAGGAGCCGGTCTTCACCGCCGCATGAAGATCACGATTCGTAGCAGCAATCACCCGTACATCGACTTTAGTAGAATGGCCGCTTCCGACCCGCTCGACCTCCCGCTCCTGCAACACCCGCAGGAGCTTGACCTGCGCATCCAGCGGCAACTCTCCGACTTCATCCAGAAAGATCGTCCCGCCATCCGCCAACTCAAACCGTCCAATGCGGCGCTGCAGCGCCCCGGTGAATGATCCCTTCTCATGCCCAAAGAGTTCGCTCTCGACGAGATTCGAGGGGATCGCTCCGCAGTTGACCTTCACGAGCGAGCGAGCCCTGCGAGGGCTCAAGTGGTGAATCGCCCTGGCGATCAGTTCCTTGCCCGTCCCAGTGTCCCCCCGGATGAGGACCGTCGAATCCGTGGGCGCCACCTGTTCGATGTGTCGGAGAACGGCTTTGATGCTCTGACTCTCGCCGATGATCTCTTCAAAATTATGTTGAAGCTTGATCTCCTCTCGAAGATAGAGATTCTCGGCCCGGAGGCGGTTCTTCAGCTGCTCGATCTCCGTGAAGAGTTGGGCGTTCTTGATCGCAATGGCTGCTTCGTTGGCAAAGACCGCCAACCGCTCGAACTCCTCTTCGCTCAGTGGCCGTCTCCCGAACATGGCAACCACGCCAAGTAATTCCCCGCGGAACATCAGCGGGTGGCCGGCAAAGGAGTGGAGCGCGTTATCTTTCATCCACTGTTTATTCGGGAGTCGGTCATCGCCGAACACGTCGTTCGTATAGATCGATCCGAAACCTTGGGCGATTTTTCCGATCTTAAACGCCCCCAGCGGGATGCGGCGATACTCCCCATTGAGATTGGTATAGAGCCCGGCGCTCGCCTCAAGGTGCAGGCAGCGATCATGATTCGTACAGTCGGCGGCTTTGTAACAGTCGGCGCAAAGATCGCCGGAACCCAAGAGCCAGATGCGGGCGAAGGCGCCATCGAATTCGCCGACAAGTCCTTGTGTAATGGTGGTCAGGACGATCTGAAGATCGAGACTCGACGCCATATGGAGCGTGATCCGCGCCAACACGTCGCGCGATCGGGGAGAAGGAAGCGAGGGAGGGGAGCTGTCCATCGTGTTATCTCCGAGCCGGCTCTCGACCGGCTCGGAGGACGATAAGTACCTTGCAGAGGATTGTCAATTAACTGAACTGATCCCACGTATCGCACTGTTTGATCGACCAGAACACCGCTTCTTTGAGTTTCTTCAACTGGACATTCTCAGGATCGCGCATGGATTGTAGTTTCTTGTCGAGATCGTAGAGCGGCTGGATCGATCGCTTGTCCGGAATTTTCCCCAGGGCCCAGGCCACTTCCGTGAGCACGGACCAGTCTGTCTTGGGATCCTTCAGCTTGGCCAGCAGCGGAGGCACGACTGAGGCATCCCCGTGCAGTCCGCCAAGTTGGCCCAAACTCTTGGCTGCTGCGGCTTGCAACTCGAGATCCGGTGACGTATTCATGATCTCAACCAACAGCGGAATGCCCTCCCTCCCGAGATTGCCCATTGCAGCCAATGCCTGTTTCGCCAAGTCTCGATCCTGGAGCGCTTGCTTCAGCCTCGGCAGGGCTTCGTCTGCCTGCATCTCGCCAAGCAACGAGATAATCTTTACCTTGCGCGCCTGGCTGGTCTCGGTAGAATCCAAGAGCTTCAGCAGCCGATCCGGTTGGCCCCACTCTGCCGTCAACAGAAGGGGGAACTCGTATTTCTCCAATCCCTCATTTAATTTT
>Ga0315275_10000351_pt1 | contig 38046 bp, 39 predicted proteins | sample YL17G03_0_MG_FD_205557 | JGI IMG/M metagenome (GOLD analysis project Ga0315275, IMG submission 205557) | Sediment microbial communities from Yellowstone Lake, YNP, Wyoming, USA - YL17G03_0 | ecosystem: Environmental > Aquatic > Freshwater > Lake > Sediment | place: USA: Wyoming | collected... | reverse complement strand
CATGTTTCTTCCCCACATCTTTAACGTCTTGAAGAAGGATTATCTTCATAATTATTCTATATAATAATATTACAAATTTTTAATAATTTCAATTGCCTTATCTAATTGAGGGTCTTTCTCTTCTTTATAATCTTTCTCGGTCATTTCCACCTTTATATCTGGTTCTAATCCTTTGTCGGTAATTAATTCGCCCTTAGGAGTCAGCCATCTGGCGATAGTAATTTTTAAAGAAGAACCCTCTCTTAAGTTTTCTATTTGTTGGACCGAACCTTTACCAAAAGATTTTTCTCCAATTAACATTATACCACGATTATCCCTTAAAGCCCCGGCTAAAATTTCTGAACCAGAAGCCGAGCCATTATTAATCAAGACTACGAGAGGATATTCTAAAAACCAGGCATTTCCCTCGGCCTTATAAATATTCTGTTCTTTTCCTTCGCCAAAATCCTCAATAACCACGGTCTGCCCTTTTTCCAAAAACCAACCGGCGATATCCACGGCTACCTCTAAATAACCGCCGGGATTGTTTCTTAAATCCAAAATTATTTTTTTGGCCGGGCTATTGGAAATTTCAACTGCCTTCGCTTGAAAATCAATACCGGCTATTTCCGAAAATTGATAAAGTTTAATATAAGCAATGTCGTCTTTTAATTCCAATTTTAAAGAGGGAACTTTAATTAATGCTCTTTCAATCTCAAAATCTTTAGTGGTTTCCCATTCTTCTCGATAAATTGTTAAAATAACCTTCGTTCCTTTTGGCCCCCGAATTAAATCTACTGCCTCATCAACGGTCATATCAGTTGTTGTTTTATCACCTATTTTTATAATTTTATCACCGGCTCTCAGACCTGCTTTTTGAGCCGGTGTCCCTTCCAAAGGTGCGACAACCTGCAACTGTCCTTTTTTAATTCCAATTTCCATGCCTACCCCTTCAAAGGTTCCTTTAATGTCTTCAAAGAACTTTTTTGTTTCTTCGGGCGGTAAAAAAACAGTATAAGGATCTTCCAAAGATTTTACCATTCCCGAAATTGCCCCGTAAATCATTTTTTGGACATCAAATTTTTCTTTTGCGACAAATTTTTCTTCAAGCACATTCCAGGCCTCCCAAAAAAGCGAAAAATCAACTTTTTCTGGAGGGCAAACCTGGCAAATAATTTGATACTTGCCAAAAAAATAGCCGCCGGCAAATACTCCGCTAACCAAAAGCAATATTAAGAATATAAAAATTATTTTTCTTTCTTTCGGTGGTCCGCCAGTTGGCTGTCCGCCAGCCGACGGATTCTGGTCACCAGCAGTTTTATACATTTTATAATCAATTGGCATCATCATTTTTTATTTTAGCAAATTTTAAACCTCAAGCCAAATTAATAAGACTGAAAATCGGGACTTCTCAGAAGGAACGATGCGAAGCCCCGTATACAGCTTTGCTGTTGTATTGAGGTTAGAACCTGTTTTGGTTATATTAGTTCTCCCAATAAACAATAATATCTTCTGTTAGATTCAACCCAAATATCATAAATCTTAAAATTCTTAAACTCTTTTCTTAAAAGTTTTTTATTAAACCAATAATGTATTAATCCTTTTTCTTCGTGACTTAAGGGGATAAATGTTCTTGGAGCTATAAATTTTATTTTCCACAATTTTCCTTTTGGTATATCTTTTTTAGCCCTATTTATCCCTACAGTAATAAAAATGAGGCCCCTTGGTCTAATAACCCTTTCTATTTCTTTTATTAATTTTCTTATATTTCCTATCCTGTTATGGTGTAAAGTTTGTGTACTGATTAATGCGTCAAAAAAAATATTTGAGTAAGGTAAATCTTTATAAATATTACCAATTTTTAAGTTAGCCTTTAATTTTTCTTTTTTTAACCAACTTTTCGTAATCTCAATTCCTTTTGGAGCAATATCAATTCCGTAAACTTCAAAGCTGTGTTTTGCTAAATAAACTGTATGTCTTCCTGAACCGCAGCCTAAATCAAGAATTCTTTTAACTCCCTTTTTCTTAAATAATTTTACGATTCTTGGTATATCTTCTTGCGGTTTAAGAAAAACTTTCCCTTTTTCTTTAAATACCTTATCCCACTGTTTCATATTTCTCTTAATCCTACCAAAAAACCGCCCTTCTTGCGAGGCGGATTTTGTTAGGGTGGCATTGCCCGTCCGAAGCCCCGAAGGGCAAAGGAGGGTCTAGCGAACGATGCGAAGCCCCGTAGTGAACCCGCAGGTTATACTACTGGGGTTAGAATCTGTTTAATAAATATAAAAGCGGGGTAAGATTATTGCCCCGCATGTTCATCTTTTAATCTTCATCTTTTACGAATTTTTCTATCTCTTCAAAGCCGACGTATTTGCTGAACCCTACGACCAAAAGTGGCCTGCTTGGGTCCTCCTCAAGACACGCTTCACCACTAGCAGGTGCTCGAAATTCACACGGTATTCCTGAGTCCCTTAAAAGCCTATATGCTTTTCCGTCTTCCTTACTATTATTAAAAAACAATATAATCTTTCTCGCCTCTCTTTCTATTTCTTGCATTGCTTCCCGTAGCACCCGAATTAGATGCCTGGTATTTTGGGGACTAAGAGAAACTCCCGTAAAGGGGATTTTGGGGGTTTCCGACGGTTCAACGGCTAATTCAACTATTCCTTTAGTAAGATTTAAATCTACATACACCGCACTATTCTCTTCTATCCCTAGTATCTGTTTTCGTTCCATTGTCTCCTCCTTATCTTATGAACTAATTCCATATTACACATCACTATTAAAAAATCAACCCCTTATACCAAAAAACCGCCTTCTTGGCGATTTTTTAAGCCTTTCGGTCTCTCGATAAAAAATGTTGATGGCTCCGCGGGCTGGAGTCCGTTCGAACCAGTTTAGCTCAAACTCTCTAATACTAACTTAAGTTTATTCAATACCTCAATAGTAAACGGCTCTTTTAAATCTCCTTGGTTAACCCATTCGTAATACTCAACTTCAACGGCATTACCGCCAACGGGCGTAAAAGTATATCTGACGCTATAGTTCCCATCATCTGAATTAAAAATAAAGAGTTCATTTTCCTTATAAGCAGTAACGGTATATTCTGACCATTTGCCGTTCTGGTTTTTATTTCTGTAAATAGTACCTATTTTTGTTGGTTTTTCATTTACCTCTTCTTTGACTATAGAACTAATCCAAGAAGGCGTATTATCTGGGTTCAGAGTAAATGCAAAAACTTCGTGAACTGGTTTATTTATTTTGACAATCAACTTGTTGCTCTTCATATTTTCAGATAATACATCGGGGTAATTTTAGAATAATCATGGTCTTTAGCTTCAAAAACCTCTACAATTTTGAAGTATTTTTTATATTCATTTTCTTCTTCGTCCCTGTAAGCGTAGATAAATACTTTATTGACGAATTTTTTACACCAGAAATCCCAGACAATATCATGAATTTCCTGCAACTTTTTATTTTCAAATTTATCTCCCTTCCTATTGTGATATTCCTCTAAAACGTCTTTTGCTTTGGCGAATGAGCCGAGATGGTCTCTTGGATCGTAGGTTAATATCTGAAATTCCAAAACCATTTCTAAGGCACTCTGCATGATCGGTTCTTCTTTTTTTGAAAAATGCTCTAAAATTTCTTCAACATTAGAGAAGGACTTTTGGTCTGGAACGCAAAAAGCCCTTGTTAAGAAAATACCATTTGGTTTAAGTAATCTTTTAACTTCTGACAGTAGGTGCAATCTTTCATTCCAAGGAATGTTAGGTAAAACCGCATCTCCAACTATCACATCGAAGTAATTATCTGCCAACGGATTATCCAGCCAATTGGCTTTAATTAGAACTTCATTCGGATTTTTACTCTTAAGTAATTCGTCCATCGCCAAAAACATATCCATATTGATATCAATTGAGTATAGAGAATAGCCAAAATCAGAGAGTGCGTCTCTTAGCTCTGGAGTCGCGCCTAAAACCAGCCCCTTTAATGGTTTTTTATCTTTATTTATTCCACTTAACCATTCCCTATATTTCTTAACCTCTTGCGGAGAAATACGACTTGGGACGGCAAAATAATTCTTCCACATATACGCCACTTGTTGCCACGGCAAAGAGGTTGTTTTTATATCTTCTTTCATAAATCTTTTAACCAACTACTTATTAATTTTGATAATTGTATCTCAAAATCAACAAAACCGTGTCCCGCACCCTGAACTAATTTTACATCGCAATCTTTTACTTTTTCTTTCAAAATCCTTAATTTCTCAACTGGATTAGATTGATAACCGTCTTTAGAGCCAAATACTACTAAAACGGGGCAATTTATATTTTGAATTTCTTTTAACTCCCCCGAGTAATCAAATAATCTTCCTGAATCACTTTTTGGGTCGGCGACATTCAAAAACATCTTTGCATTCAATAATTGGTAAAACGCCATCCATTTTGGCACGGGCTTATTGCCTTCACCATTTTTAACCATTTTCTTAGCTATGTTGAGTGATTCTCCATATTTGGTTTTAAGCGTATTTTTACTAAAAGCAACATCGTCTACAGGCGCTAACAATACCAAACCCTTTATTCTTCTGTCCTTTGTCTTATATCCGTAAAATGTGGCTTTTTGGCAACCTAAACTATGACCTTCTAAAATTATTTTCTTGTATCCTTTCTTACTCAAAAAATCTACAACAGCTTTTATATCAAAAACACAATCTTTAAATTCTTCTAAACTTCCTCCGATTCTTACATAATCTATCTTTGATTTTTTCCTTTTAATAAAGTCATTAATAATGCCCGCACCGCGATTATTAAAAGTTAAAAAGGCAAATCCTTTTGAGGTGACTTCTTTAGCTATAAAATCTATAAACTTATTCTCATAAAAATTCCCTACCCAACCGTGGACGTGGATTAAAGCTTTGGTAGTTTTTCTATCTGGTTCAAATAACAAACCATGTAATTCTAATCCGTCTTTAGTTGTTATTCTCTGAAACGATATTTTCATATTCAACCCATTATAATTTTATTTTTATAAATTTATATGTGTAGGCAAAAACTGGCGTATTATTATTAATTTTATATGCAGGATTATGACGCTTAAATGCTTTTATGAGTTCCTGTCTGTTTTTATATGTTTTATAGTGAGTTTTATCCTTTAAATCTATCTGTCCGACAGTTGTTTTGATAACTTTTGTTATTTTTCCGAATCCAAAGATTTCTTCTGTCTGGCTATTTTCAAAAGCCACAACATCGCCCTTTTTTAACTTGTGGTCTCTAAGTCTCCAAGTGCTTATTTTCCCATCAAAAACTTGTGGCACAACACTCTTATGAAACCCCATTTTTGGATAGATAAATTTTTTATCAATTAGCTTCGCCATATTTTTATTCTACCAAAAAACCGCCAAAATGGCGATTCTTTTGAGTTTCTCGGCCCCGAACAAAGTTCGATGTCCTAGACGGGTACGGCTTTAGATTTCTCGAACCGTTTCCAAAATATGAGGCGTTTCGGTCTCCCGGAACGCCTCACTAGCCTGCTCGCTCTAGCGGACGATTTTAGAACCTTAAGATGGAAGGAGGTATTTAAGTATCCTGAAGTAGCGTTGGAACAAATTAGAAAATTATTAGCAACTGCTTGACTTAAGATAACAGGTCTGTTTGGTGTAAATAAAAATAAAACCCCCTCAAGATACTAACCCGTAAGTGTTCTCTTGAGAGGCTCGGTATGGTGGACTCATTTAATATTCTGGTATTGGCGGCCAGAGAGTGAAACGAAAACTGTGATGCCGTCTGGGATAAAAGATTTGTCCTTTTTTATTCTTAATAGTAACGCCTCATGACATTTTTCCGCCAAATCAGGAGCAAGAAAGACTTCGCCATATTCCTCCTCTGTTAAGCCAGCTTTTAAGATAGAAAGAACTGTTCCTATCTTTGAAATCTCTCCACCCTTTTGGGCAATATAGGTATAGTGTGGTCCAATCCTTCTTAAACTCCCAGAAACAACCGAGTCATCATACTTTATAAGAATCTTTATTGTGTTCACTTTCCCTCCTTTTTCTTTTGTGCTTGTCTGTCTTCTTATTATATGCAAAATACTAATTTGTCAATAGCTACCAAAAAACCGCCTTCTTGAGAAAGCGGTGGGAATCTCAGCTCCCCCGACTGGACGATGCGAAGCCCTGTAGTCACTGAGCTCGTCGAAGTGTACTACTTGAGGTTAGAACCTGTCTAGAAATAAAAAAGGCGGCGACAATGCACCGCCAACATACGCCGTCTCATTTCTAAGGGTTATCCCTTTGAACGAATGTGAAGATGATTTCCCTGGGAAACGAGAACATATTTTTTTCTACAGCCATGCCGTTTACAACTAAGCGTAATATTAGGAACCGATTTGCCCATTATAACGGGCTGCTTAAACTCGCCTTTCCCAGTTTGACTACTGATTAATCCGTTATTGCCACAGTCGCATTGTATATCAATTAATAAAACTATCTGTCCATCCTTAATTACTGGTTCAATCCTTATGGCTTTCATTTTCTTCCTCCTTTTACTTTACTTAGGAGACACGACCAATCCACTACTTTTGTTCCGTCGCAATCAAACGCTATGAACTGCGTTTCCTTTTGCTTCTGGGGCTGAACCATCTGGTCTTTTAATAACTTCAAAGAGCATTTTTCACCTCCTCATTTTAACTTTTATCAATAATCATAAAAAAATCAACCCCCCCTACTAAAAAACTCCGATAGTAGAAAGTTTCGCTTTCACTACGGGGCAGGCCGCCCACTTAGCTATTTGCTATTGGCTAATTGCTAATTAACTAAATTCTGGGTGGCTAAGCAGATTTGAACCGCGCAAATTTATTACGTTGTGCCCTCGCCGCGATTTGAACGCGGAACCATCACCTTAAAAGGGTGTTGCTCTACCAAATTGAGCTACGGGGGCAAATCGATACTAATATACGAATTAATACTAATTATACTAATGACGTATTCGTATCATTAGTATGTATTAGTATATTGGCATCGCGTTATAATCCTTCTTCTTTTAACTTTTCCAATAATTCTTTTTGTTTTTTACTTAATCGTTTTGGCGTTTTTACAACTAACTCCACATATAGGTCTCCTTTTCCGTAACCTGAAAAATGAGGAATTCCCTTTCCGGAAATTCTCAAGATTTTTTCTGATTCGGTACCAGCTGAAATGGTTAATAAAATTTTCTTTTCTTCTAAGGTTGGAATTTCTATTTCATCTCCTAAAGCTGCTTGAGAAAAAGAAATTGGAACTAAAATATATAAATCATCTCCTTTTCTGGTAAAAATGGGATGTTTTTTAACAATAATTCTAATATACAGATCTCCCGTCTTCCCTCCCTTTTTTCCGGCTTCTCCCCTTCCCTCAACTTTTATTATTTGGTTTGTATCAACTCCAGCTGAGATGAAGATTTTAATTGTTTCTTCGCCTTTCACTCTTCCTTCACCTCGACAAACATTACAGGATTTTTCTGGATGAACACCTTCTCCTCCACATTCCGGACAAGTTGCGTATCGGGTAAAAGAGCCAAGGAAAGTTTTTTTGATTTGTTGAACTTCGCCTGTCCCACGGCAAGAAAAACATTCCTTAATTTTTGTGTCGGGCTCAGCTCCTGTTCCCTGGCAACGAGAACAGATAACATATTTGTATAAATTAATTTCTTTTTCTTTTCCCTTTAAAGCGTCTTCCAAGGGAATTTCCATTTCAATTTCAATATCTTTTCCCTTTTTCAAATCTCTTCTTTTGCGAGGAGTACCAAAACCAAACATTTCTTCCATTACTTCTCCCAAGTCTTCAAAACCGAAATCAAAATTAACATCTGGTCTCCCCCAGGCCCATTGAAAATCAAATCCTGGTTCAGCTCCTGCTCCCTCAAAAACCCGACCAAAATTATCATACTGAGCTCTTTTTTCTTTATTAGAAAGAACCTGATAGGCCTCGTTTATTTCCTTAAATTTCTTTTCTTCGCCACCTTTGTCGGGATGATGTTTGTGAGCCAATGTATAAAAGGCCTTTTTAATTTCTTCTGGAGAGGCACTTCGAGAAACGCCTAAAATTTGGTAGTAGTCCTTTGCCATAACTATTTTTCTTTATATTTTCCTTCCTCGGGCCGTTGTCCTTCTTCCGATGGTCCGCCAGTTGGCGGATTTTGGCCACCGGCAGCTTTGTACATTTCGGCACCAATTTTCTGAATTGCTTGAGATAAATCAGCGGTTTTTTGTTTAATATCGTCTATACTATCACTATCTTTTACTTTCTTCAATGCTTCGGCTTTTTCTTCAATCTCTTTTTTGGATTCGGGAGAAACTTTATCTCCGGCTTCTTTCAAAGCTTTTTCAGTAGTGTAAATCAAATTATCGGCTAAATTTCTCGCCTCAATCAATTCTTGCTTTTCCTTGTCTTCTTTTTCGTGCAGTTCGGCTTCTCTTTTCATTTTTTCAACGTCTTCTTTGGACAAACCAATGGAGCCCTCAATTTTAATTGACTGTGATTTGCCGGTCGCTTTATCTTTTGCTGTTACGGTTAAAATTCCGTTAGCATCAATATCAAAGGCAACCTCAATCTGCGGTAGACCCCTGGGAGCCGGCGGAATTCCGTCAAGAATAAATCTGCCAATTGACCGATTACCTCCAGCCATTGGCCTTTCGCCCTGCAAGATATTAATTTCAACCGACGGTTGATTATCAGCGGCCGTAGAAAAAATCTGGGTCTTGGCGGTCGGAATAGTAGTATTTTTAGCGATCATTTGGGTATTTATTCCTCCTAAGGTTTCAATCCCAAGCGAAAGCGGCAAAACATCTAACAACAAAACGCTTTTTATATCTCCTTCCGGTGCTCTTCCCTCTTTTTGTGCTCGCAAAATTTCAGCCTCAATTGCTGCTCCCATTGCCACTACTTCTTCAGGATTAATTGACTTGTTTGATTCTTTGCCAAATAAATTTTTAACTGCTTCTCTAACAGCCGGGATTAAAGTCGTTCCACCAACTAAAACAATTTCATTTATTTCAGATTTAGAAAGCTTTGATTCTTCCAGAGTTTTTTCCGTTCTTTCAATTGACCTCTCAATTAAATCTCTGCTTAAATTCTCAAATTGAGCCCTTGATAGTTTATAAAGAAGATGTTTTGGTCCTGTAGTATCGGCAGAAATAAAAGGAAGATTAATTTCTGTTTCCAGTGCCGAAGATAATTCAATTTTTGCCTTTTCAGCCGCCTCTCTTATTCTTTGCAAAGCCAAGGGGTCTTTTGATAAATCAATTCCCTGTTCTTTTTTAAATTGTTCTGCCACCCAATTTATTATTCTCTGGTCAAAATCTTTTCCGCCTAAGTGGGCTTCGCCACCTGTCGCCACCACTTCAACGGTATCAGGAGATAAATTCAAAATTGTAACGTCAAAAGTTCCGCCGCCAAAATCATAAACAACAACTTTTTCCGCTTTTTTCTTGCCAAGGCCATAAGCTAAAGCGGCAGCTGTTGGTTCATTTATAATTCTTAAAACGTTGAAACCGGCAATTTCTCCGGCTGTTTTAGTTGCTTTTCTTTGGGAGTCGTCAAAATTAGCCGGACAGGTAATGACAACATCACTAATTTTTTCTCCCAATTTTTCTTCGGCATCTAATTTTATTTTTTGGAGTATTTGGGCCGAAATCTCCATAGGAGTCAGCCATTTATCGCCTAATTTTATTTCAACTCCGCCGTCTGCTCTTTCTCTCGTTTCATAAGATAAAAGTTTTAGTTCTTTCTGGACTTCGGGATCAGAATACTTTCTTCCGATAAATCTTTTGACGGAATGAATGGTATTTTTAGGATTAGTAATCGCCTGCCTTTCGGCTAAAATTCCCACTAATCTTTCGCCGTTTTTTGTCAAAGCGACAATTGAGGGTATTAGTACCGAACCCTCTCGCGATTCTATGCATTTTGGCTCTCCTTGAATAATGGAAGCCATCTTGGAGATAGAAGTCCCCAAGTCAATGCCTAATATTTTGCTCATATTTTTTTTGAAAAAAATTAATTTATTATTACGACTTTTGTCTTAGATATTTATTTATTCTCTACTTTAAACCCCATTCCTCCTTCTGGCATTTCTGGTGTTTTAGCTTCTTCAATTTTACCGAATTTTTCTTCGTATTTTCCAATATTTTCTTGAAGCGCTTTAATCATTCTTTTTAAATGTCCCGGACTCATAATTATTCGGGAAGCCAACATTCCTTCTGGCGGCGCGGTTAAGAAAAAATCTAAGATAAATTCTTCTTTTGTATGAAGAATTTGCATCATATTTGAATAATTACCCTTCAAATCCTCGTCTTTTGCTTTAATTTTAATTTCTTGTTGCATTACTTTAAATTAAATTTAAATTTATTTTACGACCTTTTATTTTAAAATAGTTCAAATATCTTTATTTTTATCATGAGGTAGTGGTGGTAAAACAGTTGCAGTTGCTGTCTGACTCTGTGGTGGAAAAGAATTATTCTCTTTTGTGCTGTAGTTCCAAGACGTTGAAGTGCTTTCTTGATAAATTGGTAAATTAAAATTATCAATTAAATGTCTTACCCCTTTTAGGTCATCTAAAAGTTTTTCATATCCTTTATTATAATTTTTCAAAAGATTACCATCTGTTTCATTATTTATCTTATTCTTAATTCTTTGATATGTTTTTTGAAAATAATTATTTAATACTTTTACATCTATATTTAAATTACCATCGCGTGTTTTAGTTAAATCATTTTCACCATTTTTAGAAATTTGTATGCCGAATTTAGTTAAAAAATAATGTGCTGTTCCATGTCTAATCGAAACTCTAAAAATTTTTTCTAAATTAGTTTTATTATAAGATGGGTTATCTTTAATAAATTCTTCCCAAAAAGTATGAAAAGCCTTATCATCTTTTTCGCCTCCAGAAAGAATAATCCCTAATAATTCCATCCCACTTAAAATAGTTTGTGCTAAGGGATATCCTAATCCTCCTCCTTCGTTTCGTGCTGGAATTTCGTTGCTCATTGTATTTAAATCTTTTATTAAATATTTATCTAATAAATTAAAAAAATGGTTTAAATTTTCAGACATATTATTTTGAAATTTTTACTTTTGCGGGTCTTAATAAGCGGCCGTTTGATTTATATCCTTTTTGGATTTCTTCAAAAATCACGCCTGATTTTTGACCCTGAGCCGCGTCGAAGGGTACTTCTTCCACAACCTCGTGAAAACGTGGATCAAACTTCTCCCCTATTGATTTAATTTCCTCAACTCCCAAAGTTTTCAAAAAATCCTGAAATTGGATTTTTATTAATAATAACCCTTTGACATTCTCATCCTTTTTCAAATTTTCAGGTAATTTTTTTTCAATTACTTCAAAATTATCCATAAGAGGTAAAATTTCTAAAATTAACTCCTCTTTGGCATAATTTATTAGCTGACCGATTCTCTCCATCTCTTCCTTTTTGTAATTCAAAAAATCTGCTCTTTCTCTCTGCCAGCCAGAAAGATATTCAGCCGCCTTTTTCTCGCATTCCTCCAATTGTTTTTTTAATTCTTCAATATTTAATTCTTTTGGTTTTCCATTGCCCTCCGAAGCCTTGGCGAAGGAGGGTTTTTCCTTGTTTTCGCTCATATTAAAAATTATCTAATAATTTTATGTTCGAAGAGTAAATACTCTTCTCTCGCCTCAGCTAAAGCTTCGGCTAAAGAAGTAATTAAACTAATATTTTTATCGTATTCCATTCTTTTTGGGCCTAAAATTGATATAACTCCCTCTTCGCCGTTCGGCAAACGATAACGGGAAGAAATTACGGAAAAATCTTTTGCTTTTGGCAAAGGGTTTTCCTTGCCTATATACACATTGATATTAGAATTATCTTCTAGCTCATCAATATGATTCTCAAAAGTTTTTAAAAAATTAGTAAAATTTAAAAGAAAGTCCCTTTCTTCAAACTCCGGCTCTTTCAAAACTTCTTCCCAACCCTCTGTCCAAAAAAGATCTTCTTTTTCTAAATAACTTAAAGTTAAAGCTCGCGTTTCTTCAGCTATATGTCTGGTAAAAGATTGGATAAATTTAAAATTATCTTTTATATCTTTTTCAAGCCAATCCCCTATTTCATCAGTGTTTTTAGATTTTTTTTCCAGTAAATTATTAACAAAAAGTCGGTAACCTTTGTCAGTGGGAATTCTGCCGGCTGAAGTATGTGGTTGCAAAAGAAAACCCTTATCAGTCAGTTTTTGCATTTCAATTCTGATAGTTGCCGGCGAAATATTAAAATCATACTTTTTTTCAAGCAGTTGCGAACTTATCGGCTGGGCGGAATTAACGTATTCTCTAATTATCACATCTAAAATTTTTTCTTGTCTTTCGGTTAATTTTATATCCATATTTTGACTACCCGATTATTTTAGCATACCCAGATTAGCAGTCAAGAGGCCCGACTGCTAATCAAATCAAAATAAAAGGACCCGACTAAGTCGAGTCCATCTTATATCTTGTCTTGATTTTTAGGATGGATAAATCCCTTGATTTGCCATCCAAAACTCACAAACACTGGCTACTAGCCCCAACATTCCCAAAACAAAACAAGTTGAAAAAATTATATTAAATGCTTTCCTCTTTTTACTTCTGGCAAATTTTCTACTAGAAAAAATCAAGCCAATTGTTACATATATTGAACATTGAAACAGCCCCCCACTCAAAAAAATTAAAACCCATTTCCAGGCACGATAAATGTTTTCAACATAAAACCATCCCCCGTAATATTCTCCTTGGCTATCAGTTATTGAAGAAAAAGAGAGCCAAGTAACATCTCTCACTTCTCCTCCCAGGGCCTTTGCCACAATTATATGACCTAACTCATGAAGGGGTATAAACCCAACAATGAGTAAAAAAATCACCATTCCTACTAAGATTACTCCTTTCATTTTAGACCCCCTTTCCCTATTTATATTTTGTTAATTTGCAATGATATTTAATTTAACATTTTATTGAATTTTTGTAAACATTTATTGATTTCTTGGATTTTGGTAAGATAGTTTAATATGTCAAAAAAATCAGAGTGGATATTTTTGTTAGTTATTTTAGTTACCGCTGTTTTTGTTAGGTTATGGCAGTTGGATTTAATTCCGCCGGGGCTTTATCCCGATGTAGCTATTAATGGCAATGACGCCTTAGAAATTCTGAAGACAGGCAATTTTAAGGTTTTTTATCCCGAAAATAATGGCCGAGAAGGCCTTTTTATGTGGTTAATAGCTGCTTCTTTTTCAATTTTTGGAGTTTCCATCTGGTCAATAAAAATCGTCGCTGCTATTATCGGCATTCTTACTGTTTTAGGTTTATATTTATTAGTCAAAGAAATTTTTGAAACAACCAATAATCAACGATCTACAATTAACAAGGAAGCTGTCGCTCTGCTTTCTTCCTTCTTTTTGGCCATTTCTTTTTGGCATATAAATTTTTCCCGAATCGGTTTTCGAGCGATTTTACTCCCTTTTATATTAGTTTTTTCTTTTTATTTTTTATTCAGGGGTTTTCGAACTCAAAGAATTAAAGATGTTATTATAGCTGGCATCTTTTTTGGATTGGGTTTTTATACATACACCTCTTTTAGAGTCGCGGTTTTATTACTTTTAATAGTCCTAATCTGCTGGTGGTTTATTTATCGTAAACAGGTTATTCAAAAAAAATACTTTTTTCTTGTTTTCTGTTTTTTGTGCGTCACTTTCATTATTGCTCTTCCTATCGGAATATATTTTCTCCAACATCCTCAAGATTTTATAGGTCGAGCTGCTCCAATTTCAATTTTTGCCGCCGAAAACCCCTTAAAAGAATTTGGGAAGTCCTTTATTTTACACTTGGGAATGTTTAATTTTTATGGAGATTCAAATTGGCGCCACAATTTTTCAGGTTCTCCAATGCTTCCTTGGTCTTTAGGAATTTTATTTTTGATAGGAATTATTTTTTCATTCAAAGAATTAATAAGTTTTAAAAACCACAAAAATTGGTCATTGGCCATTAGTTATTGGTTATTGGTCATTTGGTTTTTTATTATGTTATTACCAGGAATATTAACCTATGAAGGCATTCCTCATGCCCTTCGAGTAATCGGAATTATTCCTGTAGTTTATATCTTTACAGGGCTTGGCGGTTGGTGGACTTATGAGAAACTAAAGCAAATTATAAAAAATCAAAAATTGTTAATTGTTTTTTGTTTTTTATTTTTTGTGGCTATCGGTTATTCTGAATTTAATAAATATTTTATCAGTTGGGCAAAAAATCCCAATGTGGAAGGAGCCTTTACCCAAAAATTCGCTGAGATTGGTTATTATTTAAATTCTTTGCCATCCGGTACTCAAAAATATGTTATTGTTAATGAAGCGGGAGTTCCTGTTCCCTTTCCTTGGCCACAGGGACTTCCTATGCCAGCTCAAACCCCCATGTTTATTGAAAGTATAAAATCTGGCCAGCCCAAAGCAATTTATTTAAAGCCCCAAGATTTAGATAAAATTCAAATGTCAAACATTCTCAATAAAGAAACAGTAATTATACCAATGAAATATGATGAAAATTTATTAAAGGAATTAGAGACAAAATTTCCTCAAGGTCAAACCAAAAAAATAAACGAAATTGCGGTCTATGAAATTAAATAATCAAACTACAAATATTATAGCAGCCTGTCTTTTATTGTTCGTTTTCTTCATTTGTCTTTTTAGTATGAGTGGAGATTCTTTAACTATGGACGAATTAGCTCATTTGCCAGCTGGCTATTCTTATTTAACCCAAAAGGATATGAGGTTAAATCCCGAACATCCTCCCTTAATTAAAGAATTAGCCGCCTTCCCGTTGGTTTTCATTAAAGGAATAAATTTTCCTTCAGAGATAAAGGCCTGGAAAAATGACGTAAATGGCCAATGGGATTTTGGGAATAATTTTCTTTTCAAATCAAATAATCCGGCCGACAAAATGATTTTCTGGGGAAGAATACCAATGATATTGTTTTTAATTTTGCTCGGGTTTTACATTTTTAAATGGACAAAAGAGGCCTTTGGTAATAAAGCTGGTCTTCTTTCTTTATTTTTCTTTTCTTTTTCACCCACTTTTTTAGCTCATGGGAGATTGGTTACTACCGATGTTGGAGCAGCAGCCGGCGCCTTCATTGCCACCTATTATTTTCTCAAAGTATTAAAGGAACCCTCTAAAAAAAATATTATTTTATCGGGCATTGCTTTTGGTTTGGCTGAATTGTGTAAGTTTTCATTAATACTACTAATTCCTTTTTTTGCCCTGTTGGCGATAATCCACTGGTTTGTGGGTTTTGGAAATTGGCGAAAATATCTAAAAATTTTTATTTTTGTTTTACTTATTGGTTATGTTTTAGTTGGTATATTTTATCAATATATTGTTTTGAATTATCCGCCCGAAAAACAGGTAAGCGATACTGCCTTTATTCTTAATTCATTCAAAATTCGACCACTGGCAAATTTGTTAATCTGGATGGCTGATAAACCAATTTTAAGAGGATATTCTCAATATGGTTTAGGTTTAGCGATGGTTCTTCAACGGGCAAGCGGCGGTAATACTACTTATTTTTTAGGGGAGGTCTCGGCAGCCGGCTGGAAAAATTATTTCCCGATTGTTTATTTAATAAAAGAACCTCTGGTCTTCCATATTTTCACTTTATTTGCTATTTTATACGCCGTCTATTTAATAAAAAAACCATTTTGGAAAAATACCTTTACGAGAATGAAAGATTGGATAAAGGAACATTTTACAGAATTTTCCATGCTTATTTTTATCGGAATTTATTGGGCGACGAGCTTGAATTCCAACCTTAATATCGGTGTTCGCCATCTTCTGCCGGTTTTCCCATTCACTTTCTCGCTGGTGGCTTTAATGATTGTCAAATTCTTAAAAGGGCCCTATTTAAAGTTAAAATATTTTGTTTTCGGTTTTTTAATTTTGTGGCAAGTCGTCTCAGTTATAAAAATCTATCCTCACTATCTTGCTTACTTTAATGAAATAATCGGCGGCCCCAATTTGGGTTATACCTATGTCGTTGATTCTAATCTTGATTGGGGTCAGGATTTGAAAAGATTAAAACAATTGGTTGATGAAAAAGGAATTGAAAAAATTTATGTTGATTATTTCGGCGGAACTGATGCTCAATATTATCTTAAAACTAAGTATGCCCCATGGTGGGGCACAAGAAATCCTGAGGAGCTTCCGAAGGGAAGTTATTTAGCGGTTTCGGCTACTTTTTTACAGGGCGGTCGAGGAACGCCGGCTCCTGGCTTTAACCAACCTCAAGGTTTTTATCACTGGCTCGATGAATATACTCCAATAGCAAAAATTGGCTATTCAATTTTTGTTTATTATATCAATTAACGATATTTATAAGGAGCGAGATTACCAAACCTTAAATCAATATACTCTAAATCTTGCCGTTTTTCTAAAGGAATTTCTTCTTCCAAAACCGCTTTCAATTTTGTTAATTGCCAATCTAAATCATTTTCGGGGTTAAAATAAATCTCCCATCCTTCTAAGGTTTTGAAATTTATTCCTTCTTCAGAAGTGATTTTGACTTCTTTTAATGGAATTTTCAAATCATTTTTTAATTTAGATTCTATTTCTAAAATTGAAGTCAAAAGTTCTTTTTCAATCACCCTTTCACCTAATTTTAAATCATTGGTTAAATTTCCCCCTTCTATTTTTAATAATTGGCTGTTTTCGGGAGCGTTTTCAAAGACCACTCCTTCTTTATCTAAGAAAAAATAATTCGGCTGCTCAGCCGGTGGCTGGGTGTGGCAAAAAATTCCCACTTCTTTTCTTTCTAATACCTTTAGATTTAGCTTATCGGGAAATTCTCTTTTTATTTCAATTTCAGCTATTTGAGGAAATTCATTTAAAAGATTTTTTCTTATTTTATTTAAATTGACCAAAAAAATACTCCTTGTTCTAAAAAACAATATTTTTTCCTTAAGCTCATTTTCAACAATTTGTTTAATATTTTCGCTTGAAACTTTTTTCTCAGTAGCGACAACCCATTCGACAGGCTCAGGGTTGTCCTGAGTTTGTCGAAGGACAATAACTTTTTCAATCTGAAAAAAATTAGAAAAAAACAAAAAATAAAAAAGCGCTCCCAGAATTATTAAACTAAAGAAACCGAACCAAAAAACAGGACTTTTCCAAATTATCTTTTTCTTTTTAATTCGATAATGTCTTCCATACTTTCTCATAGTCCTCTTTTTGTTTTTCTTATTTTTTCAAAAATAAAGGTTGGCCAGTATCTTTTTGAGAGAGGTAAATCCTGAGTTTTAATATATTCTTTTTTATAACCGCCGAAACCCATTTTAAAAAGGGTTGGGCCGGCCCAGGGGTGTTTTGGGTTTTCTTCTGGGTTAATATATCCCCAAAAGTCATATAGTTTGCACCCTCTTCTTTTTGCTTCCTTAATCGCCTCCCATTGAAGCAAATAAGCAATTGGAATTTTGTGGTGTTGAGGTAATAAAGCGGCGTGATGATAAAAGCCGATATTTGACCAAAAAATTAGATAGGCACCAGCGACAATTTCATCTTTATACTTCCCAAAAAAAAGAGAAACCTGGTCGTCAGGCAAAAAGACGGAAAATTCATTTTTTAAATATTCTAAAGAAAAGGGAACGAATTTTTGAACTTTTACCACCTCTTTATGAATTTGATAAAAAATATCAACATCACTGATACTCCATCGCCGGAAAGTTTGGATATTGGCATCTTTTTGGGCTTGGCGGATTAAATAACGGGTGGTTTTTCGCATATTCTTTAAAAGTTCTTCTTCTGTTGGCGTAATATCAAGTTTCCAGGTTGACTCATAGGCGTTGGCGTGCATTGGAGAATCCCTGAATCCTAAATCCCGGAAGAGTTTTTTATTTTCTTTATTCCTCTCTAAAAGCGGAGCCATTCTAATGAAGCTGCAATTTTCTTCCCTGGCAATTTCTTTGAGTTTGTTCAGCAAAATTTCGGAAATCCCAAGGCAATGCTGAACCAACAGATAGGAACCCCTTTTAGCAGCAATCTTTACCGCTAACACCAATCCGGTCAATCTATCGTTTTCATAAACCCCTAATCGCCAAATCTTATTTCCCATAATTTTTTGAAACTCTCCCCAATGCCAGGATTGCAAAAAAGTTTTTTCTTGACAGTCAGCCAAAAAATTCTCCCAGATTTCCTTATTTTGTATTTCTTTTATTTCCATACCCGGTAGTAGAATTTCGACTAAAATTTATTTTATTTTTGCTTCCCGGCAGCAGTCGAAATTTCACTACCGGGCATATTTTTTAAAAATTCTATAATTTTTTTAGCTTCTTTTTGAGAAATATTAATGTGGGTGGGTAAATTCAAGATATTTTTGGCGATTTTTTCGGCTTTGGGACAAGAGCCCAAAAGATATTGCATCTTATTTTGGTCAGTGTCGGGCGGAACGATTGGAGTTTTTCGCCAGCCATCATTTAAAAATAATCTTTTTTTTCTGGCCATTTTTAATATTTTATCCGTATCTTCATTTTCAATTAAGATTGGGTATCTCATATAGATTCTTTCGAGGTTTTCTTTTGGCAAGATAAAACCCAATTCATTTAAATTTTCATCATAAATTTTAGCAATTTCTCTTTGATGGGAGATAAATTTTTCCAATTTTTTAAATTGATTAAGGGCTAAAATTGCTAAAGCATTAGGAAGTTTTTTAGGAAAATATCCAGGAATTTTTCCATCTTTTTCTTTTTTATAAACTGATTTTGATAAAATTGGTAGTACGTGGAAAAATCCTAAGAGAATTCTTCCTAAATACTGATTTAAACCATAGGCGGGCAAAATTAAATAATTTACCAAAATTGGATGCAACAATTGTTGGAGAATCCAATAATAAGATGGATAATTAAGCTTACCCTGAAATTGCCGAATTTTTTCGGCAAGCGAATGGTCATTTGTTATTGCCATTCCGCCATAAACTGAAGAGATTATTTTGTCGCGGCCGAAGCTAAAAAAAGCGGCTTGGCCAAAAGTACCTATTCTTTTTCCTTTATAGGCTGCACCTAAAGAATGGGCACAATCCTCAATTAGAATTAAATTATTTTCTTGGCAAACATTTAAAATTTCATCCATTTCGGCGGGTTTACCCTCCGAAGCCTTGGCGAAGGCGGGCAATCCAAAAGTATGTTGAACCATCAATACCTTGGGTTTCTTGCCCTGAATTTTTTGAAGGGTTCTTTTTAAATCTTTAATATCAATATTAAGAGTTTCTTCATTACAATCCACATAAACTGGCTTTAATCCTGACCATAAAATTGGATTGACAGCAGCGTTACAAGTAAACGCCTGAAGTAAAACTTCGTCGTCCTGATTTAATCCAAGCGAATTCAAGATAGCCATTAAAGCCGACCTGCCGCTGTTAAAAGATATAGCGTATTTTACCCCCAAATATTTCTTAAACTCCTCTTCCAAGTCTGCGACTTGCCCTGAGCTTGTCGAAGGGTTCTTCCAAAGCCACGGCTGAAAAATCAATTTAAAAGCCAAAAAAATGTCATCTTTTTCCGTATTTGGCGATAAAGATATTGAGATTGGCTTAATGTATTGACAAAAACTCATAATAATTTATAATTTAACTAGACAAAATATTATAAATAAGGAGGGTCAGATGATAAAGGCTTTTGTTGTCCGACGATACCGTGATGTAGTGCAAAACAATGTTGTAATCACACAGTCCAAAGATGTAGTGGGAACCAAAGAAGGAATCATTAGAGCAGAAAATGTAGCGGTGGTATTAGCTAAAGACGCAAATGATGCATACGAGAAAATTTCTAAAGAATTTCAGTGTCAGACGGAAAGGGATATCCTTTTGGAGAATACTAGCGTTTCCAGTGTAAGACTGTATCAACACATATTTGTTTGCGGCGCATACACATATTTTCTTGAAGGTCTAATTGAAGAAATAATTATTTAAGGATCACTACCGCTATTATTATCAAGGTGCCCGTTTCTTTAACGAGGCACTCTTTTATTTTGTTAATAGTTTAACCAGGTCATTTGGTACTCTACTTTCTAAAAGTACTATATCCCCTTCTCTCGTAAATTCTTTTATCTTATTAAAAATTTCTTTTGGGTTATCTAAAAATATAGCTTTTTCGCCGGCTTGGCTCGCCGAAGCTTTAGCGGAGGCGGCTCCTTCTTTTATCTCTTTAAATCTATCTTTTGTTGTAATAATCGCTAAATCGCAAACTTCGCCAATTTTTTGACCGATTCTTTTGTGAACTTCTTTTGAAGCAGAACCTAATTCAATTAGACAAGGCATTACGATAATTTTCTTACCGGGAAAATTTTTTAGATATTCCAAATGTCCGATAACACTATTAGGATTAGCAGAATAAGTGGCGTCAAAGATAGTTAAACCCGAAACCCCCTTTTTCTGTTGAACTCCGGCTAATTTATTCTCAATTTTTTCTACGGCTTTTGAGATTTCTTCATCGGTCATTCCTAATTCTTTGGCAACTGCAATTGCACCTAAAAGATTTTCCTCGCCAAAAAATTTTGCTTCTTTGCCATAAAGATAAGCTTTTTCTAAGCCGCGTTGAAGGGTTTTTTGATAAAGTTCTACACAATATTTATTTTTCGCGTTGAAAAAAGCTAGTCCGTCTGGCGGTAAACTCTCTACTAACTCGTACTTCCCCTTAATAATATTCTCTTGGCTGCCGAAAGTTGCCATATGCTGCTCATTTATCCCAGTTAAAATGCCGATTTTAGGATTGGCAATATCGCACAAAAGTTTTATTCCTCCCCTATTATAGGCCCCCATTTCAACGATAAATATCTCGTGTTCGGGTTTTAAATCATTCAAAATACACTGGGAAACGCCGATTTCTGAATTTTGATGTTCTTTTGTTTTTAAAACTCTATTATCACCAAATTTTTCAGACAAAATCGTGTATAAAAATTCTTTGGTTGAAGTTTTGCCATAAGAACCAGTAATACCAATTACTAACAAATCTTTGAATTTTACTCTTTTTACTCTGGCTTTACTAATAAGAATACCACGCCAAATGGCGCTTGGAATTTGAAAAGACAAAACAAGCAAGGGCATGAAAAAAATTGTCAAAATAATGGTCCCAAAAAGAGAAAAATAAAAAATCAGGTGAATTTCCGCGACAACACAGGCAAAGAAAATGGCGGCAATTTTTTTAGTAAATTTTGGGAATTTTAGCCGCCAAATACTAGAAATAATTTTCCTGATTTTTTGGGTTTCAAAATGGGCAAAAAATCTGCCCAAATGATATTCTTTCAATTGCCAGAGCCACAACCAGAAAAGTAAAAACTTAATAAAGACCAAAAACCAAAGGATTATAATAATTATTTCCATTGAATAAATTTAATAATACTTTCGGCTAATTCTTCTGGGATTTCTCGGTGAGGACTGTGTTTGGCTTTGGGAATAATTTTAATTTCTGAATTTTTAATTTTTTCTTTAATAATATAAGCATCTTTTAGCGGTAAAACATCGTCCTTTTCCCCCCATAAGATTAAAGTTGGAATTTCAATTTTTTCTAAAACAAGCAGCAAATCCTCCTCTATCCAGATTTTTTTCATTACTTCTTTCATTATTTCATCGGCGACATAATAATCTCGAGTTCCGGCTAATTTATAGATTATTTTTTTAGCTAAAGGAGATAACTTTTTAAGGCCGGGGAGAGAAAAGATTTTTTTGCCAAGAAAAGCTAACCAATAAAAAAGATAGCTTTTGATGCTTCTTCTTCTAATAATAGCTGGGGCACACAAAATAAGTTTTTCAATCTCTTCAGGAAAATTGGCAGCTATTTTTGCCGCTATTCCTCCTCCAAAAGAATGGCCAAGTAGATTAAATTTTTGCCAATTTTTTTCCTTTGTTCTTTCAAAAATCCAGTTGATATAATCTAACCTTCCCCAAACCTCTGGCGGAGGAGAAGATAGACCGAAACCAGGCAAATCAAGAACTAAAACCTCTATCCCATTTTCTTCTAATAATTCCCTTACTCTTTGCCATCTTCCAGAATTTGAACCCCAACCAGGTAAAATTAAAAGTTTTTCATTCATTGAGATAAATCGAAGATTTATCGAAAGGTGAGATGAATTTTTAATTCATCGAACATCATCCGATTTTCTTAAATGATAAATATTTTTGTAAAACTTCTGGAACTAAAATACTGCCATCTTTTTGTTGATAATTCTCAATAATTATCAAGATGGGTCTCTGTGAAAAAGCGGTACCATTCACCATATGAGTAAATTTTAATTGTCCTTGTCTTGTTCGATAACGAATATTAAGTCGACGAGCTTGAAAATCAGTGCAATTAGAAGTGGAATGAGTTTCCCGATATTTATTTTCTGACGGTAGCCAAGCTTCAATATCATATTTAGCGGCAGCTGGTCTACCCAAATCGCCGGTACAAATATTCATTACTCGATAAGGTAATTTTAATGCTTGCATAAGTTTTTCTTCTAATTCAAGGAAAAATTTATGTTCTTTTATTGAATCTTCTGGCCGGCAAAAACTAAACATTTCCACTTTATCAAATTGATGTATTCTTAAAATTCCCCTTGTGTCTTTTCCATAGGCGCCAGCCTCTCTTCTAAAACAAGTTGAGAAAGCTACATATCTTTTTGGTAATTCTTCTTCTCTAAAAGTTTCCTCTGCGTGCATTGTGCCAATTGACTGTTCGGCTGTACCAATCAAATATAAGTTATCTTGGGGCAGATAATAAGCTTCTTCTTTATCATTTTGTTCTAAATAACCCATCCCTCGTGCCATTTCAGCTTTTAACATAACTGGCGGCAGTACAGGAACAAAACCTTTTTTAGTTAAAACATCAAAAGCCAGTTTAATTAAAGAAAATTCCAATAACACTGCTTCATTTTTCAAATAAGCAAATCTGGTTCCTGAAACTTTAGCTGCTCTTTTAACATCAATTAAATCTAATTTTTCGGCTATTTCTAAATAATCTTTTGGTTTAAAATCAAATTTTGTTTTTTCTCCGATTTCTCTTAAAACAACGTTATCTCTTTCGTCTTGGCCGACTGGAACATCTTCTTGGGGCAAATTGGGGGTTTGAAGCATTAAATCATTAAATTCTTTATCAAGCTCTTTCAAGATTTTATTTAACCTATCGCTATTGCTATCCAATTCCTGCATTTTTAAAATGATTTTTCTTTTTTCTTTTTCATTTTTTGTCTTGGCGATTTCTCTTGAGGCCCGATTTTTTTGAGCTCTCATGTCTTCCAAAGCTTTTAAGTTTTCCTGTCGTTTTTTATCCACTTCCAAAAGTAAATCAACATCAACCTTAGCCTGTTTTTGTTTACATCCTTCTTTGACTTTTTTCGGATTTTCTCTAATAAATTTGATGTCAAGCATATTATTTTTTTATTTTTTTATAAATAATAATTAGACCTAAGATTCCTAAAATTAGGAAAATATAATTTAATGGCCAGTAAATTTCTGGGCCGATGAAAAACGGTTTGTATCTTGATGGCCAAAATAAGAAAACATCATAATGGGTTGAATTATCAAAAAAAATGTGAATTAGCCAGGCAATTAAGGAACTGGAAAATAATATTTTAAAAGAAAAGGGCTGACTAATTCCAAATTTTAAAGAAATTTTGTTTAATATTTCTCTAAATTTCCACAAAATTGCCGCTATTATAAAACTTCCCAAAACCGCTCCCAAAATTGAATGAAAAAAACCGTGATGGAAACAGGAATAGCAAGGGTTGATAATAAGCAAAATTGCAGGTTCTGCATCCATCAGAATACTTCCCAATAAAATCGCCCAGATATTAAAAAATTTAAAGGTCAAAACTCCTAAAAGCAATCCTGGTCCTAAATGAAATGGTGTCAACATTTATTATTTTGATTTCATCTCGCTTAACGGGATTTCATCGCCGGAAATAAAATTACCTCTCGCAAACTATGAGAATTGGTTAAGAGCACAACCAATCTGTCAATTCCCATACCAAAGCCGGCGGCCGGCGGCATACCATATTTCAAAGCCTCCAAAAAATCTTCATCAAATGGGTGGGCCTCTTTATTCCCCTTTTCTAATAATTTTCTTTGTTCTTCAAATCTGTCCTTTTGTTCAATGGGATTGTTTAATTCAGAAAAGGCATTGACCAGTTCAAATCCGGCAATAACCAACTGAAAATTAGACAACTTTTTTTGGTTTTTTTCCGAAGCTTTGGCAAGTGTTTGGAAACCAATTGGATAATTAATGACAAATGTTGGTTCCCAAATTTTTGGACGGATAACTTTTTTATAAATCTCATCGGCTATTTCGGCCTTAGTTTCTGTTTCTTGAAAAGGAATTCCCAGTTTTTTAGCCTCTTTTTTTAAATTTTCAAGATTAACTTCATCCAAATTAATTTTGGTATATTTTTCTAAAAGTTGATTAAACTCCACCCTTGGCCAAGTAGTTTTAAAATTTATTTTTTTATCTTCATAATTAATTTCCAATTTTCCAAATATTTTTTTAAGCAAATTTTTAAACATTTCTTCAGTTAGCTTCATCAAATCTTTATAATCGGCATAAGCCCAGTAAAATTCCAGCATAGTAAAATCGGGGTTGTGAAATCTATCCATTCCTTCATTGCGAAAAACACGGCCTATTTCATAAACTTTTTCAAAGCCGCCAACCAAAAGTCGTTTTAAATAAAGTTCGGGGGCAATTCGCAAATATAAATCCATATTTAAGGCGTTTAGATGAGTTTTAAATGGTTCGGCTTTAGCTCCACCATAGATTGGCTGTAAAATCGGCGTTTCTACTTCTAAAAATCCTTCTTCTTCCAAAAACCTTCTGATTTCTTTGATAATTTTTGAACGAAGCTTAAATTTTCCTTTAACCTCGGGGTTAAAGAGCAAATCCAAATATCTTTTTCTGAATCTCTCTTCAACGTCCTTTAAGCCGTGCCATTTTTCGGGAAGAGGTAAAAGGGATTTAGCCAAAATTTTATAATCAGCAACTTCAATTGTTATTTCTCCCCTCTTTGTCTTAAATAAAATTCCTCTCAATTCAATAAAGTCTCCAATATCAAAGTTATTCAAGAAAAATTGATATCCTTTTTCTCCTATTCTGTCTTTTCTAAAAAAGGCCTGGATTTTACCAGTATCATCTTCAATATCTAAAAAAGTTGAGCCGCCGTGTTCCCTTAAAGAGCGAATTCTTCCCACTAAAATTATCTCTTTTTTTAAGCGAGCTATCTTGCCAAAATCTTTCAACGCCTCCTCAATTTTGTGAGTTCTCTTTGTTTTTTCGGGGTAAGCCAAAAAACCGGATTTTCTAATTGCCTCCAGTTTTTTCAACCTAATTTTTCTCAATTCCTCAATTGTCGCCATATATTTTATCTTAATTTATTTCTATTTTTGGGTAAAGCCCCCACACCTAATCAATAATAATTTCATCAATTATCGCGAAGCGATTACTGATTAGGTGTGGGGGTAAAGTACCATTCTAAAACATTTTTAGCTATCGGCAAGACAACGGCCGAAACTTGAGGAACATTTTCAATCATAATTGTCAAAACGATCTCCGGATCTTCATATGGAGCAAAAACGGTTACCCAGTTATAGAATAATTCATTGCCATATTTATCTTTTTTGCCGGTTTGGGCGGTACCAGTTTTAGCGGCGGCTGAAACAGGCAATAAATCTAAATAGCCAGTGGCAGACCCATTTGTTACTGCCTGTCTCATTCCCTCTCTGACAATCTGAAGATTATTTTGGTCAATGAAGTTTTCACGAATGATTTTTGGCTCAATTTCTTGATTAGAATTTTCCGAGGCGTCAATAATACTTTTAACCACTTGAGGTTGAAGCAATTTACCGTCATTGGCTATTGCTGAAAAAGCGGTTGCCACCTGTAAAGGAGTGACCGCAATAAAACCCTGGCCAATGGAAAGATTATAAGTATCGCCATCATACCAGATTTGTCTTTCTTTTTCTTTAAAATAAGATTTTTTCCATTCTGGATCGGGAATTAAACCCTCCCTTTCCCCCGGCAAATCAATTCCGGTTTTTTTGCCCCAGCCAAAAAGCTCGAGATAATTTTTAATTCTTGTTGGGCCCAAACCATTTCTCTCTCCATAACCGCCTCCCACCGTGTAAAAGAAGACATTACAGGATTCGGCAATTGCCTTTTTAATATTCGTTAAGCCGTGAGTTTTCCAATCATGATAAATATCAATTCTTCCCGGGACATCTTTACTTTCAACCACAATCTCGCCCTGGCAATTGATTTTTTCATTCACTGATATTACTTTTTCTTCCAAAGCAGCCGAAGCAATCAGGGGCTTGATAGTTGAACCGGTTAAATATCCCTGGCCGGAAATTGCCCTATTGAAAAGGGGTTTGAGCTTTTTAGGGTCTTCTAAAAGCTTTTTCAACTCTTCTTGGTCTGCTCCTTTTTGAAATAAATTGCTATCAAAAGAGGGTAAAGAAATCAAAGATATCACGCCGCCGGTTTTGGGGTCTAAAGCCACGGCTACCCCACCACTTGCGCCGAGAATTTGAATTTCTTTTTCTAGTTCTTCTTTGATTTTCTTTTGCAGATCTGCATCTAACCACAGGACTAAACTTTTTCCCGATTCCGGATATTGGATAATTTCTTTTGAAATTAGATTTCCTAAAGCGTCCTTTTCAATTTTAAGTTTGCCAGGATTTTTTCTTAAAACTTCCTCATAAGATTTTTCTATACCATCCCTGCCAATATAGTCAGTAATTGAATAAACCTCGGGGTTGGCTTTTAATTCTTCAGCCCAGATTTTACCGGTAAAACCAATTAAATGAGAAATCGTTTCGCCATCTTTGTATTCTCTGACTGGATTATTGATAATTTGAAAACCGGGAAGTTCAGAGATTTTTGTTTCCAAAGTAATTAAAGTCAAGTAATCTAAATTTTCAGAAATCGGGACTTGGGAGTTTTCGCTTTCAGAAATTTTCTTTTCCAAATCTTCAAAACTCACTTTCAAAATTTGAGAAGCCTCTTTTAAAACTTTTTCCCGTTCCGCTCCCGACTGTGGTAAATTTCCTTTCTCTAAAATTAAATCAAAGCCTGGTCTATTAAAAACAATTTGATTTAAATTTCGGTCGTAAATTACTCCCCTTTCAGCCTGGATTTCATCAATGATAAATTTATTATCTTTTGCCTGAGCAAGAAGGTTTTTCCCCTCAATTACTTGGAGTTGGAAGGTTTTAGCAAAAAGTAAAAAAATAATAAAAATAACAGAAATAAATAAACCCTGAATGATTTTTTTAAAAAGAGGAACTTCAAATTTTTTCTCTGAAATACCAAGCTCCTCCTCTTTTCTCTTGGCTAATTTATCAAGAAGAATTTCGTGAGGTTCAATGTCGGGAATCCGCCATTTTTTAGGATTTCTGGAGAATGGGAAACCGAACATATTTTTTAAAAAAATATTTAATAAAAAATGCGGTGCCTAATAATATCAAAACCCAAAAACCAATGAAATTTTCCGAAAAGATATCTAAAAAAAACCCGCCGAAAAAAGCACTAAAAAAGCCCAGATTTTCTTTCTGGTTTTGGAAAAGATTAATTAAAATTACTGTAATTATAACCCAAATTACACCTCCGCCAAAATGTGGTGCGGGTAGAAATTGTTGGAAATGGGGGAAAAAACTTGTCTGAAATAAAGTCAAGAAATAAAGAAATAAAATAATAGAAAAGTTTTTTACCATTCGGTTATAATAAATAATTCTTCTAAATCTGCGACATTGAAGGTAGGCTGAATTTTGGCTGTTTGAAATGGTTCTACGTCCGATTTTTTAATTTCTTGAATCTGACCGACTAAAAGTCCTTCTGGGAAAATTCTACCAAGAGGGGTGGTGATTACTAAATTTCCGTCTTTAATTTCTTTTTCTTTAGGAATTCGTTCAAAAAAAATTTTGAAATTTCCTTTTCCATTTACTTCACCGAAAATATCAGTATCTGTTATTTTCCCGACGAAAGAACTCTCTTTATTAGAAATAAGCATCACTGTTGAAAAATTATTATTAACTTCGCTAATCCTTCCTACTAACATTTTTTGTTGAGTAATTACCGGCAAATCTTTCACGATATTATCCTTTGAGCCCTTATCTATAAAAATAAAATCTGGATTAATATCCGTGTTTATTCCGGTTATATGAGCAATGGTTAATTTAAATTCTTTTTCCAATCTAATATCTAATGCCCCTCTTAAAATTTCATTCTCTGTTTTTAATTCTTTTAAAGAAATATTTTCTGATAACAATTCTTGAATTTTCAATTTTAATCCTTCATTATCTTTTTTTAAATTTTTAATTTCGGTTATCGTTTCAAAAAAGTCCGATACCTTATCCCCCGCTCCCCAAAACCATTTTTGGATTGGAGAAGATATTAAATAAAAAAAATTTTTAACCCCTTTGCCGAGAAAAGTTAAATTTAAAACAAGAAAAAAGACAATAATTAATACCGAGAACGTTATAATTTTTAGCTTGGGAGATAATCTCATTTATTATTATTCTATCGCTTTTTAGTCAAATAAAAAAGTGTGTCCATCTACCCTACTTCATATCAAACAAAAAAGCACGCTATTCACAAACATTGTAAGAGGCCTACCTACTTTCGCAGATAAAAACCAACTATCATCGGCCTTGAGAGATTTCACTTCCGAGTTCGGTATGGGATCGGGTGGAGCACTCTCGGTATAGGCCCCTTACAACATCTGCAAAATATTGCGTGCTTATTTTGTAACAAGTATAATCTTACCCCGTAGTATTCCCCTAGGAATTAGTACTGGGGCGCGACAAAAAATTTGTTAAAATTTTTTGTATAGCGATCATTAATTGCTAGCCAACCCCCGTACCAGAGCAAAGCTCGGTACGGAGTAAAGGTTTTTTATGATTTATTAGTACTGCTCGGCTTAATCCTTTACAGGACTTTCACCTACAGCCTATCAACCTCATAATCTCTGAGGAATCTATGAGTCCTAATCTTGGGGTCTGTTTCGTGCTTAGATGCTTTCAGCGCTTATCAGCTCCCGACTTAGCTACCCAGCGATGCTCCTGGCGGAACAGCTGGTAGACCAGAGGTCGGTTCACTCCAGTCCTCTCGTACTAGGAGCAAATCCCCTCAAGACTCGACGCCTGCGGTAGATAGGGACCAACCTGTCTTACGACGGTTTGAACCCAACTCACGTGCGACTTTAACGGGCGAACAGCCCGACCCTTGGAAGCTTCTCCACCTCCAGGATGTCACGAGCCGACATCGCTTGTCGACATTTTCTCTCCTTACGAAGAGGTTCGGACTATATCTTCACCGAATCACATAAAACATTATTATATGATCGGGCTGACGTATTAACCCTTCAATAAACTTGAAGGATTCTGACCATTAAGGTCAAGTCTCTACGGGGTTATAACTCAACTTGTAATACATTGAAGGAACAAGAAATCCTCCAATTATTTCTTTTAATTTGGGAATCGACGATGAAAAAAATCTAACTCGATAATATTTCTTATCTCGATTCATCCTTGCTTTTAATCCCAAGTCTTTTAATTTTTCTATGATTTTTTGTTGATCTTCTTTTCTAAATTTTTGCGTATTCAAATAAAAATTAGAGTCTCCGCATCTACTACCATCATCCATAAACCATACACTTAAGATAATCGGATTAAGTTTAAGAGTGAAAGGAATTATCTTCTCTCCTTTTTTATAGAATTTTTTCCATAATTTGCTTAGTTCTGGATGTTGTCTCGTGAAAAACCGATATGCAATTCTTTTTCCTCTTCCTTTTCTCTTTTTTGGTCCAGATACGCAAATATTTCTTAACATTTCAAATTTCCAATCAACATATTCTTTAGCATTAGCACTATGGTTAATCTCGAGAAAGGCATCCTTTCTACCAGGAAGAATTCGAAGATATCCATCACCAAGTAAAGACCCAATTATTATCGATCTTTGAAGTTGAGTTAAACTTCCCACGGTATTGTCCATAAGGAATTGGTTCATTATACCATATGGAGTCCACCGTTATAAGTCAGATTTATTATATGACATTGCTGTCATAGCACCCCGATGTAATTTAACATAAGGTGCCGAACAGGGCCGTTGATATGGACTCGCGGGCCCTACTAGCCTGTTATCCCCGGGGTAACTTTTGGCTGATGATCTTCGGATTTTCTACTAAAATCCGTCGGTTCACTAAGTTCCACTTTCGTGCCTGCTCGGCCTATTTGCCTCGCAGTCAAGCCGGCTTGTGCCTTTACACTATCACTCCGATTTCCATCCGGAGTTAGCCGACCTTTAAACGCCTCCATTATCTTTTAGGAGGCAAGTGCCCCACTTAAACTGACCAAGTGGCACTGTCACCTTTCGGATTAGAACATTAAACTCCAAAGATGGGTGTTTCATTGTTGACTCCATCCCGACCGAAATCGGGACTTCAAAGTCTTCCCACTACACTACGCATCGAAGTTCAAAGTTCAATACCACCCTACAGTAAAGCTCCCGGGGTCTTTCCGTCTAGCCGCAGGTAAAGCGCATCTTCACGCTTATTGCATTTTCACCGGGCACCTCGTTGAGACAGTTCCCAAGTCGTTAAACCTTTCATGCGGGCCACAACTTACGTGGCAAGGGGTTACGCTACTTTAACACGGTCAGAGTTACCGCGGACGTTCACCCATGGCTTATAACGTTCAGCCGTTAAGCAGCTCAACGCGAGTTGAGTCACATAACGACCGACATTATTAACACACGGATACTGGTCAGGCCTCAGCCCCTATACATCTTGTTACCAATTTAGCAGGGACCTGTGTTTTTGTTAAACAGTCGCTTGGGATACTTTCGCTGCGACCCCTAACCCTTTCGGGTCGGGGTAAGGCATATCGCGAACTTACGCCTGCTTTTTTGCCGAGTTCCTTAACGAGGTTTCACCCGTTAACCTTAGTGTTCTTGCACTAGCCCACCTGTGTCGGTTTGCGGTACGAATCCCCCACCAATTTAATTTTTAAAAGGTTTTTCTGGACAATCTAATTCTTGGAGCGGTTGGATTACTCCAACCTAGAAATCCAATAATCTTTCCAAGAACTTTGACTGTGTCACCATTTAAAAATTGGTGAGTGAGGGCCGGAATATTAACCGGCTGTCCATCAGCTACGCTTTTCAGCTTTGCCTTAGGATCGCCTAACCCTTGATTGATTGTCATTGTCAAGGAAACCTTGGGCTTTCGGTCTCCGCCAATTTCAGACGGATTGTGGTTACTCATACCAACATTTTCACTTCCCAGGGCTCCACCAAACCTCACGGTTTAGCTTCACTACCCTAGGAACGCTCCCCTACCGAACGTACAATTTGCAAAGCAAATGTTACGTTCCCTTATCTTCGGTACTGAGCTTAGCCCCGTTAATCTTCGGCGCAGGACTCCTTAGTTAGTAAGCTGTTACGCACTTTTTAAAGGGTAGCTGCTTCTAAGCTAACCTCCTAACTATCAATGGAACCCCACTTCCTTTGTTCACTTAGCTCAGATTTTGGGACCTTAGATGAAGATTAGGGCTGTTTCCCTTTTGACTCTGGACCTTAGCGCCCAAAGTCTGACTGCCGGGATTAAAGAGTTGGAATTCGGAGTTTAGTTGGAACTTCCGAGTTTCCTCAAGAGATCCCATCTAGTGCTCTACCCCCAACTCCAAACTCCCGACGCTAGTCCTAAAACTATTTCGGGGAGAACCAGCTATTCCCAAGCTCGTTTAGCTTTTCACTTCTTACCACAGCTCATCCAAGGATATTGAACGGTCCACTGGTTCGGGCCTCCCCTCGCCTTTCGGCAAGGTTCACCCTGGCCGTGGCAAGCTCGCTTGGCTTCGGGTCTTTCCCACCACTTTAAATACGCGCTATTGACACTCGCTTTCGCTTTGCCTCCACTCCAGAGGAGCTTAGACAAAAGTGGTGAGGAAACTCGTTGGTTCGTTCTCCAAAAAGTACGCCGTCACCCCCACACTTAAGGAGCAATTTTTTCAAAATTATTTGCGCAAAACACATTGCTCTTTAAGTGTGGGGGCTCCGACTTTTTGTGAGCGAGATGGTTTCAGGTTCTATTTCACCGCCCTCAACGGGCTACTTTTCACCTTTCCCTCACGGTACTGGTTCACTATCGGTGAGGTTGAGTATTTAGTCTTGGCTGGTTAGTCCAGCCTGCTTCCCACAAGGTTATCGTTTCTCGTGGTACTTAAGAAAAGAGACTAGAAGATTGTTCGGTTTTCGACTACGGGACTATTACCCTTTTTAGTATCTCTTTCCAGAGTATTTCATCTAACCGACAATTTTTTAACTTCCTCCAATGTTTTCACTTAAGACGAAAACCTTGGAACGCCCCTCTCTGATCAACTGCCAAGTTTATTAGAAAACTAATTAACTAGGCTCTGGACTCTTCCCTTTTCGCTCGCCGCTACTCAGAGAATAAAAATTTTTTTCTTTTCCTCCGCTTACTGAGATGTTTCACTTCAGCGGGTTTACTCCCTGACCCTTGCGGGTCGGGTATTTTGGTTTATCACCAAAATGGGTTTCCCCATTCGGAAATCCTCGGATCAAAGGTTGGTAGCCACCTTCCCGAGGCTTATCGCAGGCACCCTACGTCCTTCATCGTCTCAACCTCCCAAGGCATCCACCATCCGCCCATAAGTAACCATTTTACCCTCCTAAATTTCTTTGAAACTTAAGAGGACTTTGGCTAGCAATTAATAATCACTAGTTTCATGAAACATTTAATATGTAACATGAAATTTTTTTCTTATTAAATTATCAAAGTTCTTTCTTTTTCAATTCATTCGGCAATCAAAAATCGCTTCCGAGGAAGCGATTTTCTGCAACATTTAAAATTCGCAGAAATTATCAGCTTCCTTTTTTTAAAATATTTCTTTCCTTTGTCATAACGAGATTAAGTTTAACAAAATAAGAATCTTTGTCAAGCCCCGTTAGAAGCTTTTATCCACAATCTCAAAATAAACTTTTTACTAGAAGCTATAATATATGATACTTCTAACGGGGCTGCAAATTAATAATTATTTTATTCTTTCAGTTTTTTCCTGAAATCCTGTAATATCTCAGTCGCCACCTCCTTTCCGCCAAGACCAAAAGCAATGGCTGCCATAGCTACTACTCCTACAAATACAATCTTTATTAAATCAAAAATCCAACTAGCCGCTTCAAATCTCAATTGCTGAAAAATAGCCAAAATAGCAAAAATCCAAATAGCCCATTTGACAATTTTCCCTGCAAGACGAGAAGAAACGAATTTAGCCCCTTCGGTTGTCACTACTATTATTTTTTCTAAAATATCAGCCACAACGATTGCTACTACAAAAATTAAAGCAGCAACAATCACATTTGGCAGATAAGTTATGATCCCTCTTAGAAGACCGGCAAAATCTGTCCATCCTAAAATTCCTACCGCTACTTGCAAAAAGACGATAACTATCATCCACTTAAAAATTGCGCCTATAAATTCTGCCGGGTCAACTTTGATTTCTGCTTTTTCCAGAGCTTCTTTCCATCCAGCCCTTTCAAAAATCCGATTGAATTTTATCTTGCGTAAAATTTCGGCTATTAATCTGCCAACTACCAAAGCTAAAAACCATCCGAAAACAAAAACTAAAACGGCAACGATTAAAGCCGGAATAAAGTTCAGAAAACCTTGCCAGGCATTTTGGAGGGCTTGAAGAGTTATTAATCCCCAATCTTGAACCATAGTTTTAAAATCGCTAATTACTAATTTTTAATTAATTCGACCTTTACCCCCACACCTATTCTTGTGAAGGCTTGTGGTAATAATAAGTAAGAGCCGATAGGCGGCTTCGCCTTATGACCTTAGAATAACCACAAAGTTTCGCTGGAATAGGTGTGGGGGTTTGAAGATTATTCCATTATATCAAACCAATGAAAACAAAAAAGCTTTTATTTATGGAAAACTTCGCTCAATTAAATTTGGTATATCACTATTTAGATGCACAACACTGAGGATATTTATTATTCATCTTGAGGTTGCCGACAATTGTTCCTATATCAATTTGATTTTTAGGGCAAGCCATTCCGTCATCGTTAACCATCGTGGCAATTCCTTTTTGATTTGTGCATTCCGTATCGCTTATTGTTACAGAGGTATTTGCTGGTTGTCGTGATACGGTAATCGTACATACTAACTTTTGACCAGATGAAGTGGTATAGGTTGTCGTTTCTTCTTTTAATAATCCACCCTCTACTTCGGCAGATCCTATAACTCCGTTTTTTACATCAGTTAAATATGCGGAAATAACAGTTGCGTTGCTTGGGCAGGTCGCCTGCGCTTCAGCTATTGACTCTAAAACTACATTCATCATCTCTAACTGAGCAGTGATTTGATACTCGGTCATACCTTGAGCTATAGCATTTTCCTTTCCTTTTTCAGACATACTAAAAGTAGCCACCGGCGATGAAAAAGTAAGTATACAATCATTAGCACCAGATGACTTTTTGATTTCATACTTTGTTTGGCCAGATAAAAAAACATCGGTCATAAAAGGAGAAGGTACTTCTGAAAAAAAGATAGTGGCGGATATCGGCTGACATTTTGAGGCGGCAGAAATTAAACATTCGTAATTATCGCAGGGTGTATTTTTAGACACAGAATTTGTCTTCGGTATTTTCGTTTCCTGTTTTGGCAACCACCAATACTGATAAGCTAAAATTCCTCCACCAACAATAGCAGCTAAAATCAGTACAACTAACAGAAACTTCCAATTAGTTTTATTTACCCTGTAGGGTACTTGTTTTTTTCCAGGGTCTTCTGTAATAAATGGCATTAGATTATTCTACTGCGTCCATCCGACCTTGTCTATCCGAAGTTTTAACGAAGGAGGAAGCTCGCAAGTGAAGGAGGACCAAAAAACCCTGCCTGCCGGCAGGCAGGCGCTTTCTTGAGAAAGCGGCGGGGCGGCAGGTCGTCTACGCTATCAGATTAGAATCTCTTTGATAAAATAAAACTCGCACCATTAAGATGCGAGCACCTTTTTATTCATTACAGAAAGAACATTTATCAGTAGATATATTTGCACCACAGATGGGACATATTTCTCTACCTGGTAGCCCTCCCTCTGGTTCCCATTTATCGCCAATCCGAGTTAGGTCTTTTTGCGTTTCAATATAGAAAGCTTTGGGATTACGGGTGCAATACTGACACAACCAGCTTTTCCAGTGGAGACATTCTCCATATTTCATTTGGCAGTCTGGAACTCGATTTAAAGTAATAGTTTGGGTTAATCTTTCCTGAAGTGGTGGAAACTTTCCAGAATCAATCTCTCCGCTTTCCAAACATTCTAAGATAGAATATAGTCTGGGTAAATACTTCGAGAGAGCAATAAATAGAACCATTGCTTGTTCGAAAGTGTCAATATTGTGCCAACCATAGCCATAAGACACTGAATCAGCAACGTAAACCAGGCAGCCGTTTATTCCATCGGTCTCAAATAAGGTTCCGTGATCTGTCCACTGGATGTTCAGGAATGTTCGTCCATGGAAAACATAATTTGCAAAAACTCCTTCAATCTCCTTTTTGACGATTTCTCTAAAGTTTGGATTACCGCTGACATGGGCTATCCATTTTTTATGTTCTTTCTCTGGAAGATTAGCTGTAACTGCGTAGTTACTTCTACCTCCACTCTCAAAACGTTGGATTTCGGGGAAATAGTCACCGAATCTATTCCAAATAGAGTCAACTATACTTCTGGATACAGGGTTATTTAATTTCTTTTCCATTGTTCCATATCTCCTTTCAAGTGTGCTAGTTTAAGTATATTTGTTGAATAAATATTGTCAATATAGAAAAACCGCCTGATTGGCGATTTCTCCTATTTAATATTTTTATATTTTCATTTCGGAAATTCTTCAAACTCTTTACTCACTTTTTCGCCCTTTAAAGCAGATTCTCCAGTTTGTTTTTCAATTTCTTCTGACTCTTTTTCTATTAATTTTAACACATTAATTAAAGAAGGATCTTGTCTTAAACCTTTTTCTTTTCGTTCATATATTTCTGCTACAAAGCCAGTATACTCTCTACGTAACCATTTTCTATATTTTGAATCGTCCATTTCGATTCTTCTCTGTTTTAAAAAATCAGGGGTTAATTCAGCAGGTCTTAGTCTTTCACTTAAAAGAATTCTTGATAATATGGGGGTAAAAACTCCAAATGCAAGAAAAAAATACCCCATTGTTTTGTTGTTTGAACCATAGTAGAAACAGAAACCAAAAACTATTAAGAAAAAACCCATTAAAAAATTAATAAAATTTCTTCCTTTATTTTTTTCTTTAATAAATAAAAAATAAATGATTGAAAAAGCAAGAATCGCAGAAATTATAAATGCAGTTGATGTATTAAACATATTATTAATTCTTCCCTTATTCTACCAAAAAACCGCCCACAAGGCGATTTCTTGATTTTCGGCAGGGTCCCCCAGCGAACGATGCGAAGCCCCGTAGTGAACCCGCAGGTTCTACTACTTGGGGTTCGAACCTGGTTTATTAAGACTTCTTAGGAATAACCCGTCTTCTTATTAAGCAAATGGCAAGGAGAATAAGATTGGCAGAAGTAATCGCAACCAGATAAGTAAGTGTTAGTAGGTTATATTCACTAAGCGCAAATATGGTTAGGACATTAGCCAAAGAAAAAAATACCCAAGAAACAGCAGTTTCAGTCCATGGTTCCTCAAATGTCTTTCTAAAACTTGGTATGGAGCCTAAGACATCTATTGCCGAGACCATGAAAACTGCAAGCAATGGGCTTTCTAGTTGCCACCAAACTACAATTGCTGATAACGCAGCAATGAGAACAATAGTGTCACTTTTAGTAATATTCCGTGTTCCATATTTCAAAGAAAGTAAAAAGATGAGAAAACAAAAAGCAGTTCCAATTATTAAGGCAAGGGTTCCCCAGCCACCCTTTCCTTTTATCAATCCCGCTACTGCAGTTCCTTGAGTTATAGTCCAAACTAACCAAGTATAAGCGTGTGGTTTTGTTTTTCCACGAAAAATATCTCGTAGATAAGGTAAGCAAGCTCCTCCAACTACTACGATAGTAGCTGAAATAGCAAGTATCAACTTTATATTAATAGCTGTTTCAAATATCATAATTTTATCTTATCAAAAAACCGCCTGTAAGGCGATTTCTTGTTGAGTTATGAATAAGGTTAGAACTAAAGAATTGGTCTTGGTTTGGTGATATCATGTTGTTCAGTAATACGAAGGTAAACTCCAAATGGATCTTCAACTCTGAAATCTTTTAATCCCCACGGCTGGACCACTAATTCTTCTACTACATTCGCAAATTCCTTTATTTTTTCATAATAAGATTCTATATCGGCAACCATCAAAACTATTTCTACTCCATAGCCACGAGGTGATTCTTTTGGATATTTTTTAAAAAATGGATGACTGTAAACTTCTTCGTTGCCACACCAGAAAGTAATTATATTATTTTCTAATTTAAGAACTAGATAGCCCTTTTGTCCTTCAGGCTTACGCTTCCATACTATTTCAAAACCAAGTTTGCCATAATAATCTTTGGCTACATCAAAATTTGGGATGTGTAGTTCAATATACGAGGCATTTCCAAAAGGTTTCATATATTTATTCTACCAAAAAACCGCCCTCTTGAGAAAGCGGCGGGGGGAATACCCCTGGTCTAAATTTCTAAAAGACTATTAATAAGTCTCCACAAATAAAATTTGGTTTTTTGACAAGAAAAGAACCCCAGGAAGGGGGCAGTTCTTATTTTTAAAATAAGGGCTTTCTTATCTATATAGTGAAATTTCATACAATTTGAATTTAAATCATCTGATTAAAATAATAAACCCTTGAGCGAAGGCTCAAGGGTTTTGAATGAGAAGTAGATGAGTTTTAGTTCTTTTTGTTCAGCTTTACTAAGATATCGGATATGACCTCAGATTTGTTCTCCAAGGCCCGCAATTGTGCCGTTAAGGCAGCAATTGTTTCAGTGTCTGCGGGATTGGTTAACTTCGTAA
>Ga0315275_10000349_pt1 | contig 38054 bp, 36 predicted proteins | sample YL17G03_0_MG_FD_205557 | JGI IMG/M metagenome (GOLD analysis project Ga0315275, IMG submission 205557) | Sediment microbial communities from Yellowstone Lake, YNP, Wyoming, USA - YL17G03_0 | ecosystem: Environmental > Aquatic > Freshwater > Lake > Sediment | place: USA: Wyoming | collected... | reverse complement strand
CGGCAATGAATGCCGGCGCATCTGCAGGTCGAATGCCGGCGAACGTATCCGTCAACGAGCGTGCGAGGGTCACCGCGGGGTTGGCGAACGATGTCGATGCGGTAAACCAGTACGCCGCCGTGATATACGCGGCTACTGCCGCGGGAACGGCCTCCGGTTTCCAACGTGCGCAATTCAGAATCACGGTAATCAGTCCGAATGTGGCCACGGCTTCGCTAAACACCTGCGAAGGCCCGCTGCGCACATGCTGAGAGGCAAAAAAAGTCGGCAGCTCGAACATCCAGTGTGCGGCCACAACGCCGGCAAGCGCAGCCACGATTTGAATCAGTAGGTAGGGACCCACCTGGCGCCAGGGCAACTTGCCGAGCCAAGCCTCGGCGAGCGTCACTACCGGATTGAAATGCGCACCGGAGATGCTGCCCATGGCGGCAATCAGCGCATACAAAACCGCTCCGGTCGCCAGCGCGTTGGCCAGCAGCGCAATGCCCGCATTGCCTCCGGATAAACGTTCACCCATGATCCCGGAGCCCACGACCGTTGCGAGCAGCAGCGCGGTGCCGACAAACTCCGCTGCCAGCTTCCTGGACAGGACGAACATCAGGACTTCCCGATAGCTTCCTGGTTCTTTTTCAGCGACAGCCGATCGAGTTTCTCGATCGGCAGGCTGACGAAGGTGCGAATGCGATGAGACAACTGCGCATAAGCAAGCGCGAACACCCGCCGTTTCTCGGCATCCGTTCCGCTGAGCCGCGCCGGATCATCCACGCCCCAGCGCGCCGTCATCGGATGTCCCGGCCAGATTGGGCAGACCTCCCCGGCCGCATCGGAACAAACCGTTGTAGACCCTGGGCTGCATGGTTTCATGCGTCCAGCTTCGGCACGCAGCAAGCCGGGGCCTTGACCGGAATGCGGCTCAGGCCGGTGCGCGTGTCTTCGCCGAAGACCGGGATGCTGGAAAGCGTATGAAACGTCTCCCAGGCGAGCCCTTGCGGATCCTGCACCCAATGCTTGTTCGATGCGGCGTAACAGCAAGCCGCATTGGCCTGCTCGACAACCGGCCGGTCGGCCTGGGACAGCCGGCCGCGCATTTCAAGCAGCTCCCCGTCGTTCTCGACCTGAATTCCCAGGTGGTTGACCCCCGGCGTGTCGCCGCGTTTCGAGATGGCGAAATTGACGCGCGGATCATCGAGCATCCACTTGGCGTAATCGTCTTTGGTGACGGCGGGCTGGGCACCGAAAAGCGAACTGTAGAAGCGAATGCTGCTCTCGAGGTCTGCGACCGCAACGTGTACGTGAAAGCGTTTCATGCTGCTTTTCTCCTTGGCGTTCTGACTGGGGTGAGACCGACGCTGCACTCTTTTCCAATGCAGCAGTTTTCGGTCAGGTAACCGACGAGGTCGTTCATGGCGGAATAATTGGCCGAGTAGTAGATGAATCGGCCGGACTGCCTTGCAGCGACCAGACCGGCCTGGCTCAGCTCCTTCACATGGAAGGAAAACGTCGCGTTCGGCAGATCGAGCTTTTCGGCAATGGCGCTGGCCGGCAAGCCCTCCGGCCCCTGCCGGACAAGCAATCGGTAAACTCCGATCCGGGTTTCCTGCGCGAGCGCCGCCAGCGCTTTGATGGCTTCGTTGGTTTTCATATTTCCAGTATCATGGAAATATAGGAGAGCTGTCAAGACCCTCGTCGTTGACCCTTGTCGTTGCCGGGGTCCTGGCCGATTTCTGCATCAGGAGCTGGGGCGAAAACTGCCGCCGTTCCGGCCATGAAACTGCGCTCGTGCGCCTTCCCGGCGCTATTCACAATCGAATATAATCCTTTGCAGCGGCGCAACGGCGGCGCCAGAGTCCGCAACCAAAGCAGTCAGTGCTCGAAACACCACGATGACGAAACCGCAAACCTCTGCGACTGCATGGACCAACCCCGGGTCGGACGCACCGGCGCTGGCGGACACGCGCGGGCGGCCTTTGCGCGACCTGCGCATCTCCGTGACGGACCGCTGCAACTTCCGCTGCACCTACTGCATGCCGAAGGAAGTGTACGGCCGCGACTTCCAGTTCCTCGAGCGTTCGCAGTTGCTGAGCTTCGACGAAATCCACCGGCTGGTGCGCGTATTTCGTGCCCACGGCATCGAGAAAGTGCGCATCACCGGCGGCGAACCGCTGGTACGCCGGCAACTGGAGAAGCTGATCGCGATGCTCGCGCAGGAACCCGGCCTGGACCTGACCCTGACCACCAACGGTTCGCTGCTGAAACAGAAGGCACAGGCACTGAAGGACGCCGGGTTGAACCGCGTGACGGTCAGCCTGGACTCCCTCGACGACGCGGTGTTCCGGGCGATGAACGATGTCGATTTCCCGGTGGGCAAAGTGCTCGAGGGCATCGAGGAAGCCGATCGCGTGGGCCTGAAACCGCTCAAGATCAACATGGTGGTGAAACGCGGCACCAACGATCAAAGCGTCATCGACATGGCGCGCTTCTTCAAGGGCAGCGGCCATATCCTGCGTTTCATCGAGTTCATGGACGTCGGCCACACCAATGGCTGGAAAATGGGACATGTGGTGCCGTCGCGCGAACTCGCATCGCGCATCAACGCCGAACTGCCGATCGAGCCGGTCGGAGCGAACTACGTCGGCGAAGTCGCCGAGCGTTGGCGCTACCGGGATGGGTCCGGCGAAGTCGGTTTCATCTCCTCGGTGACGCAGGCGTTCTGCAAGGACTGTACGCGCGCGCGCCTGTCCGCGGAGGGCTCTCTGTATACCTGTCTGTTCGCCACAGAAGGAACCGATCTGCGCAAGATCATCCGCGGCGGTCCCGGCGACGAAGAACTTTCTTCCGCCATTGCCAGGGTCTGGCGCGCACGCACCGACCGCTATTCCGAAATACGCACGGCCGATACGGTGAAACTGCGCAAAGTGGAAATGTCTTACATTGGGGGCTGAAATGGCTCCGCCCAGTAACGGGTAATTGGTGATGAGTCCAGCATCAAGAAAGTGCGAAGCTCGAATCCATCTATCCCAAAAACATCTACATTTGAGCTTGATACCTTGAAAAAAGCCGACCTCGAAAAAAGCAAAGGCAAGAAAATCGACCGCCAGATAAGCCGGCCCGCCACGCCCGGCCGTTTCGGCCCGGGCGCGGCCGTCGTGGTGGATCGGCGCGAGCAGCGCAAGCGCGATCAGGCTCTCGGGCTGGTCCCATTCGCGGTCAAGCTCGACGGAGAATTGGTGAAGCAGCTTCACTCTCTGGCCCGGGACCGCCAGGTCGGCCTGAACGAATTGACAGCCGAACTGTTGAAAAAAGGACTAACGGCCAAGTAGCCGATCCTCGGTGGCGGATTATTTTCCCTCGCCCCTCGCCCCTGCAACCGTGATGGCTTCCGTGAAATCGCTTCACGATCTGTCTGCCGCTTCCGACTACGATCCGAACTCCATGCCGGTCGAAAAGGCGCGCGAGCATATCCGCGCTTTTCTTTCGCCTGTCACGGTGGTCGAGCGTCTGCACATCCGTGCCGCGCTCGGACGCGTGCTGGCGCAAGACGTGATCTCGCCGGTGAACGTGCCTCAGCATGACAACTCGGCCATGGACGGTTACGCGGTGCGCTTCGCCGATCTCAAAGCCGACGCAGAAACTGCGCTCAAGATCATCGGCACGTCCTTCGCCGGCAAACCATTCGAGGGCACGACGGGCCCGGGACAGGCTGTGCGCATCATGACCGGCGCCGTGATTCCTTTCGGCGCTGACACGGTAATCCAGCAGGAACGCGCGAAAGCCTCCGGCGAACAGGTAGCCGTGCTGCCGGTGCCGAAGATGGGAACGAACACCCGCAGCGCCGGAGAAGACCTGCGCGCGGGCGAAGCGGCGCTGAAACGCGGTCAACCGGTGCGGCCAGCCGAGATTGGCATGATGGCCTCGCTCGGCATCGGCGAAGTCGCGGTGTATCGCAAGCTGCGCGTGGCGTTCTTTTCAACCGGCGACGAACTGGTTGCGATCGGCACGCCGCTCGGGCCCGGCCAGATCTACGACAGCAATCGCTACACCATCCATGGCCTGTTGCTGCGGCTGGGTTGCGAAGTGCTGGACATGGGCGTAATTCGCGATACGCCACAGGATGTCGAGCGGGCTTTCAAGGAAGCGGCCCAGGCAGCCGACGTGGTGATCACCAGCGGCGGCGTCTCCGTCGGCGAAGCGGACTACGTCAAGCAGATCCTCGACCGTCTTGGCGAAGTGCTGTTCTGGAAAATTGCCATGAAACCGGGACGGCCGCTGGCTTACGGCAAGATCGGCAACGCGCACTTCTTCGGCCTGCCGGGCAATCCGGTCGCGGTCATGGTGACGTTCTATCAGTTCGTGCGCGATGCCCTGCTGCATTTGCAGGGACAGACCTGGATCACGCCGCTGCCGACCCAGAAAGTCGTCTGCACCTCGCCCATCAAGAAGGCGCCCGGCCGCACGGAGTTCCAGCGCGGTATCCTTGCGCGCGATGCGAACGGTCAGTGGAGCGTGCGCACCACCGGGGACCAGGGTTCCGGAATTCTGTCTTCGATGAGCCAGGCCAATTGCTTCATCATCCTGCCCACCGATGAGGGCAACGTCCCGGCCGGATCGACCGTGGACGTGCAATTGCTGGAAGGGCTGATCTGATCTTGTAGTTGTCAGAGATTACACAACACCCGGCGTTCGGCAAACTCGGAATACGCAACGGGCCGGCCGGGAAAACAGGACTATTCCGGAGGAGCAGCGACCTATGGGACATATCGACAAAACTGAAACGCAGTGGCAAAGCGATCTGACGCCGGAGCAATACCAGGTGTTGCGCGAAGAAGGCACTGAACGGCGTTTCACCAGTGCGCTGAATACCGAGTATCGCAATGGCGTATTCGTCTGCGCAGGTTGTGCAGAACCGCTGTTCAAATCCGACATGAAGTACGACAGCAAGACCGGATGGCCGAGTTTTTTCACCGCCCTTCCCGGCACCTTGGAAACCAAGGTCGATCGCACGCTGTTTTCGGAACGCACCGAATATCACTGCGCGAAATGCGGCGGTCATCAGGGCCACGTATTCGAGGACGGACCGAAACCCACCGGGCTGCGCTATTGCAACAACGGCGTCGCCCTGAAGTTCCTTCCGGAGAAGTAACGGCTGCGTATTCACCCGGCCACGAAAGCAGACTCTGTCATTGCCATCCAACCGGGCGGCCATCCAGGATCCGATTCCCACTTGCCACAGCAGAAAGGTTACCGCGCCGCTGTTCTTTATTTCTTCGCAATCCCGGTAAGGCGTTGCTCCTTCGCGGCAAAACGGCAGCGTCTTGTCTTGTTTGCGGAGAGGAGTACCCACTGCCGCGATCGCTCAACTCTGGCGATCGAACTTCGCGCGCCATGCTGTCAAAGCCGGCGATAGCCCGTCGGTCTGCACCAACTGCCTGAGCGCCACGCGGCGCGCGAGTCGCTGCGCGCGGGAATAGGACGGCACATCTCGTGGTGGCTCGGCAGCGCGCACCGCGACGAAGGTGTCCGACTTGGTTTTGCTGCACGCCGGGTCGCCGTGCACGGCGAGCAGAGACTGAAAAGCCTCGTGTCTGCTCGCAGCGAAAGGCGCCCGTTTTCCGTGTTCGTCGTGGATCGCACTCGCCGGAAAAATCTCCACGCTCGGCACCACGCCCGCCGGCAGCGGCACGTTCGACGAATGCGTTCGCCTGAGCCTGAGCAGATCCGGCAACACATGGGTGTGAGGTCCGTCAGGCGTCGTGCCGTCGGGCTTCGGAATCGGCGTGCGCACCTCGACGCGTCCGAGCCGGGACATGAATACGCGCGTCGGACTCATGGCGGGAATTTCGCGCAATAACGCCGTCGCCAGCACGGATTGCCCCACCGCTGCACGCAGCGAACGCAGGATCGCGGTGTCCGCGGTGCGCACGCAGATGTCGCAATGCGGCGCACCGATGCCGAGATCGAACAGGACCGCTTCGCGATCTTCTTCTTGCAACGCCCCGTCATCGGGACCGAGCTCGGCCACCGTTGTGCGGCCGCTCATCGCGCCGGCGATTGCGGGCAGGCACAGCGCGATGCCGTGCATCCATCCGTCTCCCGCCCCAGGCCGCTCCCACGCGATGATCCGCAACGCGGGCTCGAATTGCAATCGGATGCCGCCTCGCGCCGTCACCGCGCCGTGGGCGGACAACGCAACCGGCTCGCCGGCGTCGCGATGAAACTCTGCAATCGCGCCGAATGTACCGACGGCCCAACTCGTATGCGGGTCCCCGAGCTGGCTGCTAACGAGGTCGATGAAACTAGCTGGCGCAGCGCGTTCAGGCCCCAAGCTGTGCCGCCAGATCGGTGAAGTCCGATGCGACAATGTCGACCTTGCCATCGCCGTCCGCGGCGCTATCCGCCTTTCGGTCCGGACCGAACTCCAGTGGCCGCGTCACCAGCGCAGTGCGCAAGCCGAGTTTCTTGGCGGCCAGCAGATCGCCCATATGCGCGGCCACCATCATCACCTGCTCTGGCGTGGGCCCCAGCAGCTTAGCCGCTCCGAGATAGACTTCCGGATCCGGTTTGTAACGATTGAATACTTCCGCCGATAAGACACAGTCCCAGGGCAGCCCGGCGTTCTTTGCCATGTCGACGAGCAGCGACACGTTTCCGTTCGACAACGTCGACAGGGTATAGCGCGTCTTCAGGCGATTCAGTCCGCCGACCGAATCCGGCCAGGGTGACAAGCGGTGCCAGGCGCGATTCAGATGATCGATTTCCTCTTCAGGAAGGCCCTCAATCTGAAACTGAACCAGCAGATCGTCGAGAATGATTCGGTTCAGCCCGTCTATGTTGACCCACGGCAACTCGCCCGCGCGCACACGCTTCATGGCGGGTTGATAGCCGGACCGCCACGCGTCGGCGAACTTGACCCAGTCCGCCCTTACCCCCTTGCGCTTCTCGAGCAACTGCCCCTCGCGAATGATCGACGCGCGCCAGTCGACGACGGTCCCGAATACATCGAATACCAGCGCCCTGACTCGCGACAACTGCGGCGGTGCACGTCGGCAGGATTCGTCAGCCGCAGCGTCCGTTGCGCTCAGCGTTGCGAGGGCTGCCAATGCAGCCGATGCCGCGGTGGCAGTCATGAACTCGCGCCGGCCGGTGTCCCATTCTGTCTTGCGATCGCTCTGATCCGACATGGCTCCTCCTTGTCGTTGTACTGGCTTCCCGGTTCATGCTCAAGAATGCATGCGACTGCGAGCCGCCGTGACGTTCAGCCTACCGAAAAATAACCGGTTTGGGTCCGTAATCAAGAAACCTTAGCGCCCTGCCCGGTTCGGAAGATTGGAATAACCACATGTTGTGATCTATACTTAAAACATGAGCCGCTGGAGATCCATCCTGTCCGTGCTGATTGCGCTGTGGCTGCCTTTGCAAGGCTATGGCGCAGTCGCAATGCCGTTTTGCGAACACGGCCCGTCGATGCCTGATTCTACTGCTGCAGTTTTCGCCCACGCGGCAGCACATGACGGGGATAAAGGGCATGTCGGCATGCCGAACCACGATCATGCGGCTAACCACGACGCGGACAATTTTTCGGGTACGCACGCTGGCTTGGGCTGCAATGATTGCGGCGCCTGCCAACTGGCCTGTGCACCGCTGATCTTCGCGACTGTGCCGCATTTCGCTTGCACAGGAAGTCCGGTTTACGATCCACTGCCAATCGCGTCACTTACCTCCATTTCCCCCGAGCAACTTCAGCGCCCCCCTGTACCTGCGTTCGTCTGAACGCGGGGTAATCGTCTGACAGTCCGGTAATTCCTGCCGGATCATCTGCTTTCCCTCCGCACGAATATCGCGACGCCGCCGCGCGTGGCTGTCATGCATCGGGTCAACTTCGACACTCGATCACCAAATGTCGACGCGACCAGAGCCGAGTAGTTACGAATCGGAGGACTTCTTCCATGAACCCCGTGTCAGGTGACACGAATATCGCCGCGACACTGTCTGGTGAGCGCCTGAAGAGGCCCGCTCTCGCCCCGGTTCCGCGAGACATGGCCCTTGCGGGTAAGGATATCGTTTAGTGAATCCGGGAATATTAAGGAGTGAAACGATGAGACTTCGACTTGTAGTAGCCCGCGGCTGCTTCGCGCTAGTTGTCCTGACGATTAGCGTGGCGACAGCTGTGGCGCAGGCCGGCGAACTTCCCAATCCCGCGGACCCAGGTGCTGCTGCCTCTGCACTGAAGTACGAGTCTGCTTATTCTGACTACCAGCCATTCCGGGAGCAGAAAAGCAATTCCTGGAAGCAAGTTAATAGGGAAGTCGCGGAGAACCCGGGTATGGGTTCGATGAAAGACATGCTGGACAAAGCCATGCCTGGCAGCGATTCGCAAACTGCCGACGCGCCGATGAGCAAAGAAGGCCCCGACGCGATGTCGAAGGCCAAGCCGCAAACCGCCCCCGTCCAGTCCGCCGATGCACAGACCGCAGGCATTACCGGTACCGGTGTCGTGGAAGGCATCGACAAGGCCAATGGCAAAGTCAAGCTCACCCGCGATCCGATCGCAGCATTGGGCTGGCCGAAGATGACCATGTTCTTCCGGCTGAAAGACAGCGCGCTCGCGGACCAGGTGAAGGAAGGTGACAAGGTCGAGTTCTCGCTGGAGAAATCGGCCTCCGGTTACGTCATCTCGGGCTTCCACAAGGGCGCGGCGCGCCATGACATGAAACAGATGGAGAAATAAGAGGAACCGATGATGAATCACGCAAAATCTTCCCGTTCAATCCGGCCGAATATGTTCGTGGTCGCGCTGGGAGTCCTGCTGCTCGGCGGTTGCGCCACCTTCTCCGCCGACGGCGGTTTCAATACTGTTGGCACGATCACTAAGGACCGCATCAACAAAGACGTCATCTGGGTGCGTGCCGACAGCGATGCGGACACGGTCCAGATCACCGTCAGAAAACTGCTCGCCTCGCCGCTATCGGCGGACGATGCCGTACAGGTGGCGTTGCTCAACAATCGCGGTTTGCAGGCCACTTACGCTGGGCTTGGCATTGCGGAAGCCGACCTGGTGCAGGCCGGCCGGATGACGAACCCGCACTTCGCCTACCTGCGCACCCGCAACGGTGACGAGCGCAAGCTCGAATGGGCGCTCACCTTCCCCATCATCGATCTGCTCACCATCCCTCTGCGCACAAAGATCGAGGCGAGGCGCTTCGAGGCGGTGAAGCTCGCAGTGGCCGGGCGCGTTGTGGAAGTCGGTATTGAAACACGCGAAACCTACGTCCAGGCCCTCGCCGCAGAAGAACAGGTCCGCTACATGGAGCAGGTGAAGACCGCCGCGGAGGCGAGCGCGGACCTCGCCCGGCGCATGGCCCACGCCGGCAACTTCAGCAAGCTCGAGCACCTGCGCGAGCAAGCGTTCTACGCTGAGGTCATCGCGCAACACGCTCGCGCGAGACACGCTGCCACCGCCGAGCGCGAGCGGCTTACGCGGCTCATGGGGCTTTATGGCGAGGATACGCTCTTCAAGCTGCCGGAGCGCCTGCCGGACCTGCCGTCCAGCCTGCCCGAGATCAAGGATCTCGAAGCCACCGCGCTTACCCAGCGCCTTGACGTGCAGGCCGCCAAGCGGAACACCGAGAGTGTCGCCGCATCGCTCGGCCTGACGAAAGCCACCCGTTTCATCAACGTTCTTGAACTCGGCCCGGCGAGCACGAAAGAGGATCCCGAACCGTGGAAGCGAGGTTTCGAGATCAGCCTTCAGGTACCGATCTTCGATTGGGGTGGCGCGCGAGTCGCCAAAGCTGAAGCGATCTACATGCAAGCCGTGAACCGGGTCGCCGAGACCGCGGTGAACGCGCGCTCTGAGGTGCGCGAGGCCTACTTCGCTTACCGCACCGCTTACGAAACAGCGAAGCATTATCGCGAGGAGATCGTGCCGCTAAGAAAGAAGATCTCGGAGGAAAATCTCCTCCGTTACAACGGCATGCTGATCAGCGTCTTCGAGCTGCTGGCCGATGCGCGCGAGCAGGTGGCCAGCGTAAGCGCCTCGATCGAGGCGTTGCGCGACTACTGGCTTGCCGAGAGCGAACTGCAGGCGTCCCTCAACGGCACGCCTGGAATCCGCGGCGGGGGAGTAGCCAAGATTGTTGGCGGCATGGTTCCCAACCCGGCGCTTGCCGGCCATTGATCGATACTGTCGAAAGGACCGCAACAAATGACTACCCGTCGAGACTTCCTCCGAAACTCCGGTGCTGCGCTGCTGGGGGCGAGTTTGGTGAGCAGAGTGCAAGCCGCCTCGCTACCCGAAGCGCCCATGCAGGCTTCACCTCTGACCCAGCCGCCGCTTACCCCCCCGAATGGCCAGCCCTACAACCCGGTCGTGACGCTGAACGGCTGGACACTGCCCTGGCGCATGAAGGACGGTGTCAAGGAATTCCACTTGATCGCAGAGCCTGTGGTACGCGAAATCGCGCCCGGCATGAAGGCGAACTTATGGGGCTACAACGGTCAGTCGCCCGGACCGACGATCGAGGTCGTCGAGGGCGACAAGGTGCGCCTCTTCGTCACCAATAATTTGCCGGAACATACGAGTATCCACTGGCATGGCCAGCGTCTGCCCAATGGCATGGATGGAGTGGCGGGACTTACCCAGCCGGCGATTCAACCCGGCAAGACCTTTGTCTATGAGTTCATCGCCAAGCGCCCGGGCACCTTCATGTACCACCCGCACGCCGACGAGATGGTGCAAATGGCCATGGGCATGATGGGCGTCTGGGTGACCCATCCCAAGGATCCCACCCTGTATCGGGTGGATCGCGATTATGTCTTCCTGTTGAGTTCTTACGACATCGACCCCGGCAGTTTCACGCCGCGGGTCGCCGAGATGCTCAATTTCAATATATGGACCTTCAACAGCCGGGCGTTTCCAGGAATCGACCCGCTCATCGTGCGCAAAGGCGATCGCGTGCGCATTCGCATCGGCAACCTGACGATGACCAATCACCCCATTCATTTGCACGGACATGAGTTCGAGGTGACGGGTACGGACGGTGGTTGGGTACCGAAGTCGGCGCGTTGGCCCGAGGTGACCACGGACATTGCGATCGGACAAATGCGAGCCATTGAATTCGACGCCACCGACCCCGGCGACTGGGCGTTCCACTGCCACAAGTCGCACCACACGATGAACGCGATGGGCCACAACGTCCCCACGATGATCGGCGTCGACCAACAGGACGTAGCCGCGAAAATCAGGAAGCTGATACCCGATTACATGGTGATGGGAGATACCGGCGGATCCATGGGTGACATGGAAATGCCGCTGCCAGACAACACGCTACCCATGATGACCGGTCAAGGGCCCTTCGGTGGCCTGGAAATGGGTGGCATGTTCACCATGGTCAAGATCCGCGAAGGGCTTGCCCGCAACGACTACAAGGACCCGGGCTGGTACAAACAGCCGCCAGGCACAGCGGCCTACGAGTGGACCGGCGAGCCGTTGGCCTCGATTCGCGCACCGGACAGCGAAAAGAAGTTGCCCATTTCCGGTGAAATCGTTTTGAGAGTTACGAAAGGAGGTTCCCATGGTTCGCACTAATTTCTGAAATCGAGACCCGGCAATTGACTTAACCGAAACAGTCTTTTTAATTCTCAGAGGAGTACTGAATGAAACCACTGATCATCGCATCGGCCATCGCCTTGGGTCTCGCGACAACGGGCGTCTTCGCTCACGATGATGAACACCAAGCCGGAAAGGAAGAAAAACATGGCGAAGGACACGTGGACTCACTGGGCAAACCGGGTGATCCCATGAAGATATCCCGCACGATTGATGTCGAGATGAGAGACACCATGCGTTTCTCGCCGGCGGATATCAAGGTTAAGCGTGGCGAAACCATCAAGTTCGTGGTGAAGAATAACGGCAAGGTAAAGCATGAGATGGTGCTCGGATCGATAGATGAACTGAAAAAGCATGCGGCATTGATGCAAAAGTTTCCGGAGATGGAGCACGCCGACCCGAACATGGTATCGGTCGATCCCGGCAAGACCGGCGAACTCGTCTGGCAGTTCACCAAAGCCGGCATCTTCGACTTCGCGTGTCTGCAACCCGGCCACTTCGAGGCCGGCATGTTGGGCAAGGTCGCGGTCAAGCGCTAAACCGATTCCTCTATTCATCATTGCACGAGGAGCAGCACATGAAACGCACATCATCAATTCTTCTTGCCGTCACCCTCGGCTTCGCGTTGCCTCTCGGCGCTAGCGCCGCTGACGATCGCGCCACACCGCAGCAGGGTAAGTCCATGGACAGTGCCGGACCGAAGAGCTACGGCGAAGTCAAGAAGGTAGACAAGTCCAGCGGAAAGGTCACCATCAAGCACGGCCCGCTGGGCAATCTCGGCATGCCGGCGATGACCATGGTCTTTCGGGTGAAAGACCCGGCGATGCTCGATCAGATGAAGGAAGGCGACAAGATCAACTTTGTCGCAGAGAAGGTGAACGGGGCATTCACGGTGATACATACTGAGCCGGCAAAGTAGCTGGCCAACATTTGCGGCTTACTTTTCCGACTGCGTAACGCTGCGCATCATGGCGCAACGAGCCCTAACCAATGCAGCTCGTTTTCGCGGAAATGGAGCATCGGACGGGCGGCTTGCCGGGAATGCCGGCCCATATGCTCAACCCCGGAGGGGAACTGGAGCACCACGAGAAATATCACCCGGCAGACGGCACCGGCGCCCAGTCCATGTTTTCCTTTGGACAACCGGGCCAACCAGGACTGGCCGGCCCGACAGTGCGTATCGATGCCTACGACAAGACGCATTTCGAGCCTGATAGCGGCACTTAGGTTGGCCTTTACTACGAAAAGTCTTGATCTACGTCAACCGCCGTCCTGCGTGCTGAAGTTAGTATTTGGCGTCCGGTGGGGACGTGAAGTGACGGGCTGCTACCGGTTTTGATCAAGCAATACAACAGGAGACGACGAAATAGGTCTGCGGCCGTTTAGCAATTTCTCTTAAAGGAGCATTCAAATGAACAGATTTACTCTTGCAATTTTCCTGGCGTGCCTGTTTGTCGTACCGGTGGTCCAGGCGGCAGACGAAGAAGATCATGCCGCCCACCATCCCGGCGCCGACCAGAGTCAAGCCGCTGCCGCGCAGGACGATAAGGCCGCGGCAATGAAGATGGAAAAGATGCAGGAAAAAATGAAAAAGATGCAGGAGCAGATGGAGAAGATCCATTCCGCCAAGGATCCGCAGGAACGCCAGAAGCTCATGAAAGAGCACATGCAGTCCATGCAAGAGGGCATGAAGATGATGGGCGGCATGGGCGCGGGGATGATGAAGGGCGGTGACATGATGGCCAAGGCGAAGAAGGATCAGGCCGAGTCCATGACTGACGCCGGCGATGGCATGGGAATGTGCATGATGATGATGAAAAAGCACAAGTCCGTGGAGGCTCGCCTGGACATGATGCAGCAGATGATGGAACAGATGATGCAGCACGAAGGCGCCGAGCAGGAGATGGAGCGCGGTCGCTGAGGCTGCCCAACACCCTCATGGCTGGCACTCGATACTCAAGTCGTCCCGCGTGAACAACCGCGTAGTCCCGGAAAAAACAGCGCGTTTTCAGAGACAAAAGTGGCCAAATCGTCCTCGTCGCGAATAGCCCGGATTCTGGTCGTCGTCTGGACATTGATCTCGATCGTCAACGCTTTTGCGGGCGACTGCGAGAACCTTGTCGACAGCATCCACGTTGCCGCGGTGGGCAGCGCAGTTCCCGGGCATGGCGATCACGGCGAGGGTGACCACGGCACACATGAACACGGCAAAAACGCTGCCGATGGCAAGGAGGGGGCGGATTCCTGCTGCTGTGTCAAGCTCACCGCCACATCGGCTGCTGTCAGACATGATGCTTCCCCGCCCTCCGAAAGTCGCAGTCACGCCCAGCCGGACCCGGCGCTACTGGTAGGGGTTTCACCTCCACCTTCCACCCTGCTATTGGCGCGATTCAACAGCGGGCCATCACCACGAAGTCGAACTCCTCTTTTTCTCCTCCACTTGCGGCTATTGAATTAGCCGTCCCTCGTCCACGGACGGGAATCCGGCCTTTATCGGGTCGGGCCACGCGCTTGGCAGACCAATCTGCAGTACCGGTCAGCCGAACCGGTCATCCCAGAAAAAGCAGTTGCACCGCCAAGGACGCCAAGGACGCGAAGGAAAACAAGTGCATGTATTCATCAGCACCTTAACCCTTTGGGTGAGTTCGGTCAGGCATGCTTATCGCGTTCCCTGGCGTCCTTGGCGTCCTTGGCGGTGAGTGAACTGCCGGATTTCGGGTCATACGACCGACCGCCGGGTAAACAACATCCCGTCTCGCGGTTACTTCGCGTTGCTATTGGTCCGTCGGACGCACCGAGAGGTAATTAGCACGCGACGGGAAGTTCGAGTCTTCTGGTGGGAAAAGTGCTGGAGGGAATGCTATGAATGTCAGCGAATTGTCGATAGAGGCGAAGATCTCGCCGCATGTGGTCAGGTTTTATGCAAGAACGGGGTTGCTCAAACCGAACAGGAATCCGTCGAATGGCTACAAGGTCTTCGGCCAGAATGAAATGAAGCGTCTGCGCTTCATCCGCATGGCGCAGTGCCTCAGTTACAGCCTTGCGGAGATCGCGGAAATGCTGCGTCGCCTGGAGGATGGCGACACCCCATGTGCCTTGATGGAGAAAATCCTCCGCGAGCGATTGGTGGAAAACCAGGCAAAAATCGAGCTATTTGTAAGGAAGCAGGCGCTGATGGAGCGGGCCCTGCGGCAGATGGAGAAGCAGATCTGGAGCACCAGCAGCATGGACGGTCTCTGCGATCATTTTCAGAGTCTTGTTGAGGGAACCAGGGCTTGACCTGTGCGTAACTTACAGGTTTAGGTTTCTGGCAAGTTGTTTTGCGTGGCATGTATCGGGCTCCAGGACCCAGATGATGAATGTCAGCGAGTTCGCGCGCGAGGTCTCTGTCACCCCTCATACGGTCCGCTATTACGCGCGTCTGGGATTGTTGAAACCTCAGCGCGACCCTCGGAGCAGGTACAAGAAGTTCGCGGAGTCGGATATCGCGCGGCTGCAATTCATCATGAGGGCGCGGAGCCTGGGTTTCACGCTATCCGAAATCGGGGAGATTTTTCGCCGAAGCGCACGGCGGCAAACGCCTTGCCCAATGGTGCGGGAAATCATCCGGCGCAGAATCGAAGAGACGACCGAACGGCTGGATGCGGTGCTGGCATTGCGCGAGCGAATGAAGCAGGCGCTGGTATTGTGGGAAAAAATGCCCGATCAAGTGCCAGACGGGAATGCGATTTGCGCGCTCATCGAAGCAGCGGGAGATTCGCATGACAGCGCATGACGCTTTGCGAATGGACGCACGCGGTCTTTGCCTGCCGTCATCCAAAGAAGTAGCTCGAAACGTCGGGCATTAACAGGAGATAAACATGGAACATGATCACCGCAGCGAGAACCGCAAAGGGTGGCTGGAATCGCGATCGAACTGGGTTCTGCTGGCATTTCTGCTCATTGCGGGCTTCTACCTGATTACCGAGCACAAGGCCCATGTATTCGGCCTGCTTCCCTTTCTGATTCTGCTCGCCTGCCCGCTGTTGCACGTGTTCATGCATCGCGGCCACGGCGGGCACGACAGCGATTCCCCGTCCGCAGGTCACGATCATGGAAATAATGGAGGAAGCAAACGATGAACACCGAGCCTGCTCAGGCATATGGTTTATGGTGGCTGGTCATCATCAACTCGCTGGTGTTTATCATTTTCGCCTTCAGCTTCGCGAAGCCGCAAAGTGCGCGCGACTGGCGCTCGCTCGGTGCATTCTCCGCGTTCATCGTGGCGCTGTTCACCGAGATGTACGGGTTTCCGCTCACGATCTATCTGCTCTCGGGCGGGCTCGGCAGTCGCTACCCCGGCATCGACTTCATGACCCATGATGCCGGCCACCTGCTCGAGACACTGTTCGGATGGCGCGGCAATCCGCACTTCGGTCCGTTCCACCTGCTGAGCTTTGTCTTCATCGGCGGCGGCTTCATGCTGCTTGCCGCGGCATGGGATGTTCTTTACAAGGCGCAACGCGCCGGAACATTGGCGACCGACGGTCCCTACGCCACCATGCGTCACCCGCAGTACGCCGCGTTTGTGCTCATCATGTTCGGCTTTCTGCTGCAATGGCCCACGCTGCTCACCGTGATCATGTTCCCGATCCTGTTGCTGGTCTACGCGCGCCTGTCATTCAACGAAGAACGCGATTCCCGGGCTCGCTTCGGTGAGGAGTACGCGCGCTATGCGGCACGCACGCCGGCTTTCTTTCCTCGTCTCGAGAGCAGAGAAGGCAGCCCGCCGATCCGCTGAGCCGTCCAGACTCCTCCATCTATCTGTCCCCCCGAGCAAATGAAAGAAAAACAAATATACAACTGACTTTTCTAGGCGCAACCGGGACCGTTACCGGGTCCAAGTACCTGATCACCGCCGGCCCCAAGAGAATACTGGTGGACTGCGGCCTGTTCCAGGGCCTGAAGCAACTGCGCCTGAGAAATTGGGAGCCGCTTCCGATCGACCCTAAAAAGATCGATGCGGTCATTCTCACGCATGCGCATATCGATCACAGCGGCTATCTGCCCTTACTATCAAAAAGAGGATTCTCCGGCAAGGTGTACTGCAGTCACGCCACCCGGGACTTGTGCGGGATCCTGCTGCCCGACTCGGGACATCTGCAGGAGGAAGAGGCGGAATACGCGAACCGCAAGAAGTTCTCCAAACATTCTCCAGCACTGCCCTTGTACACGCGGGAGGACGCCGAGCGCTGCCTGAACCTGCTGGCGCCGTTCGAACTCGATCGCGACATTGATCTCGGTGACGGGATCAGCCTGCGCTTCTCGCATTCAGGGCACATCCTCGGGTCCTGCTTCGTGCGGCTCACTCACCAAGGCAAGTCGATCGTCTTCAGCGGGGACCTCGGTCGACCCAAAGACATTGTGATGAAACCGCCGGTCCGCGTCGCAAGAGCCGACTATCTCGTCCTGGAATCCACCTATGGCGATCGCCTCCATGGCACTGCGAACCCCGAAGCGCAACTGGCGGACATCATCAACCGGACCGCGCAACGCGGCGGCGTGGTCGTGGTTCCGACGTTCGCTGTCGGCCGCGCACAGGAGCTGCTCTACTACGTTCACCTGCTCAAGGCCTCCAATGCGATTCCGGACATCCCGCTTTATCTGAACAGCCCGATGGCAGTGGACGCCACGCGCATATTCCATGACCACCCGGGGGAGCATCGCCTCACGCCGAAGCAATGTGAAGACATGTGCCACGCGGCCAAGATCATCAACAGCGTCGAGGAATCGAAGCAGCTTAACAACAGATCAGGTCCGATGATCATTCTCGCCGCCAGCGGCATGGCCACCGGCGGGCGCGTGGTGCATCACCTCAAGGCCTTCGCCCCCGATGCCCGTAATGCGATCCTGTTCGGCGGCTTCCAGGCCGCCGGCACCCGCGGTGCCGCGATACTCGCCGGGGCTGAAAGCATCAAGATTCATGGCGAGTACGTGCCGGTTCGTGCCGAAGTGGCGGCCTTGTCGAATTTGTCGGCCCACGCCGATTATGAGGAAATCATGGGTTGGCTGGGTGGGTTCGAGTCACCACCGCAGCAAACCTTCATCACCCACGGCGAGCCGGTCGCTGCCGACGCGTTGCGGCACCGGATCGAGGAGCAGAAGGGCTGGCGTTGCCGTGTTCCCGATTACCTGGAGACGGTGGATCTGGGCTGAGGCGCCAAAAACATGCTTGAAGAATTCCTGCATCAATCGCGGATCGCCTATTTCTCGATGGAGATCGCACTGCAAGACGACATTCCCACCTACAGCGGCGGACTGGGCGTACTTGCCGGCGACACGATCCGGTCCGCAGTAGATCTCGAGTTGCCACTTGTTGGAGTAACGCTCATCAGCCGCGCCGGCTACTTTCGGCAGGAAATCGATGCCGCCGGCCGACAGTCGGAGCAGCCGGATACCTGGGAGCCGCGCCAATGGACTACGGCCACCGAGGCCAAGATCGCGGTACTCATCGAGGGTCGCGAAGTCTGGGTGCGCAGTTGGCTCTACGTAGTGCAGGGACATCTCGGCGGCCGGCAGCCGGTGATCCTGCTCGACACCGATCTGGACGAGAACCAAGCTGACGATCGCCAGCTCACGCATTATCTCTATGGCGGCGACGAGACCTACCGCATCAAGCAGGAGATGGTTCTGGGGATCGGCGGGATGAGGATGCTCAATGCGCTGGGATTTCGCGTCCGCCAGTACCACATGAACGAGGGACATTCCGCTTTCCTGGCGCTGGAACTGCTCAAGCGCTTCACGCGTTCAGCCGAGGAAGCGGGCTCCGCGTCGCGTTACGACGTGCCGCGCGTGCGGGAGCTGTCCAACTTCACCACGCACACGCCGATAGAAGCCGGGCACGACCAGTTCTCCTACGATCTGGTCAATCGCGTCATGGGCGAATTCGTCGACTTCGAGGAACTGAGAAACTTGGCCGGACAGGATCGCCTGAACATGACACGCCTTGCGCTCAATCTCAGCGAGTACGTGAACGGCGTCGCCAAGCGTCACGCGGAAGTTTCGCGACGCGCCTATCCCGGCTACCGCATCCATACAGTCACCAACGGCGTGCACCCGCACACCTGGACGTGCGCAAGCTTCGCGCGGTTGTACGACACCCATCTCCCCGGCTGGTGCCATGAACCCGAGCTATTGGTGCGCGTGGACCAGATACCCGACGAAGCGGTATGGGCGGCACACTTGGAGGCCAAACGCCGACTCGTTCAGCATATCGAGGCGCTATCGGGCTTGAAGTTCAACCCCGATCTTCCCATCGTCGGGTTTGCCCGGCGCATGACGACCTACAAACGGCCCGATTTGATCTTTTTCGATCTCGAACGGCTGAAGGCGATCGCGCGCAAGTACTCATTCCAGATCGTCATGGCCGGCAAGGCACATCCTCGCGACGAAGGCGGGAAGCAGTTGATCGAAAGCCTGCACAGCTACCGCAAGGCGCTCGCCGATACGATACCCATGGTGTTCTTTCCAAACTACGGGATGGAGCGTGGACTCGATATGATCTCCGGAGTCGACGTCTGGCTGAACACGCCGCTGCGTCCGCTGGAGGCGTCAGGCACCAGTGGAATGAAAGCCGCATTCAATGGCGTGCCGCAATTGAGCGTGCTGGATGGCTGGTGGCTGGAAGGCTGCATCGAGGGGATCACCGGCTGGGCGATCGGCGACACTTCCGATTCCCCTAACGGCGTCGACAGCGCTGCTCTTTATCAAAAGCTTGAGCAGAAAGTGCTGCCGCTCTACGCTGAAGACCGTCGCGGCTGGATCGCGGTGATGAAAGGCGCAATCGGTAAGAACGCGTCCTACTTCAACAGTCACCGCATGATGCGGCGTTACGCCACCGAGGCATACATTCACTAACCAGATGACCGATTCTCACCGAGACAACCCGAATGCGTTGCGTGTCAGGCGCATGGGTATCGATACTTATCAGGAACCCGTGGTCTACATGCGTGCCGACTGCCACATCTGCAGATCGGAAGGCTTCGAAGCGCAGTCTCGGGTCGCGATTCGGCACCGGGAGCAGAGCATTATCGCCACGCTCAATGTCGTTCACGACCAACAATTTCTCGATCGCGATGAGGCCGGATTGTCGGAGGCAGCCTGGCGCCTTCTAAGACCGGATGCAAGCGGGCGCGTCGTCCTGTCGCATCCGGCGCCGCTGGAATCCTTGGGCCATGTACGCGCCAAGGTCTACGGGCAACGACTCCGTGACATCGAAATGGCGGCGATCGTGGGCGATATCGCTGCCGGCCGTTATGCCGACAATCATCTTTCCGCATTCATTACCGCATGTGCCGGCAGCCGGCTCGACCTTGCGGAAACGACCTCGCTCACGCGCGCCATGATCGACGTCGGTGATCGCCTTACCTGGCCGGAACCGATCGTCGTGGACAAGCACTGCGTCGGCGGACTGCCGGGCAATCGGACCACCCTGGTGGTGGTCCCTATCGTCGCTGCATTCGGCCTCACCATGCCGAAGACCTCTTCGCGGGCGATCACGTCTCCGGCCGGCACCGCCGACACCATGGAAACTCTTGCCCCGGTGAACCTCGACATCGCCGCCATGCGCAAGGTTGTCGAGCGCGAAGGCGGATGCATCGTATGGGGTGGCTCCGTGCAGTTGAGCCCTGCCGACGATGTGCTGATCCGCGTGGAACGCCCGCTCGATCTGGACAGCGAGGGGCAGCTGGTGGCCTCCGTCCTCTCCAAGAAAGCGGCGGCGGGGTCCAATCATGTCGTCATCGACATCCCGGTCGGCCTTACCGCGAAAGTGAGAAGCGACGATGCGGCCAAGACGCTGGGACAACGGCTGATCGACGTCGGCCGCGAAGTCGGATTGAATGTGCGCGTCGTCGTCACAGACGGCTCGCAGCCGGTCGGGCACGGTATCGGCCCCGCGCTGGAAGCGCGAGACGTGCTCGCCGTGCTGCGCGGAGAGAAAACAGCGCCACAGGATCTGCGCGCACGTGCGCTGCGTCTTGCCGCCGCGATCCTCGAGATGTCCGGGACGGTTTCCCGCGGCAATGGCCTCGACGAGGCTGCTGCCGTGCTGGACGACGGCCGGGCCTGGAAGAAGTTTCAGGCAATTTGCGAGGCACAGGGCGGCATGCGCCAACCGCCGGTTGCTGCATACACCCATGTCGTGACGGCGCCGCATGCCGGCCGTGTGCTCAGTATCGACAACCGCCGGCTGGCCCGTCTGGCAAAGCTCGCGGGTGCGCCGAGAGCAACTGCGGCCGGACTGGAATTGCACACGCCGCTGGGCACGCCGGTCGCCGCCGGCCAGCCGATCCTGACTGTGCACGCGGACGCGTCGGGCGAGTTGGCGTATGCATTGCAATACCTGGAAAGCCAGAAGCCCATCGTCAGACTGGGGGACAACCGTTGAGTCCCGTCGTTTTTGCCTTGCACGGACATGAGGCCCTTGGCCACGTCATTGCCGAACGCCTGGGCGGTGAAGTCGGAAAGCTGACGCTGCGGCGCTTCCCGGACGGCGAAACCTACGTGCGCCTGGAAACAGGCGTCGAAGGCCACCCGGTCATCCTCTTGTGCAGCATGAACGATCCGGACGAGGAGAGCGCCCAGTGGGTCTCCGAAGTCTCACGCGGCGCAGGCGTGCCATATGCGGTGTTGCAGAAAATTAGAATGGGAGACCGTGACGTCGAGGTGTCCGTCCCGGATGTGCAAGCCTGGCGCAACCACACGCCGGTGCTGGTCGACGACATCATTTCCACCGGTCGCACCATGATCGAAACCCTGGGGGCATTTGCAGCGCGCGGGAATGAAACCAGCGGTGTGCATCGGGGTGCACGCGGTGTTCGCGGGCGACGCCTACAAGGACTTGCTCGCCGCTGGGCCCGCACGCGTAGCCACCTGCAATACCATCATTCACCCATCGAACGTCATCGACTTGAGCGGAGTGATTGCTACCGCCACCGCCAGCCTATTGCGTTTGGTGGCGAGCCGTTGATCGGGCACTCGATGTTGGCTTGAGCTCGCTGCGGCACAATTCTTCCGTCAGCTACTGTACCGCGGCTCAACGCACACCTGGCCTAGTGGATGGGACAAAGAATTTCATCCAGACCGACGCCGCCATCAATCCGGGGAACTCCGGCGGCGCACTGGTGGATACCTCTGGGAACCTCGTCGGCATCAACTCTGCGATCGTCTCGCCCAGCGGCGGATCGCTCCGAATCGGATTCGCCATTCCGGTGTCCATGGCGCGTCAGGTCATGGATCAGATCATCAAGACGGGACACGTGGCGCGCGGCTGGCTCGGCGTCGAAATCCAGGACATTACTCCCGAGTTTGCCGTGTACCTGAAACTCAAGCGCCCCGGTGACGCTGTGGTAACGAGCGTGGTGCGGGGAAGTCCCGCCGACAATGGCGGCCTGCAACCGGGTGACGTCGTCCTGGGCCTTGGCGGAAATCCGGTGGACGACACTGCGACGTTGATCAGCGAGACAGCGAAGCTCTCTCCCGGGCAACGCATGGAACTTGAGGTGTTGCGCAAAGGAAAGGCTCTGCGTCTGTCCGTGATAGCGGGAACGCGCCCGGCCTCGAGCGTACGCAAGTAGGAAACGCTCTCACTCCAGAAATCCAACCATGCCAGCAGAGGTGGATGTCGCCGCTATTCTAGGGGTGACCTTCGTGGGTTGCGTTGTCGTGAACAATGTCGCTTTTCGCTTGGGTATCCGCGATACAAAGTGGTAACAGGCTTGACTTGTGCCCGACACCCAGGTTTACGATTTATTAGGTGGTAACAACGCAATGCGAACCGCAATCTTGGAAATCAGCAGGATGACCAGCCAGGCCTCGGAAAACGGCGTTCGCAGCGCCTTGAGCGTCATTCGCGGAGTCGCGGATGTCGAGGTGTCGCTCGAATCCGGACAGGCAATCGTACTGTTCGACCCGCACAAGGCAATCCCCGAACAGTTCAGGAAGGCTGTCTGGGTCATGGGATGCAAGGTCGAGCAGGTAACGCTCGAGGGTGCAGAGCCCACAGAACCCTGCTGATCGCCTTCGATAGCATCCCGTCAGGCAAGCAGAAAGAAGAATGCTAACCACATCTGACGGGCAACGCGCCGGGTAACGAAAAGATATTCCCGCAACCTGTCCCAAGCTGCCCGAGACGGAAGCGGCCAAGGCAGACCGTTTGCCAATACGAGTCGGCCACGAGCGGGCAGTCCAATCGCCAACAGGAGACAAGCATGACAACGAGCACACACATGAAGCAGGGACAAGACAAGTCCGCCAAGCCCGCAATCGCCCCATCTGGATCGCAGGTGCGCGGCACCGAAAGCAGTGCGGCCAACCCGGCTACGCCGCAGGTCACCGATGAGCAGCGCCGGCACATGATTACGGTTATCGCCTACTACCGCGCGGAGCGTCGCGGATTCTGGGAGGGAGGCGAGCTGGACGACTGGCTCGCGGCAGAAGCGGAAGTCGGCCGGCAATTGCAGGGTCAGATAGATTCGTGAGGAACAGGCGCGGGCTGTCGGCACAGGCAATGGCCACCGGCGTCTGACAGCGATCTGTCGAGATAGCGTGGGCTCGCGAGAATCGAAGTTCCAGCAAATTGCCCTTTTCCTGGACTTCCATCCGACCGACTACCGCGCTCGTTGCACTTCGCACCTTTGCTGACACGCTCCTTACCTTCTGAAGTTACGACAGCCGCGACTCACGCGTCAACTATTCCGCGATCCGTTGACAAAGATCAATCGTGCCTCCTTGACCTGAGTCCTACGCACAGGATTAGCGTGCGTACTCAATCAAGAAGATGGCGAGCATCTAATTTGCCAGCCTTTACACAAGAGACGGCGCAGTCTGATCGTACTGCTTCTCTGGACGGTGTTTCAGTTAACGCCAACTGGGCCTTGAGGCAAAGGACTCGAACTTTGGGCTGTCAACGTGTTCGGAAATTTCTAACCGAAGTTGTCGACGGGACAGGTTGGTATTAATGACCCGTTGCTTGGTGGTCGAATTGTGTTGGGCGGGACTTCGTCCGCATTAGCGGGAGACCTTGGTGATCACTGCGGGTGGAATGTGCTGGAGGACAAGATGGTCGAGACCGACAGCACGGTTAAATTCGAAGTCACAGCACGGTTAAATTCGAAGTCAGCGAAGACAATATCTTTTGCGTTAGCAACCCTCATGTGAGAGGGCGGCAGCTTTGACTCGAACGGTGAATTTGGGGCGGGCAAAGCAAACCAACGGGTTCGTACTTTCAATGGGGAAGTCAGCATGAACGAGAAATGCATGACACATCAATGGCGTTTTCGCGTGCTTCCAGTCTTGACCGCAGTGTTCCTTTGCGCTTGCAACAGCCCGCCCAACAGCACGATGCACGAGCACGTGGAAGAGCGGATTGCCAACGCGCACACCCGCGCTGACCATCAGGGTTTGGCGCAATTCTTCGAACAGGAGGCACTGGAAGCCAAGAGGCAGGCTGAGGAGCATATGGCCATGAGCAAGAGGTATACCGACCCGGCCTGGACGGGAAGCGGATCATGGATCCACCCGCGTGGCCACTGCGACACTCTGACGAGATTATATGAGAAAGCAGAGCAGGAAAATATGGCCCTGGCGGCTCTGCACCGGCAGCGCGCGGCTGAGACGAATGAATAGGCGCAACCGCTTAATGCGTTCTCGATGGCTCGCGGCTGTGGTGAGCATCGCGCTGTGTGCGCAGGCTGCCGCACAGGAGTTGCCGGTCCCATTGCGACTGGCGGACGTCATACGTATCGCGATGCAGCAACGCTCGGAGGTCACCGCGGCGGGCGCGCGCGCGGAAGCTGCGGCGCAACGCCCGGCCATCGTGGGGGCGCTCGAGGACCCGATGATTTCGCCAGCCATCGATCACTACCCCTATACCATGATGCAGGATGCGCAGGTGCGCGGGCGTTTTGACTGGAGCATTGGCATCGAGCAGCGCTTCCCGCTCTCGGATATTCGTGGGCAGCGCCGGCGAGCGGCGCAAGCGGAGGCTCGGCGAACCGAGGCGGACACGGATCGCGTCCGCTTGGATGTGGCGCTCCAAGCGCAGCTCGCATTTTTCATGCTCCACGAGCGACGTGCGATGGCCCGCCTGATCGAGGAGCAACTTGGATTAGCGCACCAGTTGGTGGCCGCCGCGAGCGCTCGCTACGCCGGCGGCAAGGGCGTGCAAGCGGAAGTGCTGCGAGCGGAAGTCGAAGTGGCGCGCACGCAGGCCGCTAAACAAACGCTCACAGCCGAAATCAGTGCTGCCGAAGCGATGCTCAACGTAAGCCTGGGGCGGTCTGCTTCGGCGCCCGTGCCGGTGATTGAGCACCAAGTGCGTACCGAGGAGCCCCCCATCGCGGAGAGCGTGCGTGCCGCCGCGCTTGCTGCCCGGCCCGAATTACGGGCGGGCACGTCGGAGGTGGAGCGCAGCTCCGCCGAGATAGAAGTCATGCGCGCGATGTATCGTCCCATGGCGACCCTGAGGGTCGGGCCGTCGTATACCATGACCGAGGGTTCGGGCGCGATGATCATGATTGGTATCAGCATACCGATTTGGCGTGAGCGGCTGCACGCTGGCGTTGCCGAGGCACAAGCGATGCAGAGTATGGCGCGGGCCGATCTCGAAGCCATGCGGCGCATGATCGAAGGGGAATCGGCGGCAGCGCGCGAAGGCGTGAACGCGGCGCGTGCACGCGCCGAAGCGCTACGCCGGGAAGTGGTGCCGAGAGCACGCATGGCCGTCGAGGCTTCGCTGGCGGCCTACTCGGCGGGACGCAGCACGCTGGTATCCGTCATCGAGGCCTCGCGCACGCTTTGGGATACACGCATCGAACTTCTCATGTCCGATACGGCGCTTTCGAGCGCATGGGCGCGGCTGGAACGTGCGACCGCGAACGAGGGAACGGCGGTACGGTGAAACCTGAATCCCGTTCCCGTCTGCGTGCCGCTACCATCAGTGCCGTCTGCGCGGCGGTCGTGCTCGCTACCGTTTTGTTCTGGCAGGACTACCGGCATGGCTGGCCATTCTCCAGACATCATGACTTCGGGAAGCCACCCGTCGGACCCACTGCGTCTGCTCCCAAGGAGGGCAGCCCCGCATCCGCCACGGCCCGTACCACGCTTAGCGTGGACAGCGCGCGCCTCGAGGGGATTGGTGTGCGCTTCGAGCGCGCAAAGGTCGAACCCGTTGCGCAGCCTTCGCGCGCGGTAGCCACCGTCGTGGCCGACGAGGGGAGAATCTCGCACGTGCATACGCGATTCTCGGGGTGGCTGGAGCAACTCTACGTAAATACGACGGGACAATCTGTTCGTGCTGGACAGGCGCTCGCAGAGGTTTTCTCCCAAGACCTTTACGCCTCCCAGAATGAATATCTCACGCTTCTTCGCCAGGTGAAGAGCGGCTTGAGCAGCGCCGCTCTCGAGGCCGGCCGCATGCGCTTGGAACTGCTCGGCATGACGGCAGCCGAGATCGGGCAGATCGAGCGATCGGGACAGGCACGCCGATTGGTCACGGTGGTGTCGCCACGCAGCGGCATAGTGCTGCGCCGCGGCGTGACCCTCGGCACCGCGATCGATCCCTCCACCGAGATTATGACGGTGGCGGATCTGTCAAGAGTATGGGCGCTCGCCGAAATACCTGAAGGACAAGCCATGGGCCTCATGCGTGGCGTTATGGCCACCTTGAGCTTCCCCGCCTCCGGGCGTGCCGCGTTTCCGGCGCGGGTGGATTTCATCTATCCCACGCTCACCGAGCGCACGCGCACGCTGCGCGTGCGCTTTGTGGTGCCCAATGCGGATGGGCGGCTGCGTCCCGGTCTTTATGGCACAGCGGAATTCGCAGCGACCCAGCGCGAAGCGTTGACCGTATCGCGAGACGCCGTGGTGGATACCGGGGAATCGCAGCATGTCTTCGTGCGCACGCTGACGGGCATGCTCGAGCCGCGAACGGTAAAGGTGGGCGTTCGCCTCGCCGAGCGCATTGAAGTCACCCAGGGACTCGCGCCAGGCGATGAGGTGGTGGCCGCCGGCGTCTTCCTCATCGACTCGGAGAGCCGCTTGCGGGCTTCGGGGTCGGCTGGCGGTCATGCGGGCCATGGCGGCGCAACGGTGCGGGAATCCGGAGGTGCGCGCGAGCCCCCACCGCAAGCTCCCTCACCAGCGCATTCTGACCACGGAACCTGAGCATGATCGAGCGCATCATCGAATGGTCGGCTCAGCATCGCTGGGTCGTGTTCGGCGTAACCCTCTTGCTCGCGCTGTGGGCCGTCGATTGCATCCGCAAGACTCCACTGGATGCCATTCCAGACCTCTCGGACCCACAGGTCATCGTATTCAGCGAATGGATGGGCCGAAGCCCCGATCTGGTGGAGGACCAGATCACCTATCCTCTGGTGCGCGCACTACAAAGCACGCCTGGTGTGCGCACCGTGCGCGGCTATTCAATGTTCGGGATGAGCTTCATCTACGCCATTTTCGGCGAAGGTACGGATATTTACTGGGCGCGCACACGGATACTCGAGCAGGCTGGGCGCGTACAGCAGAAATTGCCGGTCGGGGTCGTGCCTACGCTTGGGCCGGACGCGAGCGGTGTGGGCTGGATTTACCAGTACGTGCTGACGGATACGAGCGGCCGCCTGGATCTCGCGGAGCTGCGCGCGCTGCAGGACTTTACCGTGCGCCCCGCTCTACAGGGCGTGCAAGGTGTCGCGGAGGTCGCCTCACTGGGCGGGTTCGAACGCCAGTACCAAGTGCTGCTCGATCCGGGAAAGCTGACCGCCTACGGCATCACACCGGAGGAAGTTTCACGCGCGGTACGCAATGCCAATGCCGAGGTCGGTGCGCGCGTGCTCGAGATGGCCGGAAGGGAGTTCGTTCTGCGTGGGCGCGGCTACGTAAAGACCCTGGATGACCTCGAGCAAAGCGTGGTCGCGGTCGCCGCGGGCGGCACGCCGGTCCGTTTGCGCGATGTCGCGAGGGTGCAGTTCGGGCCGGATATCCGGCGCGGCGCGGCGGATTGGAACGCTCTGGGCGAGACGGTCGGTGGCATCGTGGTCATGCGCATCAACGCCAACGCGCTCGACGTGATCCGCGCGCTCGAACAGCAGATCGCGGAACTCTCGTTGCCCGAAGGCGTGCGTCTGGTGCCGACCTACGATCGCTCAGAGCTCATCCTCGGCGCCATCGACACCCTGCGTCTGACGCTCATCGAGGAGGGAATCATCGTAGCGGTCATCTGCCTGGTCTTTCTCATGCACGCACGCTCGGCGCTGGTGGCCATCATCATCCTCCCGCTCTCGGTGCTGTTGTCCTTCATTGGCATACGTTATCTCGGTCTGACCTCGAACATCATGTCGCTCGGGGGCATCGCGATCGCGGTCGGAGAGCTCTCCGATGCGGCCATCGTGCTGATCGAGAATGCCCATAATCATTTGGCACGGGCGCCCGCCGGCGCCAACCGCCAGCGCATTATCATCGACGCTTGCAAGGAAGTGGGCCGGCCCATTTTCTACTCGCTCATCTTGATCACGGTGAGTTTTCTGCCCATTTTCACGCTCGCCGGGCAGGCTGGGCGGCTGTTCGAACCCCTTGCCTACACGAAAACCCTGGCGATGTTCGCAGCGGCGCTGCTGTCAATCACACTCGCCCCGCCGCTCATGATTCTTCTTCTGCGTGGTCGCTTTCGCACCGAGGAGGAGAATCCCCTGAATCGCTTGCTGGGGCGGGTGTATCGTCCGCTCGCCGCACGCGTCGTGCGCTGGCGCTGGGTGGTGACTGCGGTGGCAGTGGCGGTGATGTTGGCGACCGTGCCCGTATTCCTGCGGCTCGGCTCCGAATTCATGCCGCCACTCGACGAAGGGTCCCTGCTGGTCATGCCGACGACCTTCCCCGGCATTTCCATCGAGGAGGCACGCCGTGCGCTGACCGCTCAGCATCGCACGATCATGCGTTTCAGGGAGGTGGCCTCCGTACACGGCAAGGCGGGACGCGCGGAGACGGCCACGGATCCCGCGCAACTTGACATGAACGAGTCGGTGGTGGCCTTGCGCCCGCGCGAGGAATGGCCGCTGATTCGCCTGGATCGCTGGTACAGCGGCAAGGCGCCCGAGTGGCTTTCGCAGGGCCTGCGAACAGTATGGCCCGAAGAGCGGCGGCGCACGCTCGCCGAGCTGCAACGCGATCTCGACGCCGCGCTCGAGATGCCGGGTTATCAGATCGCGATCTCGCCGCCGATCCGCACCCGCATCGATATGCTCACGACGGGCGTGCGCACGCCCGTGGGGATAAAGGTCTTCGGGCCGGATCTCGCGGGCATCGAGCGCATCAGCCTTGAGATAGAAGGGCTATTGCGTGAAGTTCGCGGCACGCGCAGCACTTTCGCGGAGCGCCAGACCGGACGCGAATACATCGACATCGTGCCGAACCGCGAGGCAATCGCCCGCTTTGGCTTGAGTGTGCGCGATGTACTGGATGTGGTCGAGGCGGCGATCGGCGGCATGCCGGTGTCCACCGTGATCCAAGGGCGTGCGCGGTATTCGGTGAACGTTCGCTACGCCGCCGACTTTCGTGCCGATCCGGATGCGGTGCGCGCGATACTTGTACCCATCGCCGCCGCCAAACCGGTCTCGTTTGGCGAAGTCGGGGGCGCGGGTCGTGGCAGCGCGCCGATGGAGCAAAACGAAGTCCGCTCCCGCGGTGCCTCGGGAATGGGCAACATGGGCGGCGATTCGGGCATCGGCAGCGGGGCAAGCGCGAGCGATACGGACGCAATGGGTGGGTCCTCCGCGCCTTCTTCAGCCGACAACTGGGACCGCGGGCGGCAGAGCGGTAGCGCCGTGCCGCTAGGAGTGTTGGCCTCGGTGGACGTGGTCAGAGGACCGCCCATGATCAAGGACGAGAACGGTGTGCTGGTGGGCTATGTCTTCGCCGACATCGACGGTGCCCAGCGCGACCTGGGCAGTTGGGTGAAGGACGCGAAGCGGCTCGTTCAGGAGCGCTTGGCTCCGCCCGCGGGCTACCGACTACAGTGGACCGGTCAATACGAGTTCATGGCCGACATGGAAGCGCGCATGCGCGTGGTGTTGCCGTTGACCTTGGTGCTGATCGTCGGGTTGCTCTTCCTCTCACTGCGCGGCTGGCCTCAGACTTGGCTCGTGCTCCTCAGTCTGCCCTTCGCCATCGCGGGCAGCATCTGGCTACTCGCGCTGCTTCATTACAACCTCTCCACGGCGGTCTGGGTCGGTCTCATCGCGGTAGGTGGCGTGGCTGCGCAAACCGGAATCGTGGTCGTGGTGTACCTCGACCAAGCGTTTCAAGCGGCCCTGTCGCAAGGGCGTTTGCGCACCGGCGAGGATGTCGACCGCGCGGTCGTCGAAGGCGCCGCCCAATGCTTGCGGCCCATGCTCATGACGGTGGCGACGACCGTTTTGGGACTCATGCCGCTGCTGTTCGAGGCCGGCGTGGGGGCGGACCTCTCGGCGCGAACGGCAGCGCCGGTGGTGGGCGGCCTGTGGTCGTGCATGTTCCTGACACTCCTTGTCCTGCCGGCGGCATACGCCATTTGGCGCCGCTGGCAACTGAGAACCGGCCGAGTACCGTCGCCGGCCGGAGGGGAAGCGGCATGACATCGACAGCGGCAGTGCTCCCTGGCGTCAACATGACTACTCGCGGCCTTTCGTCTCAAGAAGCGGGGCGGCTACTCCAAGAGTTTGGTCCTAACGAGATCGCGCGCGCGCGGGCCACGTCGCCCTGGCTGCTGTTCGCCGCGCAGTTTCGCAGCCCGGTCATCTGGCTGCTGTTTGGCGCCTTCGCCTTGTCGGCCGCGCTGGGCGAAGTTGCCGATGCCATTGCGATCGGCGCCATTGTGATCATCAACGGATTCGTCGGGTTTTTTCAGGAATACCACGCCGAGCGCGCGGTGCTGGCGCTGAGGTCGATGACGGCGCCGCGCGCGCGAGTTCTGCGCGACGGGCGAACGGTCGAAGTGCCTGCAGCGAGTATTGTTCCGGGCGATGTGCTAGTGCTCGAAGCCGGGGACATCGTGGCGGCCGATGCGCGCCTCCTGGAGGCCCATGCGCTCACCACAAACGAGGCGCCGCTGACCGGCGAGAGCGCGCCGGTGGAGAAATCCACTCGGTCCAACTCGCCCGCTGCCCCGCTCGCGGAACGTTACGACCACGTGTTTCTCGGCACCGCGGTCGCCACGGGCTCGGCCTTCGCCGAAGTGACGGCGACCGGAATGAAAACCGAACTCGGCCGCATCGCCCACTTGCTCTCGACGGCTCAAGAGGAGACGACACCACTGCAAACGCGTCTCGCGCGCGTAAGCCAGCTGCTGCTCTACCTATGCTTGGCCATCGTCGCTGTGGTAGCGCTACTCGGCTGGTTACGCGGCATGGCGCCTATGGATCTCCTGCTATCGGCCGTATCGCTCGCCGTAGCGGCTGTGCCGGAAGGCTTGCCTGTCATTGTAACCATCGCGCTCGCCACCGGCGTGCAGCGCATGGCGGCTCGTCACGCCTTGGTGCGGCGACTACTGGCGGTCGAGACCTTGGGTTGTGCCACAGTGATCTGCACCGATAAAACCGGTACGCTGACCACCGGCGTCATGGCAGTGCGCGAGTGCTGGGGTGGGAACGCGCGACAAGTCTTGACGGCCGCGGCAGCCTGCTGCGACGCGGAGCTCGCCGCGAATGAGCGCGGCGGCGTGGGCGATCCGACCGAACTCGCCATTCTGGTGGCCGCGGCTGAACGCGGCATCCGGCGCGCGGATATCGAGCGGGACAAGCCGCGCCTGTCCGTGCAACCGTTCGATTCGGAGCGCAAGCGCATGTCGGTCTATCGCGACGACGGCAGGATGTACGTCAAGGGCGCGCTGGAATCGGTGCTCCCGCGTTGCCGCGTCGCGCCGGCGGGCGCCATAGAGGCGAATGCCGAGATGGCCGCGCGCGGTCTGCGCGTGCTTGCTGTCGCCTGTGGTACCGCAGACGTGGAAGAAGATCTGGAACTGCTCGGGCTCATCGGCATCGCGGATCCGCCACGCACCGAGGTCATCGACGCGATCGCGCGCGCACATTCCGCGGGTATCGTGACCGTGATGATCACCGGCGATCATCCGGCGACCGCACGTGCCATTGCTCGCGAACTGGGCATCGTGCGCTCCGGCGAGAACGTAGAGGATCTGGTGCACGCGCGCGCGACGCCGGAGGACAAGCTGCGCATCGTGCGTCGCTGGAAGTCCCAGGGCGCCGTGGTCGCCATGACCGGTGATGGCGTGAACGACGCGCCGGCACTGCGCGAGGCGCACATCGGTATCGCCATGGGGCGTACGGGCACCGAGGTGACCCGGGAAGCTTCGGACATCGTGCTCGCGGACGACAACTTCGCCACCATTGTCGCCGCGGTAGAGGAAGGCCGTGGGATATTCGACAACATCCGCAAGACGCTCGTGTACCTGCTCGCAGGCAATGCCGGCGAGCTAGGTGTCATGCTTGCCGCTGCGATCGTGGGTTTGCCGGTACCCCTGTTGCCGCTGCATCTCCTGTGGATCAACCTGGTTACGGATGGACTGCCGGCCCTTGCGCTAGTAACGGACCCCATTCGCCCCGATGCCATGAAGCAACCGCCGCGTGATCCCAAGGAACCGATACTGCGGGCCGCGGAGTGGCGCACGATCGCCTTCACCGGTCTACTGCAAGCGGCGGTCGCGCTGGGCGTATTCGCCTGGGCGATCGAAGCACGTAACCTCGATGAGGCACGCAATCTTGCCTTCTCCGCACTCGTGTTCGGCGAGTTGCTGCGCGCCTTTTCAGCACGCGACGCCGAGCGCTCGTTCTGGGAAGTCGGACTGTTCACCAATCTCAAGCTCCTTGGCATTGTCGTACTCTCGGTCCTCGTACAACTCGGCCTCCATCACATTCCGGCGACGCAGCAACTCTTTCAGATTGGCACGCTGAGTCTTCCCGACTGCGCACTCACCCTACTCGTCGGCAGCGTGCCATTCGCGATTATCGAGATCGCCAAGGTCGCGAAGAGGGTTGCCCGCCGCGCTTGAGCATGGGTTATGGGTATTCGCGTGGTGCAAGCATGCGAGTCCTAACTCCGGTGGGCGCAGCGCAAGTATTTCTTGGAGATCGCTGGCGATCCTCCTGATAGTGAACTTCGACATGATGGAATGAATATGCGCAAGAGCATCCTGATCCTGATTTCCCTGCTGGGTTTTGGACAGACTGCCGCCCAAGCAGGCCACTCCGTCACGGTGGCCTCCTGTCCGCCCGGCAAGGATCCCCATATAGAAACCATGAGCGGGCTGTTTATTGTCCACGTCGTCTGTGATCGGGTTCACTTCGAGATTCCCCCCGACATGCTCAATCGAGACATTCTCGCCAACACTGAATTCGCCGCTCTGTCCACCGGCACCGATTTCGTGGCGCCCGGTTCGGTGGTGGATAACCGCGTCATCCGTTTCACGCGCCTGGGAAACAAGGTTTATCTCGAAAACGTGCGCTATGAGATCTTGGCACGCCAGAGGCCCGATCTTCAACGCGGAGCGGAGGCGGCATCACTGCGCACCGTGCTTCGAGGCTTCGATGTGATACGCGAGGGCGCCAACGGCGCGCCCGTCATCGACATCACGGGAGTTCTAACCACCGAAGTGCCCGCGGAATTCGCGCTGGACCTCATGCGCGACTTTCGAATGCGCCACGTCGATCCGGAGCGCTCCTATATTCGCACTGTGAAGGCTTTCCCTGAACACATCGACGTGGAGTTCTACCAAACCTGGGTACCGGATCCGAACGAGTTGTTCAAGTCCAGCGAGAGCGGGGAGAACCGCGCGGCCGCCCTTGGTTTCATCTTTCATATGAGCATACATCTTCTGCCCAAGGAGCCCATGCGCGGCCGATATTGGGATGCCCGTGTGGGCTTTTTCAACGTTTCCTTCGACGACTTCGGCTCCGGCGAAAACGGAAAGGTCAGGCGCGCTTATATTGAGCGTTTCCGGTTGGAGAAAAAAGACATCAGGGCCGAAGTCTCGGATCCCGTTCGACCGATCGTGTTTTTTATCAGCGAGGAAGTGCCTCGAGAATGGCGTCCCTACGTCAAGCGCGGTATCGAGGACTGGCAGCCACTGTTTGAGAAAGCGGGATTTCGCAATGCGATCATCGCCCGCGATGCGCCCACTTTGGAGAAAGATCCGCACTGGCATCCCGAGGATGTGCGTACCAACGTCGTGCGCTGGACCCCCAGCGGCCGACAAGACGCCACGGGGCCCGCGGTGATCGATCCGCGCAGTGGCGAGGTGATCTCCTCGCACGTGATTCTTTGGCACGACGTATTGCGTCTGATTGAAACGTGGTACTTCACGCAAGTATCCCCGCTCGACCCAAGAGGCCGCCAGCTTCCGCTGCCGCAGGAAATTATCGGAGAGCTGTTGCGCTACGTGGTTTCCCATGAAATCGGGCACTCTCTGGGGCTTCGTCACAACTTCAAGGGCCATTCCGCCTACTCGGTGGCGCGGCTGCGCAGCAAGGAATGGACGCAACGCTGGGGAAATTCCGCCTCCATCATGGATTATTCCCGGCTGAACTATGTCGCACAACCCGGTGACAATGCCTACCTGTTACCGCGCTTCGGTCCCTACGACTACTTCGCCATCGAGTGGGGATATGGCCAGTTCACGCGCACCGGTATGCAAGAGGGCAACGTCGTGACCGAAGTGGCCAGCACTGACGCGGAAATGGAGCTACTCGACAAGCTCGCTGCCAAGCAAGTCGACGATCCACTGTTGCGTTTTGGTGGAGAAGACTCGTCGGCCAACCTCGATCCGACCGTTAACACCAACGTCATCGGCAGCGATCCCATCGGGGCAGCCGACTACGGGTTGCGTAATGTCGACCGCGTGATGCCTTATTTGATTTCCGGCACGACTCGATTGGGTGGCGACTACGCTCGCTCGAAGGAGGTATATGAGGCACTGATCCAGCATCGCCATCGACAACTCTCCGCCGTGGCCAAGCTCGTCGGTGGGGTCGAGGAAACGCGCTATCACGCCGGACGTGGCGGAGAACCCTTCAAGGCGGTGCCGGCGAGTCGCCAGCGCGCGGCGGTGAAATTTCTTCTGGATCGCGGCTTCGCCGTGCCCCGCGCTTTACTCGATAAGGCGGTGTTGACGCGTATCGCACCTTCCGGCGGAGCCGATGGGCTGCAAGGTTCGAACGTCAAGCTTTTGCGGCAACTGTTGAGCGACAGCGTGTTTCAGCGCATGGCTGAAGCGCAATCCCTTGAGCCTGCAGCCATGCACTACACGGGGATAGAAATGTTGCGCGACTTGAATAATGGTCTATTTGAGGAGTTAGCCTCGGCCAGGCCGGTGACGGAGCTATACCGCCGCGAATTACAGCGAAACTACGTCACCCTGTTGCTCGTAGCGGCGGGAGCGATGAATGATCCTGAGTCAACGTCCCGGGATATTGAATCGATTTCCCCCAGCGTGCGGGAGAATGCCAAAGAGCCACACCATCAGGCGAAGCGCTCCGCCGCCTCACCCCTGCCGGAGGTCGCGCAACAATACCGTGCCGGTAACCTTCCGAGCGAGGCTCGGACGATGCTCCTTACAGGCATTTACCATCTTCATGACAAGATCAGCGCGATTATCGGCAAAGCGCGTGATCCCGTGACGGCCGCCCATCTGCGGAGCCTCGAGATGAGGTTGGCGCGCGCGCTTCGTTAGCGCAGATCGGTGGCTTCCTTGACAGACTGGGCCCGCGGGGGATTCGGGATGCCGAAGATTTAGGCCAAGTTGCAGACTGGCGCAATCGGGATCGCTCGCAACCCGCGCATTCGCTTGCCTCGAAAGGCGATTCGAACGCTTGACCCGTGACCTACTCACAGGTTTTATCCTGGACGTAATCGCCGTGTTCGGCCGGGCCTGATGGGGGCGGAATTATGCCGGACTTAACCGAACTGCGTTATTCATAACCAAGGAGAATTCGTCCATGTTTCACGAAGGAGGATTGTTTTGGGGAATGCACATGATCTGGTGGCTGTTCTGGATCATTCTGTTGGTCGCCTTCTTCTCGGTGGCAACTCCGGTACCGAGGCGGCGCATGCGGGAAACGCCTCTCGAAGTGTTACAGCGGCGCTACGCTGCCGGCGAGATTACTACGGCGGAATATGAGGAGAGAAAAGAAAAATTGACGCGCGACACCGATTCGCGCAAGTGACGTTTTGCCCTGCGCGAGTTGAGGCTACATTGCATAAGGATTGTTCAAGGCAAGTCATTACGCAGGGAGATAATCATGGATTGGTTGTCGCAAAACTGGATTTGGGTGCTGGTGTTCGCGGCGTTTATTGGCTTGCACATGCACGAACTCCTTGAGCAGTTGCCGCCGGCATTCAAATGGCTCACCTGGCGGGGTTTCTTTCTCGGGCTGGTAGAGAGTTTCCTGTATGGCGTCTACGCGGGTCTGGTGTTTTGCCCCGTGTATAACTGGCTGCATCGGCGGTGGGGCCAATCGTGACGGTCGACACCCACAGCGCTCGACACGGCCACACCCACGCCGCGGCCTCCTCCGCCGCAAGCCACATCGACCCCGTTTGCGGAATGTCGGTTGTGGAGGACACCGCAGCCGGCTCGTTTGCGTACGCCGGCAAGGATTACTTCTTCTGTTCGGAGATCTGCCTGCGGAAGTTCACCGCTAACCCGGACGCGTACATCGGCGGCGGACCGCCCGCCGGGCACATCGCCCACGGTGGGGACGCGCATTCCGTGCCGCCCCACGCGGTGCACGCGCATTATTCCGCACCCGATTCCGCGCCCGTGGCCGCTGAATACACCTGCCCCATGCACCCGGAGGTCCGCAGCGCGCAGCCGGGCGATTGCCCCAAATGTGGGATGGCCCTCGTTCAGGTTGCCGGGGCACCACGGGACGACGCGGAACTGCGCGACCTGACCCGCCGCCTCTGGATCGGAGTCGTGCTTTCGATCCCGATGGTCATTCTTGCCATGTCGCCCATGGTCGGCATCCATGAGCTGTTCGGCCTTCAGCCACGGCCACGCGGCTGGATCGAATTCGTGCTGGGCACACCGGTGGTGCTGTGGGTCGGCGGGCCGATCCTGCGCAAATTCTGGTTCTCGCTTGTACACCGCGCGCTCAACATGTACACGCTGATCGGGCTGGGGGTGGGACTCGCCTACCTGTTCAGCCTCGCAGCAGTGTTTTTCCCCGGCCTGTTTCCACAGGAGTTCCGCGAGCACGATGGCGCAGTAGGCACTTATTTCGAGGCGGCGGCAGTGATCGTGACACTGGTAATGCTCGGCGACGTGCTGCAGTTGCGCGCGATGGGCCAGACCAGCCGGGCAATTCACCAATTGCTGGAACTCGCGCCCAACCTCGCCTGGCGCCTGCGCGACGACGCTACCGAGGAACAAGTGCCGCTTGATGCAGTCGCTGTCGGCGACCGACTGCGCGTGAAGCCGGGCGAGAAGGTGCCCGTCGACGGCACGGTACTCGAAGGCACGAGCAGAGTGGACGAGTCGATGCTCACCGGCGAGCCCGTGCCGGTGGCCAAGACCGCGGGCGACAAGGTCACCGGTGCGACCGTGAACGGCAATGGCTCATTGGTTATCCGCGCCGAGCGCGTGGGCGCCGACACGCTGCTGGCACGTATCGTTCACATGGTGGCAGAGGCGCAACGCACGCGCGCACCGATCCAGCGTCTTGCCGATATCATCGCGGCGTATTTCGTGCAGATCGTAGTGGCCATCGCCATTCTGACCGCGCTCGCCTGGTGGTTCTTCGGCCCGGAGCCGAGATTCGCGTACGCGTTTCTGAATGCCATTGCCGTGTTGATCATCGCCTGTCCCTGTGCCGTCGGCCTCGCCACACCCATTTCGATGACCGTTGCGATGGGACAAGGCGCGCGCGCGGGAATCCTGTTCCGTAATGCCGAGGCGATCGAGCGCATGCGCGACATCGACACATTGGTGGTGGACAAGACCGGCACGCTGACTCTCGGCCATCCCGCGCTGACTGATTTCGTCGCTGAGGGCGTTCCGGAAAATGAAGCGCTGGCGCTCGTCGCCGGCGTGGAACAGCTTTCCGAGCACCCGATTGGGCTCGCGATCGTCGCGGGTGCCAAGGCGCGCGGCCTGATGCCGCAGCCGGCTGGAGCATTCGACGCCGTCAATGGTCTTGGCGTGCAAGCGGATATCGGTGGCAAGCGTGTGCTCGTAGGCAGCCGCAGCTTCCTTACGCAGCGCGGCGTCGATACGCGGCGCTGGGAAGCGCGTGCGGAAGCCTGGCGTGCGCAAGCCAAGACGGTGGTGTTCTTTGCCGTGGACGGTATTTCCGCCGGCATCGCTGCGGTGGCCGATCCAATCAAAGAAAGCACGCCGGAGGCCATCGCAGCACTCAAACGCTCGGGCGTG
>Ga0315275_10000348_pt1 | contig 38055 bp, 35 predicted proteins | sample YL17G03_0_MG_FD_205557 | JGI IMG/M metagenome (GOLD analysis project Ga0315275, IMG submission 205557) | Sediment microbial communities from Yellowstone Lake, YNP, Wyoming, USA - YL17G03_0 | ecosystem: Environmental > Aquatic > Freshwater > Lake > Sediment | place: USA: Wyoming | collected... | reverse complement strand
AGAAGAAAGGTTTAGGCAGAAAAACAATAAAATATAAATTGCGGGACTGGGTTTTTTCCCGTCAGCATTATTGGGGAGAACCAATCCCCATTATTCATTGTCCGAAATGCGGAGTCGTGCCGGTTCCCGAAAAAGACCTGCCGGTAGAGCTTCCTTATATTGAAAAATACCAGCCGACCGGAACAGGCGAATCACCCCTAAAGAATGTAAAAGACTGGGTTAATGTTAAATGCCCGAAATGCGGGGGCATGGCTCAGCGGGAAACAGATACCATGCCCAATTGGGCGGGTTCGAATTGGTATTTCATCCGCTACATTGATCCGAAGAATAATAGGGAGCTAGCTGATTCTAAAAAAATAAAATACTGGATGCCCGTTGATTGGTATAACGGCGGCTATGAGCATACCACTCTTCATCTTTTATACTCCCGATTTATTTATAAATTCCTATTTGATATAGGCGTTGTTCCCCAATCGGAGCCTTATAAAAAGAGAACCTCCCATGGAATTGTTTTGGCAGAGGACGGAAGAAAGATGTCAAAATCCTTTGGCAACGTAATCAACCCGGACGATATTGTAAAAGAATACGGCGCGGATACCCTTCGGTTATATGAAATGTTCATGGGGCCCTTTGATCAGGCTATTTCCTGGAGCGACAAGGGAGTAAAAGGGATTTGTCGATTTTTGGAACGATTTTGGAAATTGGTCTTAGAAAGCATGGAAAACGAAAAAACAGGACCCAAAATGACAAAAGCCCTTCATAAGCTTAATGAAAAAATAGATAATGATTTGGAAGAGATGAAGTTTAACACCACTATTGCCGCTTTCATGGAATTTGTTAATCTGGCAATAGCCAATAAAAATGAATTCGGAAGAGAGGTTATTGAAAAAACTTTGGTTCTGTTTTTTCCTTTTGCGCCCCATATCAGCGAAGAGCTTTGGGAAAAAATGGGCAATAAAAAAAGCATAACCTTGGAGAAGTGGCCGAAACACGACCCCTCTTTGGCTAAAGATGAAACCATATCTTTGGTTATTCAGGTCAACGGAAAGGTAAGGGATAAGATTGAGGTTGATGCCGAAATTTCAGAGCAAGAAGCCAAGGAGCTTGCATTTTCAAGGGAAAAGATTAAAACTTGGTTGGGAGGCAAAGAAATAAAAAAAGTGATTTTTGTCCCAGGAAAACTGATAAATATAGTCATCTAATATTATGTGCGGAATAGTCGGATATATATCCAAAAAAGATAATCCCAATTCTCTCAGAACCGGGATTGAGGCATTGAAGAGGCTGGAATACCGCGGATATGATTCCAGCGGTTTTGCCGCTTGGGATAATAATAAAAAAGAAATCGTTTCTCTAAAAGCGGTCGGTAAAATAGCCGAGCTTGAAAAGAAAATAGCAGGTAATTATGTTTCTGCCAACCCCATTATTCTTCATACCCGCTGGGCGACAACCGGAGAGGTTACGGAAGCAAATGCCCATCCCCACTGCGATTGCAAAAAGAATATCTGGCTGGCCCATAACGGAATTATCGAAAATTACAAATCACTAAAAATCCAATTGGAAAAAGAAGGCCACAAGTTCAACACAGAAACAGACACAGAGGTGATTGCTCATCTTATAGAAAAGTTTTTTCAGGGAAACCTTGAGGAGGCTGTAAAAAAGGCCCTGGCTTACGTCAAAGGAACTTACGGATTGGTAATAATTTCCAAAGAGGATCCCAATAAAATAGTCGCTGCCCGTTTTTCAAGCTCTCTGCTTGTCGGCTTGGGAGAGAATGAATATATAGTTGCATCCGACCCTTCGGCCGTTATCGCACACACCAAAAAAGTAATTTATCTTGACGACGGAGAGGTAGTCACCATTACGCCGGAAAATTTTTTCATGAGCAGAGAAAAGCAGCCGGAAGAAATAGAGTGGAACATCGAAGATGCCCAGAAGTCCGGCTACCCCCATTTTATGCTGAAGGAAATAATGGAGCAGCCGGAGAGCATCCAGAATTCCTTAAGAGGAAGGCTTATTTTTGAAGAAGGCAAGGCAAGGCTGGGAGGATTAAATTCGGTGAGAGACAAGCTCGCTCAAATCGAAAGGATAAATATTATTGCTTGTGGCACCGCTTATTATGCGGGACTTGCCGGCGAATATATGCTGGAGGAATACGCCAATATTCCCACAGAGGTTGATTTCGGTTCAGAATTCCGCTACAGAAAACCGGTTTTAAACAAAACAACGGCCGTACTGACCATTTCCCAGTCCGGGGAAACCGCCGATACCCTCGGGGCCATAAGGGAAGCCAAGGAAAAAGACCTAATGACGCTCGGCATCGTTAACGTCGTCGGCTCTACCGTGGCCAGAGAAACCGATGCCGGAGTTTATAACCATGCCGGCCCGGAAATAGGCGTAGCTTCAACCAAGGCCCTTACTTCCCAGCTCACGATTTTAGCTCTTTTGACCCTATTCTTGGGCAGACAAAGGCAGCTTTCTCTGGTGATGGGGCAAAGGATCGCCAAGGAGCTTTCCAATCTCCCCGACATGGTCAAGAAAGTTTTGGAGAATAATAAAAAAATAGAAGAGATTGCAAAAAAATACAAGGATTCCAATAATTTTTTATACATCGGACGCAAATACAATTTTCCCGTTGCTCTGGAAGGAGCCCTTAAATTAAAAGAAATATCATATATTCATGCTGAAGGATACGGAGCCGGAGAAATGAAGCACGGACCCATTGCTCTTATTGATGAAAAGTTTCCCACTTTTGCGATTGCGCCTTCGGACAGCGTTTATCAAAAAATGATTTCCAATATAGAGGAAATAAAAGCCAGGAAAGGAAAGGTTATAGCAATAGCGACCGAAGGAAACGAGGAAATAAAAAAAATAGTTGACGACGTGATTTATATCCCCAAAACGCTGGAAATGCTTACTCCGATTTTAAGCGTTATACCGCTGCAGCTTTTTGCTTATCACGTTGGGGTGGCCAGGGGATGCGACGTTGATAAGCCCAGGAACTTGGCAAAATCTGTCACTGTGGAATAATATGCTTATGCAAGAATTGCTGGATAAAAATCCCGGGAAAAAAATATTATTGGGAAACGAAGCGATCTGTAGGGGCGCCCTGGAATCAGGCGTTCAGTTTGTTTCCACTTATCCCGGCACTCCCGCTTCAGAGATAGGGGATATTTTTTTCGACCTTACCAAAGACAAGAACGGTAAGGGTCTTTATTTTGAATTTTCCACTAACGAGAAGGTGGCCATGGAAGCGGGCATGGGCGCTTCTTTTTCCGGATTGAAAACCCTGATAGCAATGAAAAACTTCGGGTTAAATGTTTGCATTGATTCATTGTTGCCCTTTGTTTACGCCGGAACAAAAGGGCCGACCGTAATAATAGTTGCTGACGATCCATCCTGCCACAGTTCGGCTCAGTCCGAAGAGAATACCCGCCCCATTGCTTACTTGGCCCATATTCCCATTCTGGAGCCCTCCGATCCTCAGGAGTGCAAGGACTTCGTAAAGCTCGGTTTTAAGATTTCAGAACAATTTAAGATTCCCATTGTTATAAGAACTACCACCAGGGTTGCTCATCAAAAAATGCCTGTTAATCTCGATAAAATGGAAAGAAGCGATCAAAAAATTGCCGGCAGGTTTGTTAAAAATCCCAGGCAATTCATTACTCTTCCGCCCAGGGTTTTAGAAATGAAAAAGGAGCTTCTGGAAAAAATAGAAAAGATTAAAAGTTTTTCCGAAAAATCTCATTTGAATAAAATTGAAAAATCATCTGGTTCGTCCAGAATGGGGATTATCACATCGGGGATTTCCTATCTTTATTCTAAAGAGGCGCTGGCTGAATTTAATATTTCCTCTCCTGTTTTAAAGCTGGGATTTTTCTACCCCTTGCCCGAGCTAAAAATCAAAAAATTTCTCAAAGGACTGAAAAAGGTTTTGGTCGTGGAAGAGCTCGAGCCGTTTTTAGAGCATGAAGTTGAGCGGCTGGCCAAGGAATCAAACTGTAAATTAGAAGTAATAGGAAAAATGATGATTCCCGAGATCGGAGAAATGAGGCCAGAATTTGTTTTTTCTGCTGTCGCCAAACTTTTTGGAAAAAAATATCATCAGCCGAAGAATAATCTTCAGATATCCGTTCCCAAGCGTTTGCCCCAGCTTTGTCCGGGCTGCCCCTATTGGTCGGTTATTTCAGCCGTAAAGAAAGCGGTTAATCCGGACGAAGTAATTTTTGGCGGAGAAATAGGATGTTACATGCTTTTCGGCAACCCTCCGGTCAGCATGCAGGATTATTTGTTCTGCATGGGTTCTTCGATGGGAATAGGGCATGGAATTAAAAAAGCAACAGGGCAGAAGCTGATTGCTTTTATAGGAGATTCTTCTTTTTTTCATTCCGGAATCCCTGCTTTAATAAATACGGTTTTCAACAAATCAAATCCATTGATTATCATTTTGAACAATGAAACCACTGCCATGACTGGCCATCAGCCTCACCCCGTTTCAGCGGGCTCGGAAACAGGAATCAAGATAGAGAATATAGTCAGGGCCTGCGGAGTTAAAAATGCCAAAACCCTGGACCCAGCTGTTAATCAGGAGGAGATGGTAGAAACTATTAAAGATTTCCTATCCAAAGATGATGTTTCGGTAATTATCGCCAATCATCCCTGTAAGTTCGTTGAAAAGAAATAAAAACATGGCAAAAAATTTAAAACAATTTAATATGATGGTTACTGGCACGGGAGGCCAGGGGCTCATTACTATTTTGCAGGTAATCAGCGAAGCGGCCATGGCAGAGGGCTATGACGTCAAAACCTCGGAGCTCCACGGATTGTCTCAGAGGGGTGGCTCGGTTGAAGTCTACATCCGTTTCGGAAAAAAAGTTTATTCTCCCCTGATACCCCAAGGAAAAGCTGATTTAATAATGGGGCTCGAGGCGCAGGAGGCGTTGAAAGGAGTTTATTTCGCCAATCCAAAAACGGTTTTTCTGGTTAATAGAAACATTATTCCGATTCCTTTAAAAAAACCCCTGACAGAGGATGAGATTTCAAATAGTTTGAAAAAAATAAGCAAAAATGTATTTATGGTTCCCGCCAAAGAAATATGCAAAGAAAAGCTCGGAACGGAAGTGGTCGCCGGAACCTATCTTTTAAGCTGGGCTGTTATCAAAAAGATAATACCCCTGGAAACATCATCTATCTTAAAAGCTTTGAAAAAAGTGATTCCACCAAAGCATCTGGAATTAAATATTAAGACATTTGAACTGGCAAAGGAATAAAAAACCGCCAAATGGGCGGCTTTTTGGTATAATAAGAAAATATAATCAATTAATAAAAAACATGCCATTTATCACTCAAGGTAAATCTAATATTGAATATCTTTTAATAGTAGCCTTGGTTGCTACCGTTGCAGGAGGTATTATTTATTGGCAGTATTCCCTGATTCAAGATCAGGATTTTGTAATTCAAGAAGAAATAATTAAAAAGGTAGCTCCTGAAGAAAAAAACCAAAAAGCAGAGATAGTTAGATGCACTGATGATTATCTTAAGAATAACAACGCCCTTGATTATATATACGAAATCTTTGACGACCAAGTTGATGTTACGGGCTCTTTTAAAGAGGGTAATATTTATTACGGGCAAAAAACCATATCAATGGAAGCTGGGGATGAATTTTTTTTACCCACCCCATTGAACAAAAATTTTTCAATGAAGTTAGAGAAAATTGAAAAAGACGGCGCTCACTTTTTGTTTAATAATCCAGAAGCACCTTCTTGTCAGTTTTTTGTTGAAAGAATAGCCCCAAAACTGAGCGAATCTTTTTCTTATCCCTATCCTCTTTCCTGGGAAGAAGATGGGATTAGCTTCTCTTTAACAGGGATTTCACTGGGTGAAATATCGGCCCCTGGGAACTTAACAAAAACTTTGGGAAACTACTATCAGGTGGGTGAAAAGATATATGCCTTAGTGCTCGGTTTAAAAATTAAAGCCCTAGAAAGCTACAATTATACTTGCGTATCACTAAACTTTAGGCGGGCGCTTAATGAAGAAGGAGATACGGCAATTCCCAATAACGACCAGTTTCGCTTCCCGGGAACCGGAGGCTGCCAAGCGACAAGAGGAGTGACATTTAATGATCAAAAAGTTATTTTTGTTGTCCCAGAAACAGAAAAAGTTTTCACTCTTACTACTGGGGGGAAGTCAAATATTTTCTTTACAGTAACAGTTTTAGATGACGGTCATCTAAAATTAGAAAAAACATATACGGGAAACCAGGGATAGTTTATTTTAAAACAGGTTCTAACACCGCCCCCTAGACGACCCATTCAACAGAAAATCGCCTTATGGGCGGTTTTTTGGTAGAATATAACAATATGAATCTCAAGGAATTTTTGAAAATAGACTCTTCTAAGTTTTTATTAGCAAGCGTTTTTTTCTTAATCATAGAAATAATATTTAATTTTTGCAGACCATCTTACCTCATGCCATTCTGTGCTGTAGGTTCGGATTGTGGACCAATCCTAATTTATACCTGTGGATTAATATCAAAAACAATGGCTAGAATTTTTGGTCTTAGCGGAAACAATCCTATTTATTCTTATCAGTGGATTTTTGTTCCGATATTGAGCTATTTATTTTCTTGCGGGATTATTTCTCTCTATAGAAAAAGAAGTTAACCAGGTTCTAACATCGTCCTCCTAGACGACCCTGGTAGCCGCCTTCTTACAAGTGCGGTTTTTTGATATACTATAAACATTCTGAATAATTTGCCCGGCGCTTTTTTTAAATAATATTTTAATAACAATTAAAAGTTTATAATTAAATCCCATGAATAATAATAAAATTTTAATCATAATTTTCGCCCTCGCGCTTATTGGTATTGGCGGATGGTCTTTATGTCAGCAGAGCAAAGCGCCTCCCTCAGGTATGAGCTTAAAAGAAGCTCAGTCAATAGCACTGGCAAGCCAATGTTCTGAGAAGGGAACAGTTAGTTCGGAGGGCACATATAATTCAAATTCCAAAACGTGGTGGTTTGATCTTGCGGTAAAAGATGAATTTAAGCAGGAAGGGTGCAATCCCGCTTGTGTTGTGTCTGAGGAAACTAAAACCGCAGAAATAAATTGGCGCTGCACAGGATTGAAAGATGATCTTATTAAGGTTTCCACGCCAAAGCCAAATCAGGTCGTGAAAAGCCCGCTTTCGATAGAAGGAGAAGCGCGGGGTACATGGTATTTTGAAGCCTCATTCCCGATTCAGATAATTGATGCGAACGGAAATCTTTTGGGTACTACTGTTGCTCAGGCTCAGAGCGATTGGATGACGGAGAATTTTGTACCGTTTAAGGCACAACTTACTTTTTCTGCTCCCTCAACGGAGCAGGGCGTATTGATTTTAAAGAAAGATAATCCTTCGGGGCTGCCCGCAAATGATGATGAACTGCGGGTTCCCATTCTTTTTGATATGAGCGGGTTGCCCCAGCGCTCCATAAAGCTTTATTATTATAATCCGTCCAAGGACCAAGATGCTTCGGGAAATATTATGTGTTCCAGAAGCGGGATCGTAGCCGTTGAGCGGAATATACCCCTAACTAAAACCCCTATCCAGGACGCAATTAAATTATTGCTTAAGGGAGATCTGACTTCCCGGGAGCGTGCCCAAGGAATTACAACCGAATATCCGCTTGCCGGAGTAGAGCTGAAAAGCGCTTCGCTCGAAAATGGCATGCTTACCCTTACCCTTGCTGATCCGCAGAACAAAACCGGAGGAGGTTCTTGCCGGGTTGGTATTCTCTGGTTCCAGATTGAGGCAACTGCTAAGCAATTCTCCGAAGTTTCTTCAGTGCGCTTTATGCCCGAGGAATTATTTCAGCCATAGTTCTCGGATTATCTTTTAAAGGTAAATTTAAAATTTGAGCAAAGAAAAACCGCCAATTAGGCGATTTTTTTAATAAATAATATTTTTTAAATTAATTAAATTTTTTCTATCTGAGCGCCAAGCTTTTTTAGTTTTTCTTCAATTTTTTCGTAGCCCCTTTCAATCTGAGAAATATTATCAATCAAGGTTTCACCCTTGGCCACAAGGCCGGCCAAAACGAAGGCAGCACCCGATCTGATATCCGGTGCGCTTAATTTGTTTCCCGTTAATTCGGTTTTGCCGAAAATCAGGGCCCTGTGCGGGTCTGTTATCTCGATGTCAGCACCCATTTTTCTCAGCTCCTGAAGATACTGGAAGCGATTTTCATATAGAGTTTCATGGATTAGACTTCTTCCCTTTGCCTGGGTTAATAAGACTGAGGTCTGGGGCTGAAGGTCGGTCGGGAATCCAGGATAAGGAAGAGTTTGAATTTTTGTTGGGAAAAATTCGGAGGATGGTTTGACCAATATTTTATTTTCAAAAACTTCGAAATTAACTCCTATTTCTTTCATTTTTTCCAGAAACATTATCAGATGTTCGTGGTTTACGTTTTTTATTTCCGCCCTGCCATTGGTAAGAGCAATAGCAATTAAAAAAGTCCCGACCTCCAAAAGATCGGGAGAAATTTTAAATTCCGCTCCTCCCAATTCCTGTTTCCCTTCAATAGCGATTGAGTGCGTTCCTTGCCACTTAATGGTTGCACCCATTTGTTCTAGAAGACTTACCAGGTCTTGGATTTGCGGTTCAGCGGCGGCAAGCTCAATTATTGTTTTGCCCTTTGTCATGACAGCCAGCATCATTAATATGCCGGTAGCCGTTACTGAAAACTCTCTCAAAACAACCCTTTTTCCTTCCAGATTTTCAGGCGCTTCAAAATAATAGAAACCTTGTCTTTCTTCAACCTTTATGCCAAAGTCTTTTAACGCTTGGATGTGGGTTGAAATCGGCCTGAGTCCGATTTTATCTCCTCCCGGGTGGGGAATTTTTATTTTTTTAAATCTTGCCAGAAGCGGTCCGACTAACAGGACAGAAACCCTCATTTTTTCAAAAAGATGAGCAGGGATTCTTTCAGGATCAATATTTTCGGCCTCTATTTTTATCTTTCTTTCTGAAAGCCACTCAATCTTTGCCCCCATTTGTTTCAAAATTTCAATCTGGTCTAAAATATCGGAAATTAAAGGCAAATTATCAATTATTACAGGTTTTTTGGAAAGCAAAACAGCAGCAAGACATGCTCCGGCCGAATTTTTATATCCGAAGATTTCCACCTCTCCGGACAGAGGAATACCTCCTTTGATTAAATATTTATCTTGCATAAACCGATTTTTTACTTTACAATAAAAAATACTTTATGTCAAAAAAGAAAAAAACAGATAAATCTAAGAAAAATATAGACAGCGCTAATCAGCCGAAAAAAATCGTCTGCCTTGGGGGAGGAAACGCAATGCCTAAGGCAGTTCTTACCGGATTAAAAAAATATCCGGTAAAATTGTCAGCAATTTGCGCAATGCTTGATTCCGGCGGTTCAGCTGGACGACTCAGGAAAGACTTTAATATTATTTCACCCGGAGACATCAGGAGGGCTCTGATTGCTTTGGCCAACACATCTCCAGCAATGGAGGATCTTTTTAATTACCGCTTTGAAGCAGGAGATTTGAAGGGTCATAACTTCGCTAACCTTTTTATCGCAGCCCTAGAGCTTACAACCAATAATTATGAAAAGACGATAGAGGAAATAAGCAGGTTCTTGAATATTAAACATGAGGTTTTACCTGCAACTCTTGATAATTCTAACCTTTATGCGGTTCTAGAAAACGGAGAACTTATTTCCGGGGAGACGAATATTGATATCCCTAAACATGATAAAAAATTAAGGATAAAAGAGGTTTTTTTAAAGCCAGAAGCCAAAATCCACCCCAAAGCCGCAAAAGCAATAAGACAGGCAGATCTGATAGTAATAGGCCCTGGAGATCTTTATTCTTCTCTTGCCCAAATTTTATTGACCAAAGGCATGCCGGAAGCGATAAAAAAGAGCAAAGCAAAAAAAGTATATATTTGCAATCTGATGACTAAACATGGGGAAACTCATGATTTTTCCGTTTCCGACTTCAGCAGAGAAATAGAAAAACTTTTAAAGCAGAAGCTGGATTATGTTGTTTACAATAACAAAAAACCCTCTAAAGAAGCTTTGAAAAAAAATAAAAAAGAAAACCCTGAACTGATAGAGCCGGTAAGCTTCAATTTTAAAGGGAAGAATCAAGATTCAGACGGAAAATTTATCGGAGAAGATCTTTTACCATCTTCCGGTAAAATCGTTCATGATCCGAACAAAGTCAGTAAAATTATTTTGAAATTATGCAAGCAATAGTTTTAGCAGCTGGCCAGTCCTCTCGCTTCTGGCCGCTAAATAAGAGCCACAAGTCCCTTGTCAAGATAATGGGCAAGCCCTTGATTTGGTATACGATAGACGGACTAAAAGAAGCAGGAATAAAAAAAGTTATAATTGTGCAAGGACCGAAAAGAGATATTGAAGAAAGACTGAGGGGCTGTGATTTTGGGATCGAAATAGAATATGTTATTCAGTCAGAGCCAAAAGGAATGGGAAATGCTCTTCTTTCGGCCAGAAAATTAATTAAAGGAAGTTTTTTGCTCCTAAATTCCTATCATTTTGAGGCAGGGGAAATATCGAAAGAAGCTTTAAAAAAAACTCCATTGAAGGAAAAGAGTATAGAGATGATTTTATTCGGGGCAAAAACCGATAGGCCATGGGATTATGGCATTTTTGGATTTAATAAAATAAATAATTTTTTGTATGTGACTAGTATTACGGAAAAACCCGAAAAAGGAAGAGAACTTTCCGAATACAAGATAGTTGGTGTTTATATATTACCCTTAAACTTTTTTGAATATTTAGGCAGGGTTTCAGAGGGAAATTATTCTTTTGAAGAAGCAATTGGTCTCTATATGACGGAAAATAATAACTCAAAACCCAATAAGCCCAATTTAACAATAGCTAATATTTTGTCCAATGAAACCCCAACTCTTAAATATCCATGGGATTTATTTGCGATAAATAAATTATTAATGAATAAATACTTGGGGGATAGGGTTAAGAAAGGAGAAAATGTGAAAATTTTTGAAAATGCAATCATCAAAGGACCTTGTTATATAGGTGATAATTGTACGATCGGCAACAATAGTTTAATTAGGGAATATGTTAATCTAGAAAACGATTGTATGATCGGCGCCAACGCTGAAATAACAAGATCTATTTTTCAGGAAGATGTCCATATTCACTCTGGCTATTTCGGTGATTCTGTTTTCAGCAAAGGCTGCAGAATCGGCGCCGGTACAATTACGGCGAACGTTAGAATCGACAGGGGTAGCATTAATTCGATCGTTAAAGGGGAAAGAATAAACACAGGGTTAAAATCCTTGGGGGTAATGGTTGGGGAAAATACGAAGATAGGAATTAATTGTTCTTTAATGCCTGGAAAATTGATAGGCTCAAATTGTTTGATCGGACCCAAAACTACCGTTTCTGAAAACATAGAAGATAATACGGAGTTTTATACCGAAATCAAGGGAGTTAAAAAAAATATTAAGTAATGGATTATTTAATTTTTCAAAAATTAAACAGTTTTGTCGGAAAGTGGCCCCTGCTCGATTCTTTGGCAGTATTTTCAGCTGAATACCTTGGCTATTTTTTAATTCTCATTCTTTTCATGTACTTTTTGAAAGATTCAAAAAAATACAAGCCGATTTTAATTAAATCCCTTTTGGCGGCATTTTTTTCCCGTTTTGTAGTTGCTGAGATAATCCGTCTTTTTTGGGAGAGACAAAGACCCTTCATCGTCGAAAACAACGTCAACCTTCTATTGGAGCATTCGGCCAGTCCTTCCTTCCCATCTGGTCACGCAGCTTTCTTTTTTGCCTTTTCCGCAATGGTTTATTTTTATAACAAAAAAACCGGCATCTTATTTTTGATTGCCAGCTTCTTGGTTTCAATTTCCCGGGTTTACGGCGGGATCCATTGGCCTTCCGACATATTAGCCGGAGCTCTGGTCGGAATTATTTCAGCTTATTTTATTAATAAAATCTCTTTAAAAATAAAATCGTTAAACTAGAGTGCCTGGGGTGGGAGTCGAACCCACACGACCTTGCGGTCATACGATTTTGAGTCGTACGCGTAAACCAATTCCGCCACCCAGGCAGGACTAAGCCGATTTTATCTTATCAGAAACTTTTTTCTTTTCAATCTTGTAATCGCATTCCTTATTTGAGCATTTTGTCTGTTCCCTTTTTGTTTTTACAAGGATTGATTTACATTTCGGGCAGAATTTTTCTATAGGCTTATCCCATAGGGCAAAATCGCATTTAGGGAACTGGTTACAGCCGTAGAATATTTTTCTTTTTTTTGTTCTTTTCTCAACCAATTTCCCCTTTTTACATTTGGGGCATTTTATTTTTAAAGCATTTTCCTCTAAGGATTCAGTGTGGCGGCATTTGGGAAACGCTGAGCAGGCGTAGAATTTTCCGTATTTTCCCAACCTTATCAATAAAGGAGATTTACACTTCGGGCAGGTCTTTTTTGTCGGAGTTTCCGTAACGTCTTTTTTTGAAACTTCTTGATATTTTTTTTCTAAGTTTTCCGAAAACGGCTGGTAAAAGTCCCGGATTACTCCTGTCCACTCTTTTTTCCCTTCGGCTACCTGGTCTAAATTTTCTTCCATTCCGGCGGTAAATTTAACGTCAACAATTTCGGGAAAATGAGCGACTAAAATATCGCTGACTACTGTCCCGATCTCCGTGGGCTGAAATCTTTTTTGGTCGTTTTTTTCAATGTAATTCTTGTCCTGAATATTGGATAAAATAGGGGCATAGGTTGATGGCCTTCCGATGCCATCTTCTTCGAGCGCCTTAATTAAAGTCGCTTCATTGTATCTTGCGGGCGGCTGGGTAAAGTGCTGGGAATGCAGCAATTCTATTAATTTTAAGATCTCTTCTTTTTCTAAAACAGGAAGTTCGGCCTCCTCAAATTTTATGGGATAAACCCTTAAAAATCCGTCAAACTTTAAAGTTTGTCCGTTTATCCGGAAAGTATAATTTTGTGCCTGAATATCTATTGTTGTAGTGTCAAAAACAGCCTGATTCATCTGGCAAGCGATAAACCTGCTCCAGATTAATCCGTAGAGCTTGAGCTGGGCTTCGGCCATTCTGTCCTTCTTTTTGCCCCCCAAAAGAGAAGAGGGAGTTTTGTCTGGATAAGAAGGCCGGATAGCTTCGTGTGCCTCCTGCGCTCCCTTAGATTTTGTTTTAAATCTTCTTAAATATCCTGCCCAATATTTCTCTCCGTAATTTTTTTCAATGAAATTTTTAGCCGCAAAAAGGGATAATTCGGAAAGATTTAAAGAGTCGGTCCTGTGATAGGTTATTGATCCGTTCTCATAGAGCCGCTGGGCTAATTGCATGGTAAACTTGGCCGAGAACTTGAATCTTCTCCAAGCCTCCTGCTGCAGGGTGCTGGTCGTAAAGGGGGGAGGGGGGTTTCTTTTTACTTCTTTCTTTTCAATGTCTACGACCCTATATTGCGCCCCCGTTAAGTCGTTAATAATTTTGTCAGCCTCTTCTTTGTTTTTTATTTCTAGCTTGTCTAATGGCTTATCGTCTTTTTTTACCAAAGAAGCTACAAATTCTTTTTTAGTTTTTTCCTCGCTGAGCTTTGCCTCAACAGACCAGTATTCCTGGGGAATGAATTTTTCAATTTCTCTTTCGCGCTTCACTACCAGCATCACGGCCACGGACTGGACTCTTCCGGCAGAAAGCCCTCGTGCGACTTTTTTCCATAAAAAAGGAGAGAGCTTGTATCCCACGATTCTGTCCAAAACCCTTCGCGCTTGCTGGGCATCCACTAGGTTCAAATCAATTTTTCTCGGATTATTCAAGGCCTCTTCGATCGCCTGCTTGGTTATTTCATGGAAAACTATTCTTTGATATTTTTTTTCCCCGTTTAATCCCAAGGCGCTGGCCAGATGCCAGGAAATAGCTTCTCCTTCGCGGTCCTCATCGGTGGCAAGGATTATTTCATCAGCTTTTTGTAACTCTTTTTTTAGCAAGCTAATTGTCTTTTTTGCTTTAAGGGGAATAACATATTTGGGCTGAAAATCTTTTTCAACATCAACGCCGAGCTCGCTTTTCGGCAAATCGCGAACATGCCCGTAAGAAGAAAGAACCCTGTATTTTGGGCCCAAGAAATTAGCGATGGTATTGGCTTTTGTAGGACTTTCTACGATTATTAAATTCATTGGATTATTATATATTGTCTTCCAAGATTATTACTTTACCTTGTATTTTTAAATTAGCAATAGCTTTACCATATTTTTAAAAGAATAATCAGGTAATTTTTAATTCTTTTAAGATATCTTTCGCACTTTCCGTTAATACCGCGCCATTTTTTATCAAAAAATTAGTTCCCTTGGAATTGGAAAAATAAACATTTCCCGGAACACTGAAAATTTTTCTTTCTTGCTTTTTCGCCCATTGCGCAGCAATCAAAGATCCTGACCTTTCTTTTGCTTCCACCACTAGAATTCCCAAAGACAAACCGGAAATAATTCTGTCTCTTTGGGGAAAAGAAAATCTGGATCCGCGGGTTCCGGGCGGATATTCAGAGATTAAGCAGCCGTTGTTTTCTATAATCTCTTTTGCCAGGCCAAGGTTTTCCTTAGGGTAAAAAGACTCGTCATCTATTCCCGTTCCCAGCACGCCGATCGTTCTCTTTTTCTTTTTTACCGCGGCCTGATGTGCCGCAGCGTCAATGCCCAGTGCCAATCCGCTCACTATCGTAAGACCTGATTCCGATAAATCTCTGCTTATTTCGCTTGCTACTTGTTTTCCGTAAAAAGAGCATTTTCTGGAGCCGACAACAGCGAAACAATTTTCCTCGGGGTAGATTTCTCCTCTTACATAAATTATTTTTGGAGGGTCGGAAATTTTTTTTAAAAGTTCCGGATAGCTCTTGCTCTTGATATCAATTATTTTGATATCTTCCATAAATACTTGACAATTTTATAATTAGATATTATAATATGAATATTCAAGAAGATAGTTTTTGTTTTCCATCCTACCCGCGAGTGGCGTAATCCGGACAATCCCTCCATTAGTCCGGCTGGCCTAATGTTAGAGTTGACAGGTTTTCTTGTTTAATTCTTACGCTCGCAGGTAGGATGGAGATCGAAAACCCCGGGCCGAAAGGCTCGGTTTTTCAATTATTAAAAAGGTTCATCGCTTTTTCCGGTCCGTCTTTTATTATTGTCCCAATTGCTTCAACGGATTTTGAAACAGCCTGGTCAACGATCCCTTTCTCTTCCTTGCTGAATTTTTTAAGTACGAAATCTTCAGTTTTTTTTGGCTTTCCCGACTTCGGCTTGATCCCTACCCTGATTCGTATAAAATTTTTTGTTCCAAGATTTTTAATGATGGATTCCACTCCTTTATGGCCGGCCGATCCGCGGTCTTTTGAAATTTTTATTTGCCCGATAGGTAGGTCAATATCATCGTGGATAATTATTTTATTTTCTTCGTTAATTTTGTAATAGCTGCTCAAGGAAGTCACCGCTTGCCCCGACAGATTCATATATGTATCGGGCTTAACAATGAGCAGGTCATTGTTTTTAGAAAAAAAGGAATTGCTTTTTTTATCAAAAACAAAATCAGTCAGATTTAAATCTTCTTTTAATTGGTCAACGACTCTGAAGCCAACGTTGTGGCGGGTGTTTTCGTATTTTTCGCCAGGATTTCCCAGTCCGACAATTAAAATCATTGCTTTAGTATATCACAGGCAAAGATTTTGAGAAAAATATTAATTACTTTGATTTTTCTCGCTCGATAAAATTGGCTTTTTAGAGCGCCACGGATTCTTGATTTTAAAAGGAAAAATAGTATAATGATTTCATAATTACAACAATATGAAAAAATTCTTTATTTACGTCTGGGAGGTTATTAAGATAGTTGTTCTGGCTTTTTTGATAGTTGCACCTATCCGTCTTTTTATATTTCAGCCGTTTTTCGTAAAGGGCCAGTCAATGGAGCCCAATTTTGAAAACGGCGATTATCTGTTTGTCGACGAACTTTCTTACCGATTGGAGAGTCCTCAAAGAGGAGAAGTGATAGTTTTTAAATATCCCAATGATGTTTCTCAGCGTTACATTAAAAGAATTATCGGATTGCCCGGAGAAACAATAGAGATAAAAGACGGAAAAGTAGATGTTTTCAATAAAGACGGAGAAAAGATTTTAAAAGAAGAGACCTATATACCCGAGGGCGTTTTAACCCTTGGAGACATCAGGATTACCTTGAAAGAAAACGAATACTTCGTCTTGGGAGACAACAGGATTGCCTCTTCCGACTCGAGGCGCTGGGGCCCCGTTCCCAAAGAAGACATCATCGGCCGGGTATTTTTTCGCGTTTGGCCGCTTGCCACTTTAACCAAATTCGGAGCACCTATCTATGAGTAAAAAACCTAAAATCCAAAGGGCGAGCGGAATGAGGGATATTTTGCCTGAAGAACAGAAATATTTTCAAAAGATTTTAGACGTTGCTGAAAACGTCGTTGATTTTTACGGATTTAAAAGAATAGACACTCCTGTTTTGGAGGAAACGGAGCTTTTTTCCAAAGGGACTGGACTGATGACAGATATTGTCCAGAAGCAGATGTACAACCTTAAAACTAAAGGAGGAGATTATTTGAGCCTGCGCCCGGAGTTCACTCCAGGAGTGATAAGGGCCTATATCGAACACGGAATGAAAAACCTTCCCCAGCCGGTAAAGTTTTATTCCTTCGGCCCATTGTTCCGGTACGAGCATTCCCAGGCCGGCAGACAGCGCCAGTTCCATCAATTTAATCTGGAGGTCATCGGCGAAGGAGATCCTGTGATAGATGCCCAGATCATCCAGATTTTTTACAACATCTTAAGCGAATTGAAATTGAAGAATTTAATCGTGGAGATAAACAGCATAGGAGACCCCCAATGTCGCGCTTATTACAAAAAAGTTTTAACAAGCTTTTTAAAGCATAAAGAATCTCTTCTCTGCCCCGATTGCAGGCGCCGATTGAAAGAAAATCCCTTGAGAGTTCTGGACTGCAAAGAAGAAAAGTGCCAGAAAATAACCAGCCAGGCGCCTCAAATCATTGACCATCTTTGCGAAGACTGCCACAAGCACTTCAAGGGAGTTTTGGAGTTTCTTGACGAGATTGAGATGCCCTATCGCTTGAATCCCTATCTGGTGAGGGGTTTGGATTATTACACGAAAACGGTTTTTGAAATTTTTTCAGACGAAGCGCAGAAAAACGAAGAGAATAAACCGGCTGCCAGAAATGCTCTGGTGGGAGGAGGAAGATACGACAACTTGGTAAAGCTTCTGGGGGGCGAAAACACCTTCGCTGGCGGAGGGGCAATGGGAATAGAAAGAGTGGTTATTGCCATGAAAGACAGGGAAATAAAAATTGCCAAGTCAGACGAACGTCCGGTTTTCCTGGCCCAGATCGGAGGCATGGCCAAAAGAAAAGGATTAAAGCTTTTGGAAGAATTCAGAAAAGCCAAAATAGAGGTGGGAGAGTCTTTCGGAAAGGATTCTTTGAAAGTCCAGTTAAAAATGGCTGACAAGATGAATGCAAAATATACATTGCTTTTGGGGCAAAGAGAGGCTTTGGAAGGATCGGTAATCATCAGGGATATGGAAAACGGCAAGCAGGAAACCGTGAAAATCGAGTCAGCGATCAGGGAAATGCAAAAGCGATTAAAAAAATGAACTGTATTTTTTGCAAAATAGCAAACAGGGAGCTGCCGGCAACGATCGTTTACGAAGACGAAAAAGTCATCGCTTTTAAGGACATCAATCCGATAGCGCCTATTCATTATTTGATTATTCCCAAAAAACACATTGCTTCCATAAATCAGTTGGAGCCGCAGGACAGGGAGCTGATGGGAGATATGCTCTTGGCCGCTCAAAAAATAGCTAAGAAAGAGGGAATAGCCGACAGCGGATACAGATTGGTTTTTAACGTAGGAAGAGATTCGGGACAAATGGTCGACCATTTACATTTACACTTATTAGGAGGGAAAAAATTATCATGGGCATAGAAGCAAAAAAACAAGAAAGGGAAACTTCTCAAAGCCTGATCCGCCGCTTTACAAAAAGAGTCCAGAAGAGCGGAGTTTTGCGCCAGGCAAGGGAAAACCGCTACCACAAACGCCCGAAAAGCCAGCAAATGAAAAAAAGAGCGGCTTTAAGGCGCGAACAGCTGAGAAAAGAATACCAGCGCTTAAAAAAACTGGGATTAACCGATAAAAAATAATTATTCATGCTGAAAGAACAAATCCTTCAAAATCTTAACGTTGCGGTAAAGGAAAAGAAGGATACGGAAGTCTTGGTTTTAAGGCAGATTTTGGCTACGGTTTTGAATAAAGAGAAGGAGAAAAGATTTAAAAAAAGCAAGGAAAAAACCGGCCTTTCGGAACAAGAACTGGAAAAAGAAAGCATTTTGACAGAAGAGGAGGTTTTGGAGGTTGTCTCTTACGAGGCTAAAAAAAGAAGGGAGTCTATTACGGAGTTCGGAAAAGGCGGAAGAAACGATTTGGTGGAAAAAGAAAAAAAAGAACTTGCGATCATAGAAACATATCTGCCTAAGCAGCTCAGCGAAGAAGAAATCAGGAATCTAGTCAAAGAGGCAATTGAAAAGACGGGCGCCAAAGAGCAGAAAGACATGGGAAGAGTAATGGCGGAATTAATGCCGAAAACCAAAGGTAAGGCGGACGGGAGCCTGGTCAGCAGGATTGTCAAAGAATCAATAGTTGCCAAATCATGATCGAAGTTAATAATTTAACCGCCTATTCGATTGGCAAGAAATCTTTAAAGGAACTGGCGCTTAAAATATTAAAAAAAGAATCCCGCGGAAATTTTAAAAAAAAGGACTTGTCTGTCGCTCTGGTTGCACCTTCGAGGATAAAAGAGTTAAATAGAAGATACAGGAAGAAGAACCGGCCTACTGATGTTTTGTCTTTTCAGGATAAAGAAAACTGGGGAGAAATAGTCATTTGCCCCTCTGAGGTCGAAAAGAACGCCAAAAAGTTCAATTCAAATTTTAAAAAGGAATTATCGCGAGTTTTGATACACGGAGTTTTGCATCTCCTGGATTACGACCACGAAGAAGAGAAGGAAAAAGAAAGAATGAAAAAGAAAGAGGAATTCTATTTAAATAATTAATTTTTCAAAATCTAAAGCCCCATTTTATGGCTAAGTCAAAAATTATTGCCGGCCTGGACATAGGAACAAGCAATATAAAAATATTATTGGCGGAAAAAAAGAAAGACGACAGCGAAATAAGGGTGGTTTATCAGGCCCAGGAGCCTTCTTTCGGGATAAGGAAAGGGGTGGTTGTTGATGTGGATAAAGTCGCACGGCTCATCCAGCTTCTTATCAGCAAGGCCAGAGTGGAAAGCGGGCAGAAAATAGAATCGGTTTATGTGAATATCGGAGGAGGACATATTTTTTGCAATAACTCTGAAGGGGTGGTGGCCGTTTCGCGCGCGGACCGAAAGGTTTCCAAAGAAGACGTGGACAGGGTGCTGGAGGCGGCAAAGACCATTTCCTTGTCGTCAAATGAAGAAATTTTAGAAACCATTCCAAAAGAATTCATAATCGACGGAAGGGGAGGGATAAGAGAAGTCGAGGGGATGCAGGGGGGAAGGCTGGAAGTAAAAGTTCTTATCATAGGCTGCTTTGCGCCTTATAAGAATAATTTGACCCAGGCTGTTTTGAATGCCGACCTTGAATTTTCAGACATGCTACCTTCTGTTTTAGCTGTTGCCAGCGTTGCTCTCAACCAAAAACAAAAAGAATTGGGAGCGGCAGTTTTGAATATTGGCGCTGGCACTTCCGAACTAGCGGTTTTCGAAGAAGGCAATTTGGTTCACTTAGCTGTTTTTCCAATAGGCTCGGCAAATATAACCAACGATATCGCAATCATCCTTAAAACCGATATTGACATTGCCGAATCGATAAAGATAAGATCGGGAAGCTGTGTTTTCAAGGGAGGCGACAAAAAGGAAAAAATAGAACTGGAAGACGGAGAAATTTTAGTCTTTTCCCCCAAAATGGTTGCCGGAATCATAGGAGCCAGGGTTTCGGAAATATTCGGTGAGGTGAACAAGGAGTTGAAGAAAATCGGAAAACAAGGGAAGTTGCCGGCCGGAATAGTTTTAACCGGCGGAGGAGCAAACCTTCCAAAAATAGTTGATTTGGCTAAAAAAGAATTAAAGCTTTCTTGCAGGGCTTGGAAGCCGTCAGAATTTTCCAATCTGGAGGACGGCCTAATTTTTGCCACTGCCTGCGGTTTGGTCTTAAGGGGGGCGGAAGACTTCGGCTCCGGGAAAAAGTCCCCAGGAAAAATGATGGAGAGAATAAAAAAGGTATTCCAAGTTTTTATACCCTAAAATATGGAAACAAAAATCAAAGTCATCGGAGTGGGGGGGTCCGGATCAAATGCGGTTAATCGGATGGCGAAAAGCAAGATTAAAGGGGTTGAGCTGATTGTCGTTAATACTGATGCCCAGGATTTAGCAAAAGCCAGGGCGGATCTAAAGATCAGAATAGGAAAAAAAACCACCCAGGGGCTTGGTTCGGGAATGGACCCGGAAATCGGAAGAAAGTCCGCCATAGAAAACCGGCAGGAGATAATAGACGCCCTGAAAGGAGCTGATATGGTTTTTATTACCTGCGGATTGGGAGGAGGAACTGGTTCTGGCGCGATTCCGGTAATTGCCGAAATAGCCAAAGAATTGGGCATTCTTACCCTAGCCGTTGTTACCACACCTTTTTCTTTCGAAGGCCGCGTGAGGGAAAAAATTGCCACCAACGCCCACAGGAAGCTTAAGGAAAAGGTTGATACCTTGATTTCTGTTTCCAACAACAAGCTGCTTTCCACCTTGGATCCCAGCGTTTCTCTTCTGGATGCTTTCTGGGCCTGTGATGATATATTGCGCCAGGCGGTGCAGGGAATTTCCGACTTGATACTCTTACCTGGGATCATTAATGTTGATTTTGCCGACGTCAAGGCCATAATGGCCAATGCCGGTTCAGCGCTTTTCGGAGTAGGAAGGGCACAGGGAGAAAAAAGAGCTGAAAGGGCAGCCCTAGCAGCCATAAGCTCACCTTTGCTGGACGTTTCGCCAAAAGGAGCAAAGGGGTTGCTGTTTAACATTTCCGGAGGAAAAGACATCAGTCTTTCCGAAATTGATGAGGTTGCCAAGGTTATTACCCAAGAGCTTAACCCCGGGGCCAAAGTGATCTTTGGGGCGGTCCAAGATGAAAAACTTCAAAAAGGAGAAATAAAAGTAACCGTAATTGCCACCGGATTTTGAAGAATGACCAAGTCTCGGGCATTTTTATTCTTCTGCCTTTCATTCATTATAGGATTAACCTTAAGCTCGATTGTTCTTGTTCCCCAGCTGATAATGCTGGGTTTTTTGATTGTTGGAATTTTTTTAATCTCAATATTCTGGACCCGTGAAAAGCTGGTAGTTGTCGGATTTTCTATATTATTTTTTGTTATGGGAATCTGGCGTTTTCAGGCGGCTGATTTTAATTTCCAAAATAACGGGTTAAAAGAATATGCCGGCGGGGAAGAAAAAATAGTTCTTTTGGGCGTAATAGACGACGAGCCGAAGATCGGGCAAAAAAGCATCGGGATAACGCTGAGAGCGGAAAAATTAACATATAATGATCAAGACATTACTATCTCCAGCAAAGTTTTAATAAATATGAGCAGATATCCCGAGTATCATTATGGAGACAAAGTAAAAGTCAAGGGAGCTTTAGAGATCCCTTCGGAAAACATAGAAGGATTCAATTACAAAAATTATCTTAAAAAAGAAGGGATTTATTCAATAATGAATTGGCCGGAGACAGAGCTGATCGGAGAAGGCTTTGGCAACCCTCTGATGAAAGCACTTTTTTCTTTTAAAAATAAATTTGAAGAAGGGAGCAGAAGATTTATATCCCTGCCCCAGGAGGGAATTTTAGAAGCCCTGGTTTTCGGCGACGAAACCAATATCAATAAAGATTTTAAAGAAAAGCTTAATCTGAGCGGCACGCGTCACATTACGGCGGTTTCCGGAATGAATATCACCATCATCGCTTCGTTGATTTTGTCATTCGTTCTCTCCTTGGGGCTTTGGCGTAAGCAAGCTTTTTACGTTACAGTATTTTTGCTTACCCTCTATGTTCTTATGGTCGGAGCGTCAGCGTCGGCAATAAGGGCGGGAATAATGGCTTTTTTATTTTTGTTGGCCCAGCATTTAGGTCGCGTTTCCTCGGCTGGCCGGGCTATTGTTTTTGCCGCGACCTTGATGCTTTTTCAAAATCCCTTTCTTTTGTTCCTAGACGTAGGATTTCAGCTTTCATTTCTGGCCATTCTGGGAATAGTTTATCTGCAGCCCATTTTTTCAAATTGGCTCTCAAAAATCCCTGATTTTAAATTTTTTCCCCTAAAAAGCACCTTGGTTGCCACTCTTTCTGCCCAAGTTTTTACTATGCCGATTTTGATCTATAATTTCGGCTATGTTTCCCTGGCATCTCCTTTTGCCAACATCCTAATTGTTCCCTTTCTGGCTCCAGTCACAATATTAGTTTTTCTTTTCGGATTGTCAGCTTTTTTGTTCCTGCCCCTGGCCCTTCTTCTCTTTTGGCCGACTTGGCTCTTCCTTACATATATTGTGCTTGTGATTGATTATTTTTCCGAAATTCCTTTTGCTTCAATGTCTTTTGGAAACATCTCACCAGCCTGGCTGATTGTTTTTTATTTATTAATAGGATTTATCGCCTGGAGGCTAAATAAAAAATACAGCAGTCCTGCTTTTTTAAGATAACTGACCCCCTCCCAACAAGGTTAAAATTTTGATAAAATACATATATTATGACGGATTCAGTAAATTCGAAAATAGCTAAAGCTTGGATAGTGGCGGTAAATATGGGTTACGGCCACCAGAGAACAGCGTTTCCCTTAAGAAACTTTGCTCCGGACGGAAAAGTCATCAATGCCAATGATTACCAGGGTATTCCTATCAAAGATAGGATATCTTGGGAGGGGACGAGGAAGCTTTACGAATTCATCTCCAATTTCAAAAAGATTTTTCTAGTCGGAGAATTCGCCTTTTTTGTTTTTAATCAGTTTCAGAAAATTCTTACTTTCTACCCCAAAAGGGACTTGTCCAGACCCAATTTCCAATTAAGAGAAATTTTTTCCCTGATTAAGAGCGGCTGGGGGAAGCATCTTATTGAACAATTGGAAAAGAATCCCTTACCGATCATCAGCACTTTTTTTACCCAAGCATTCATGGCGGAATTTTTTAATTACCCCGGAGATGTTTTTTGCGTAATCTGCGACGCTGATATTGCCCGCCCCTGGGCGCCTATTAACCCTAAAGAGAGTAGAATTAAATATTTCGTTCCCACCGAAAGAGCGATGGAAAGATTAAAGCTTTACGGAGTAAGACAGGAAAATATTTTTTTAACTGGCTATCCCTTGCCCTTGGAAAATATCGGCACCGAAGACATGAATATTTTAAAACAAGATTTAAGATACCGCCTCTTAAACCTTGACCGATGTAAAAGATATTCATGCCAGTATCAGTCACTTATTCAAAGATATTTGGGGGAATTGCCGGAAAGCTCGGATCACCCCTTGACGATTATGTTTTCCGTAGGTGGAGCCGGGGCACAAAAAGAAATAGGGGTAAAAATTTTGAAAAACCTGGCAGATAAGATCGTAAAAGGGGAAATAAAAATAATTTTAGTAGCCGGAGTCAAGGAAAAAATAAAAGAATATTTCAAAAAAAATATTAAAAATTTGGGACTGGTAAACAATCCAAACGTTGAAATGGTTTATGCCAAAACAATGGAAGATTATTTTCTGGAATTTAATAAAAAACTCAGGAAGACCGATATTCTTTGGACAAAACCGAGCGAACTTTCTTTTTATTCCGCCCTTGGAATACCAATTATTGTCGCTCCGCCGGTCGGATCGCAGGAAGATTTCAATCAAAGGTGGCTTTTGAAATCAGGATTCGGTATTATGCAGGAAAATCCCGATTATGTTAGCCAGTGGTTTTTTGATTGGCTGGAAAGCGGATACTTTGCCGAAGCGGCAATGCAGGGTTTTATTGAAGGCAAAAAATTAGGAACTTTTAACATAGAAAAAATAATATGTGGCTCGTAGCTGCGATTTTAGCCTATTTTTTCTTGGCGATCGTTTCCCTGTTTGACCGTTATTTTTTGGTCGGTCCGATATCAAACCCCAAGGTTTATACTTTCTATATCGGAGTATCCGGTTTTCTTTTTTGCTTGCTCCTGATTCCATTCGGCATATCTCTTCCGGCCGTTGGCATTATTTTTCTCGGGCTGATCGCGGGGCTGACCAGGATGCTGGGAACCCTTTTTTTAACCATCAGCATAACCAAGAGCGAAATTTCCCGGGTTGTCCCTGCGGTCGGAGCCTTGCAGCCGATTTTTTCATTTTTTCTTTTTTTTCTTTTCCTGCCCCAGAGCAGGATTATAAGCTCTTTTCAGCTACTCGCCTTTATTCTGCTCGTCTTTGGCTCAGTTTTGATCTCTGTTAAAAAGTTTGATAAGGAATTTTTCAGCCTCCAGGCTCTAAAATATCCGGTTATCGCCTCTCTTTTTTATTCTTTAACTTTTTTCTTGATTAAGAATCTTTTCATGAAAACCGATTTTTTAAGCGGCATTTTTTTGATTCTTCTTGGTAACGGGATTGCCGCTCTGTTGTTTTTTCTATTTCCTAAAGACAGGGAAATTATTTTTAATCAGAAATTGTCTAGAAAGATATCAGGTTTTTTTATTCTGGGGCAGGTCTTGGGCGGATTGGCACTGCTCCTGCAATATTACGCGGTTTTTTTGGCCGAACCAGGGCAGGTGCCATTGGTTAACGCCCTAGAAGGGACGAGATATGTTTTTTTGTTGTTTTTTGTTTTCCTCTTGGCTGGCTGGAAACCCCAGCTTTTAAAGGAAGAAGTTTCAAGAGAAGCGTTTTTGCCTAAAATTTTGGCCGTCTTGTTGATTGCAGGAGGCATGGCATTGCTGATCTTATAATATGATCAAAAAGATTTTTATAATCATTTTAGTAATTATTATACTTGTTATGGCTTTATTTTTCATCGGTAATCCGCCTAAGCCGGAAAAAATTATTTGGGGGGTCAACTTTTCCCAAAAGCATGCGCAAAACCTGGAACTTGATTGGAAAGAATCATATTCTGCTCTGATTGATGAATTGGGGGTGAGGAATATAAGACTGGCCGTTAACTGGGACCTGATAGAGCCTGGTAAGGGAAAATACGACTTTTCCGACCTGGACTGGCAGGTTACAAAAGCCGAAGAAAAGGGGGTCAATATTGTTCCTGCAATCGGTATGAAAACGCCCCGCTGGCCCGAGTGCCACGTTCCCCAATGGGCGAAAAATTTAAGCAAAGAAGACCAGCAGAAGGAAATATTAGAAATGTTAAAGGAAATCGTTAAAAGGTACAACGGATCTTCTTCAATAAAGAAATGGCAGGTGGAAAATGAGCCTTTTTTCCCTTTCGGCGAGTGCCAGTGGGCAGACAAGGATTTCTTGAAAAAAGAAATAGATTTGGTAAAATCTCTTGACGAACAAAAGCGGCCGATAGTAATATCTGACAGCGGAGAAGGGTCCTTATGGGTTGAAGCTGCCAAATTGGGCGATATTGTAGGGGTTACAATGTATAGAAAGGTTTGGTTCAGTCAGTTTAAAAATTATATAGATTATCGCCTCCCGCCGATTTTTTACTGGCGCAAAGCTGAAATCATTAAGGCGTTTTTCAACAAAAAAGTCATTTGCATAGAGTTTCAGGCGGAGCCCTGGGGTCCGAAACTTCTTTACGACACCTCATTGGAAGAGCAGGGAAAGACGATGAATTTAGCGCAGTTTCAAAAAAACATTGAATTTGCGAAAAAAACTGGATTTGACGAATTTTATCTCTGGGGAGGCGAGTGGTGGTACTGGATGAAAGAAAAACAAAATAAGCCGGAGATCTGGAATGAGGCAGGAAAGCTGTTTAAAATTTAATATTTTAAGCCTAAAATTAAAATAATGCTGTCTATTATCATACCAACTTTAAATGAGGAAAATTATCTTCCTTTTCTTCTCTCGGCCGTTAGGGGGCAGGGTTTTAAGGATTATGAAATAATTGTTGCCGACAATAATTCGAAAGATAAAACAAAAGAAATCGCCGAAAGATTCGGTTGCCGGGTTGTTCCTGGCGGGCTGCCGGCCAGAGCTAGAAATCAGGGGGCAAAAAACGCCAAAGGGGACTTGCTTTTGTTTTTGGACGCCGATATAATGATTACCGAAAACTTTTTGGAAGACTCCCTTGATGAATTTAAAAAAAGGCAATTAGATGTTGCTTCATATACTCTAGTGCCCAGAACGGAAAACATTTTTTGGAGAAATTGTTTTAACGTGTTCTATAACTGGCCCATTGTGCTGTCTCAGAGATTTCTGGCCTACGGGGCAATGGCTATTTTGGTCAAAAAGGAAATTTTCGATAGAGTCGGAGGATTTGATGAAAAAATAAAACTGGCTGAAGACCATTATTTTGTCAGGATGGGAGATAAAATCGGAAATTTTGGAATCTTATCGTCAGTAAAGGTTTATATATCTTTAAGGCGCTTTGAAAAAGACGGATATTTAAGAACAGGAATAAAATATTTATTTTGCGGGGCCCATATGATTATTAAGGGTCCGGTCAGGTCCGATATAATAAAATACGAATTTGACCACTATTCAAAAAAGAAAAAATAGGCAATAATTGCAAGAGATAATCATAATTTTTGTAAATTATGGACATGTACGAATTGCCAAAATTTAATTTTCCCAAAGTTTCCAAGCCTAATATTCCATCGGGCGGCAATTTTAAATTTTTAATTATATCCGTAATTATCTCTTCCTTTTTCGGCTTTATTGCAGGAGCAATTTCAGGAAGCTATTTTTATTCCGGAAAGGTCAACGAATATCTTTCTAAAATAAACAATGCGCTTTACAATACTCAAAATAAGGAATATATTCCTCAGACCACCCAGGAAGAGTCGATCATTAAAGCCGTAAAAGAAGTTTCTCCGGCGGTCGTCAGCATTATTATCACCAAAGACGTCCCGATCATGGAGGAATATTTCATCAATCCTTTTCAGGAATTTGAACAGTTTTTCGGCCAGTCTCCCCAGATCCAAATTCCTCAATACCGCCAGAACGGAACAGAGAAAAAAGAAATAGGTGGGGGTACAGGCTTTATTATTTCAGAAGATGGAATGGTTTTAACCAATAAGCACGTGGTTCTTGATACTGCCGCCGAATATACCGTTTTTTCAGTAGACGGAAAATCATATCCAGCCAAGATTCTGGCCCGTGATCCTGTTCAGGATTTAGCCATAATAAAAATTGAACAGGATAAAACAACAGAAGGCCAGGGAAAGGCTACTCAGGTAAAATTTCCAGTTGTAAGATTTGGCGATTCTGATAATGTTCAAATGGGGCAAACAGCAATTGCAATAGGAAACGCTCTTGGTGAATTCCGTAATACGGTTTCAGTGGGCGTAGTTTCCGGCCTGAGTAGAACAATCACTGCTTCCGGCGGAGGCTTGTCCGAAACGATAGAAGATGTTATACAAACCGACACGGCCATCAACGAAGGCAATTCAGGAGGCCCACTCCTTAATTTAAAAGGAGAAGTCATCGGGATAAATACTGCCATGGTTGAACAAGCGCAGAGCATCGGATTTGCCATTCCCATCAACAAAGCCAAGAGAGACGTAGACCAGGTAAAGAGCACCGGTAAAATCGTCTATCCTTTTTTAGGAGTGAGATATGTTTTAATTACGGAAAGCATTAAAGAAGAAAAAGGTTTAGCAGTTGATTACGGACTGCTAATTGTTAAGGGGGAAAACGGCGAGCCGGCGGTTGTTTCCGGATCGGCTGCGGAAAAAGCGGGACTTAAAGAAAACGACATTATTCTGGAAATCGATGGCCAAAAAATAACGGCTGATAATCCCTTTGCGAGAATCATTCAAAAATACTATCCTGGAGAAAAAGCTTCTCTAAAAATCCTCCGAGGAAAAGAAGAAAAAACAATAGAAATTATTTTCGGAGAAAAAAGCAGCGAATAAATTAATTCAAAAATATGAACGGCAATTTTACCCACAAAGCACAGGAAACAATAATGCAGGCCCAGTCGGCGGCCCAGGAAAGGGGTCAGCAGCAGATTGACGCCCTGCATCTTTTATACGCCCTGCTTTCCCAGGAAGAAAGCGTGGTTTTAAATTTGCTCCAAAGAATCGGGGTTGACATAGAGGGGTTGAAAAGAAAAGTTAGCGCTTCCCTGGACAAGATTCCGGCCATAACAACCCCTCAATCTTTCGGCCAATTTTATCTGACCCAGGACATGGCAAAGGTTCTTGACCGGGCCAAGCAGGAAGCAATGAAAATGGGCGATGAATACATCTCGGTGGAACATTTGTTTTTGGCGTTGCTGGAAGTTGAGACCAAAGCCAAGGAGATTCTCAGCAAAGCCGGTTTTATCCAGGAAGGCGAAGGAGTTTCAGCTTTGGAATTCGGAAAACTGGATTACGAAACCGCCCTAAAAACCCTGGCCCAGATCAGGGGCGGTCAGAGGATTACTGATCCGGAGCCCGAATCAAAGTACCAGGTGATTGAAAAATACGCCAGAAACCTGACCCAGCTGGCTAGGCGGGGAAAGCTTGATCCGGTTGTCGGACGCGAAAATGAAATAAGGAGGCTGATGCAGGTTTTGAGCCGCAGGACGAAGAACAACCCGGTTTTAATCGGGGAAGCCGGAGTGGGGAAGACCGCCATCGTAGAAGGATTAGCCCAGAAAATTATTTCAGGACAAGTCCCGGAAAGCCTGAAAGACAAAGAGGTCATAGGCTTAGATTTGGGAGCTTTGGTTGCCGGGACAAAATATAGAGGAGAATTTGAAGACAGAATCAAGGCTCTTTTAAAGGAATTGAATCGTGCCGGCGGGCGGTACCTCTTGTTTATTGATGAACTTCATACGCTGGTTGGCGCCGGAGCGGCTGAAGGAGCAATCGATGCTTCTAATTTGTTAAAGCCGGCTCTTCAGAGAGGAGAGATGAAGGCCATCGGGGCAACCACTTTAAAAGAATACCAAAAATACATTGAAAAAGATCCTGCCCTGGAAAGAAGGTTCCAGCCGATATATGTTGCCGAACCTACCATAGAAGATACAGTTGCCATTCTGAGGGGGATCAAGGAGAAATACGAACTGCATCACGGGGTAAAAATTAAAGACAATGCTCTTCGCGCCGCGGCCGAACTGGCTGCAAGATATATTACCGACAGGTTTCTGCCGGATAAAGCAGTCGATCTGATGGACGAGGCAATGAGTTCTTTAAGGCTGGAAATAGAATCGGAGCCTTCGGAGTTGGAAGACTTGAAGAAAAAGATACAAAGATTGGAGATTGAAAAGCAGGGGCTCAAGAAGAATCAGAAAAAGCAAAAAACCGACAATAAGTCTTTGGCCGATCTGAAAGAAAAAGCCAAGGAAATAGAAGCCAAATGGCAATCGGAAAAAGAAACCATTAATAAAATTAAGAATCTTAAAAAAGAGCTGGAAAAAGCCCGGTTCGAAGTTGAAAAAGAACAAACTGCAGCCAATCTGCAAAAAGTTGCAGAAATTAAATACGGAACGATCCCCGGTCTTTTAAAAGAACTAGAAGCGATGGAAAAGAAATTAGCCAGGTTTCAGAAAAACAGGCCGATCTTAAAAGAGGAAGTTTCGGAAGAAGACTTGGGCCGAGTTGTTTCCCGCTGGACAGGCATTCCCGTCAACCGACTTTTGGAAGAAGAAGCCAAGAAGCTGGAAAATATGGAAGAGATTATCTCCCAAAGAGTAGTAGGCCAAAAAGAGGCAATCTCCGCCATTTCCAATGCCATCAGAAGATCAAGAGCGGGCATTTCAGAGGAGAACAGACCTCTGGGCTCTTTCATATTTTTGGGTCCGACAGGAGTCGGGAAAACCGAAACCGCCAAAGCCTTGGCAGGGTTCTTATTTAACGATGAAAACGCCCTGGTCCGCTTGGACATGTCAGAATACATGGAAAAGCACACGGTTTCAAAAATGATAGGATCTCCGCCCGGATATGTCGGCTACGAGGAAGGAGGTCAGCTGACCGATAAAATCAGAAGAAGACCCTATAGTGTTATTCTCTTGGATGAAATTGAAAAAGCGCATTCTGACGTTTTTAATATCCTGCTTCAAATATTGGAAGACGGAAGATTGACCGATGCCAAAGGCAGAGTAGCCTCTTTTAAAAACGCGATTTTGATCATGACCTCCAATATCGGCTCCGAGCACATCGCCAAAATGAATTCGCTCGGTTTCTTGGCAGGGAAAGACGGAGAAGAGAAAAAGAGCTTGCAGGACAAGGTAATGGAAGCGCTCAGGGAATCATTCAGGCCTGAATTTTTGAACAGAATCGACGAGATTATTATTTTCAATTATCTTAAAAAGCAGGAAATAAAAGAAATCGTTGATCTGGAGCTGGAAAAAGTGATAAGCCGCTTGGCCAAAAAAAACATCGAAATTTCTATAACGGAAAAGGCTAAAGAGCTTCTGGCTGAACGGGGATTTGACCCTAATCTGGGAGCCAGGCCGCTGAAAAGAGTAATCCAAAAATTGGTTTTAGACCCATTGGCCCTGCAGATTGTTACGGGAAAAATTCTAGAAAGAGGGAAAGTCGTGGTTGACAAGGAGGAGGATAAAATTGTTTTTATAATGCCCAAGGGACCTATTAAATTTAATTCCAAAAAAGAAAAAGAAAATATTGTCGCCTAATCATGACAACAAGAAATATTTTTAAAATTATCGCTCTTTTCGCGGTCGGAATGATCGGCGGCATATTCGCTGATCAAATATTGTGGCCCTACTTTGTAGAAAAGCCGCTTTTTTATCAGTATCAATTGGATAATACTCCGGTTTCAATTGTTGAAAAAAAAGAAACCGTAATACAGGAAAATACCGCTCTGACAGATATGATTGAGAGAGAGGAGAGCGCGGTTGTGGTCGTAAGGAGCCAAACTTCAAGCCGTACCATCGAAGGTTCTGGTTTAATTGTTACTTCAGACGGTCTGATAGTGACTCTGGCAGAGCTGGTCCCCCAGGGTTCTGTTTTTAGCTTTTTTACAGACGGAAAGGCAGTATCCTACCAAATTTTAAAAAGGGATTTAAATAAAAATCTAGCCTTGATTAAGCTGGAGGAGTCGAATTTGCCTACGGTCGGATTCGCCGATACCAGCACCCTAAAACTGGGAGAAAGGGTTTTTTTAATAGGAGGAACGATTAACAAGCAAGAAATTTTCAAGCTGGTCAATGAAGGAATCGTAAGAAAGTTTGATAAAAATTTTATTGAAACCAATATGTCAGAAAAAAATGCCCTAAAAGGAAGCGTTTTATTCAACATAAAGGGTGAAGTTTTGGGAGTGAATACAATTAATTCCGATGGAAGGATCATGGCCATACCAACCTCGGTAATTAAAGAATTTATCGGACAATAAATATCATGGGAGTTCTTAAGTTTATTATTATTGCCATTATCTGGGGGGTAATCCTCTATATTATTTTTACCCGCTTTTCATAGCAAAGGCCAGAAGATGACTTTAGGGAGGTTTTTTGATATAATAAAATATTATGGAAGAAGAAATTTTAAAAAAGATTGAAGCGCAAGATAAAAAACTGGAAGAGATTTATAATTCCATTGAAAAGATGAGAAAGTATTTTCTTTGGACCCTTATTATAACCGTAGCTGTAATAATTTTGCCCCTTATCGGCATATTACTTATTGTCCCCTCATTTTTAAATACCTTAAGCGGCAATAATTTAGGTTTATAGAGTTGCTAGTGCAATTTGACCTGTTTTTTAAGCAAAAAAAGAGATTCAATAATTTATAAAAGAGTATTGAAAAATTTAAAATCCACCCTGAGGGCGGATTTCTGTTTTATAGGTTATTATTCTATTTTTTTTCTTCCAATTTTACCTTAACCGTGATTTCTTTTTTATTGCGCAGAACCTTCAAGGGGATTTCATTATTGACTTCGTGTTCCTGGAGAAGGCGCAACAAAGAATCTTCTTCGGTTATTTTTTTCCCGTCGCATTCTAAAATTATATCAAACTCCTTTAAGCCGGATTTTTCAGCCGCGCTCCCCTTTATTATTGCCGATTCTCCCAACGTTTCCCTTACGACAAAAGCTCCGTAATCAACCGGCAGCTTATTCTTTTCCGATATTTCTTTATTTAAAAGAATATATTTTACCCCCAAAAAGGGCCTTCTTACTTTTCCGTATTTTTTAACTTCTTCCAGGTCTTTTATGGCATAATTGATGGGAATTGCAAATCCTATATTCTGAGCGTCTATTACCGTTGCAGTATTAATTCCTATTACCTTGCAATCTATATCTACCAAGGGACCTCCCGAATTGCCGGGATTAATAGCTGCATCGGTCTGGATTAATCCTCTTAATCGTTCCGCCTGATGGCTTAAGCCGCTAAAAGCAGTAATATATCTGCTCAAGCCTGAAACAACTCCAGTGCTAATCGTGTCGTGGAATTCTCCCAAGGCATTGCCAACGGCAATTACGGTTTGACCCAGCTCAATTTTTTCCGAATCCCCCAGATCCAAATATGGAAGATCCTTGGCATTAACCTTAAGGATGGCAATATCGTTAATTGGGTCGCGCGAAACAACCTTGCTTTCAAACTTTCTGTTCGGATCGAAGATAATAGTGTAATCAGCTGTTTTATCCTCCACTACGTGGTTGCTGGTAATGATATATCCGTCAGGGGAAACAATAAAACCGGAGCCGCCTCCGATTTTGGTTTTTTCTTTTTTTCCTTTTTCAACCTTGGGAACAATGAATTTTTGGTCACCGTAGGGAAAAAAATAAAAGCCTTCTATCTTAGGCAGATCTTTGGTAATAACAATGGTTATTACCGCCGGACAGGCTTTTTTGGCAACTTCTATTATAGGGGATTTTTCCATAATAATGATTTTATTATAACAGGAAACCGATTGCCAGCAAAACCGATTTTTGCTAATATCAATACTATCTGTTTTGATTGATATCTTTGTGCCTTAATAGGTGCGTGCCCGCCATGGCCCGAGCCCCCATAGTTCAACGGATAGAACGAGGGACTCCTAAGCCCTAGATCCGTGTTCAATTCGCGGTGGGGGCATGGGCGATGGCGGGCAAAAAAACGCAAAAGGCTGATTATAAGGGAGTTTGCGTAATTACTTGCGCGGGAGCGAAGATCCAATTAGAGTTAGAAGAGATTGCAAATCTTTTATTAGAAAAAATTAAGGGCCCGTAGCTCAGTTGGTAGAGCGCGCGCATGGCATGCGCGAGGTTCAGGGGTTCGAGACCCCTCGGGTCCACATGATGAAAAAGATTGCCATTCTTGAGCCTGGCGCCTGGGGTACTGCCCTGGGAATTATTTTAAGCAAGGAAAAAGAGGTTAATTTTTGGTATGCAAGCAGAAAATTAGCCTCAAGGATTTCAGAAAATAGGGAGAATGAAAGATTGCCGGGAGTTAAAATTCCAAAAGAAATTATTGTTTTTTCCGACCTTAAAAAAGCGATAGAAAATGCTGATTTGATTATTATCGCCTCGCCCTCTTTCAATTTCCGCAAAACAGTATTAAGGATAAAAAACATCAAAAATCTACCTCCTTTATTAGGGATCGCCAAAGGAATAGAAAAAGAAACTCTTTTTTTCCCTTCGAACATTGTTTACGATGTTTTAAAAAAGAAAGATTACGCCCATTTGTCGGGGCCTGGATTTGCAAAAAAAGTAGCAACCGGCACGCATGCCAAAGAAGTAATAGCCTGTTCCGACCCGGCTTTACTGAAAAGACTCAAAGAACTTTTTAAAATTCATCCCCTTAAACCATCTACTACGACCGACTTGTTGGGCGTCGAATTGGCCGGAGCGGCCAAAAACGCTTTATCCATCGGAATCAGCCTGGTTGAAGCAGGAGTTAAAAGTCCTAAGATTGAAAAGATCAAAAAGGATTTAATCTCCTTGGGGGTAAAAGAAATGATAAAACTCGGACAGGCGATGGGAGCTAAAAAAGAAACATTCCTAGGCCCGGCCGGCAAAGGAGACTTAATTTTAACAGCCACCAATCCTCTTTCCCGCAATTTTCAATTCGGAAAAAATCTTCTTCACGATTCGGACAAGATGAGGAAAAAGATAAAAGAAGGAAAGATTACCGTGGAAGGGCTTAATAACGCTTTCGCATTATATAAACTGGGCAAGATTTACAAGCTTGACCTTCCGATGATCAATGAAATTTACAAAGTGATATATAAAAAGGTTTCTCCCCATAAAACCATTAAAGACCTGATTGCCCTGTCGCAAGAAAAATAGGGAGGGGTGCCAGAGTGGACGAATGGGCCGCACTCGAAATGCGGTAGAGTCGAAAGATTCTCGTGAGTTCGAATCTCACCCCCTCCGCCATATTAAAATAATAAATTAAAAAAATGATGGATTTTTTCAAAAAAACAAAAAAAGAACCGAAAGATTTGAAAGAAGTTTTAGCCAATTTTAAGGAATTAGAGCAAAGGCTCGATAACTTATTGGAAGAAATGAAAAAACTGGAAAATAGACAGAAGTTCTCCGTTCAAAAACTAGGAGTAGTAAGGTTTAATCCTTTTTCCGAAGTAGGAAGCGACCAGAGCTTTTCCGTGGCCCTATTAAACGAAGAAAATGACGGAGTGGTGATCACCAGCCTTTATACCCGCCAGGAGAACAGGGTTTACGGAAAGCCGATTAAAGACAGCCAGTCGGAATATACTTTGTCCGAAGAGGAAAAGAGGGCGATAGAAAAAGCAAAGAATTCAAAAATCAATGAATAAAGAAAAAAAAGAAAATTTATTTTCCCGGCCGCCGATAGTGGTGGTAATGGGCCATATAGACCACGGAAAAACAACGCTTTTGGATCAGATCAGAAAAACCCACGTTGTTGAAAAAGAATCGGGTGGCATAACTCAGCACATCGGCGCTTACCAGGTTGTTTTGCCGGACACCAAAGACGGCAAGGAGCAGGGAAAGAAAATTACTTTTCTTGATACCCCGGGACACGAGGCATTTTCTCAGATGCGCTCGCGGGGGGCAAAGGTGGCAGATATCATTATTTTGGTCATTGACGCGGCAGAGGGGCTAAAAGTCCAGACAAAGGAAGTTATTTCCAATATTAAAAAATTCGAAATTCCCGCGATAGTTGTTTTAAATAAAATGGATAAGCCCGGAGTTGATCCGGAGAGGGTAAAAAGAGAGTTGCTCAAAGAGGGGATGTCGGTTGAATCAATGGGGGGAAAGATTCCCACCGTCGAAGCTTCCGCCAAAACCGGCAAAGGAATTCCCGAATTATTAGAGGTGATATCGTTGGTCGCAGAAATGGAAAAACTGACCGCTGACGTGAAAAAACCCGGACAAGGAGTGGTCATTGAATCCTACATGGATAATTTTAGGGGGCCTACGGCCACCCTCCTTTTATTTGAAGGGACCCTAAAAACCGGAGATATTGTTGCAACTCCTTCGGCTTTTACCAAGATCAAAAACCTGGAAAATTTTCAAAATAAGATTTTAGACCAAGCGTTTCCCTCTGATCCGGTCATCATCTTCGGATTTAATCAAGCTCCGAAAGTGGGAGAAGAATTTAAGGTTTTTCCCGATCTGACTCAAGCTCAGAATTATATCCAATCGTCAAAAGATTCTCAATTGCCGGCAAAAGAAGCATTACCGAACAGCGCTAATAAAGACTCGGGCGCAAAAACATTAAACATAGTTTTAAAAACCGACGTAGCCGGATCTTCTGAAGCTATTGAGGGAATTCTAAAAAATATTCCCCAGGAAAAGGTTTCTTTGAGGATTTTAAGATCAGAGGTGGGTAACATCAACGAATCAGACTTGAAGCTGGTCAAAGGCGGAAGAGGATTGATTCTCGGGTTTCGTGTAAAAACCGATTCCAGCGCCAAGAAAATATTGGAAAGGGAAAGGATAAAGATAATGAATTTTGACGTGATATATGACATGGTTGAAGAGATCAGGACGCTCATGGAAAGGGCTCTTGAGATGGAAAGCGTCAGAAATGATCTGGGCAAACTCAAGGTTCTCATTAAATTTTTTAAAGAAGGAAACCGCCAAATCGTCGGGGGTAAAGTGATAGAAGGAGAAATCAAAAGAGGATCTTTGATCGAGGTGACTCGGGATGGGGAAAAGATCGGAGAAGGAAGAATGGTAAATCTTCAAAGAGACAAGAAGGACGCAGAATCCGTTTCAAAAGGCCAGGAATGCGGAATATTGTTTGAGGGCGGAACAGAGATACAAGAAGGAGATATTTTAAATATTTTCACCAGAGAAAAGAAAAGAGGCACCCTTTAAATGGTTAAACGCATCGAAAGAGTCAATCAATTGATAAAAAAGGAACTGTCGCAGATTATTTTAAGGGAAATTGATTTCCCCTGTAATGTTTTGGTAACCTTGACCAGAACAGACACTTCTCCCAACCTGATAGAAACAAAGGTTTTTGTAAGCACCTTGCCCGAGAACAGGTCGCAGGAAACCCTGGATATTCTTAATAAAAACGTCTATATGATTCAGCAAGCCCTTAATAAGCGCTTAATAATGAGGCCCATGCCCAAAATAATGTTTCGTGAAGAAAAAATAGTAAGAGAGGCCGGCAGAGTGGAAGAGATCCTGGCTCAAGAAAAAAAAGATTGCAAAAAGCCGGAAAATGTTTAAAATATTAATACTGGCCTGGTAGCCAAGTAGTAAGGCAACTGTCTGCAAAACAGTTATACGCGGGTGCGATTCCCGCCCAGGCCTCAAAGACCTTGCCCGGGTGGTGGAACTGGTATACACGAAGGACTTAAAATCCTTTGAGAGTAATCTCTTGTGGGTTCGAATCCCACCTCGGGCACAAAAGAAAAACCCCTGCTTTATCGCAGGGGATTTTCTTTTTATTTTTATCCTTCTAAGATTTCAATAACTGTTCTTTTGACTCCGAAGTTTTTTGCTTCCTGATAGGAAGGAAACCAGATATCAATGTGATAATTGCCCTTTTTCCAGCTCATCCTATCTTCTACTGTGAAGACTTTTTCTCCGTACAATTCCGGGATTTTTATTTTTGTGCCAAAAGGCAAATAATTATTTGCTATAATCCCGTCTTTTGTGGCCTTGCCGTTGGCAGTGACGAACGGAGTGTCGTCGGTTTGTTCAGGGGTGGAAGAATAGGCGGTTATTACAACCGTTATCTCTTTTGCCACTTTGAACTCTGGCCCTGCCGGGCTTAGCACAGGTATGAGGGAATTTTCCCCCATCATAGTCAAGCTTTCCCCATTAAGGGCTTCTTCCCAAGCGCCGGAAGCCAACTTAGCCTGGGCTTTCTGGGAAAAAACGTTAAAAATCAGTATTCCGGCTATAAATATAGCCGTTACAATAATGAAGATTGATGCTTCTTGTCCGGCTGAAATGCTGAAAATGCGAGGTAATTTAAGGGCATTTGGCACTTCAACCTGGTTTTTGTAGTATTTAGTCATAATAAAAAACCCCTTTCGAGGTTATGTCATAAGTATAGCTTATCTGTATGAATTGTCAAGCCTTTTTGTCTTTTCGAATAAAGGGAAAAAAGAGCGGGTGAAGGGAATTGAACCCTCTTCTCAACCTTGGCAAGGTTGCATAATAACCGTTATACGACACCCGCCGGCGCTAATTAATGCCTGTTTTAAGGAAATTAGCGTGAATCTTGTGCCGCGGGCCAGACTTGCACTGGCGACCTCAGCTTTTTCAGAGCTGCGCATCTACTACCTGAGCTACCGCGGCTTGTTTTTTTAAAAAACTTATTTGTGGACGGTATAGGATTCGAACCTATAACCCCCGCGATGTAAACGCGATGCTCTGCCGTTGAGCTAACCGTCCGACTTGTGCCCAGGGCGGGACTCGAACCCGCACGCCCAAAAAGGGCATAGAGC
>Ga0315275_10000346_pt1 | contig 38081 bp, 37 predicted proteins | sample YL17G03_0_MG_FD_205557 | JGI IMG/M metagenome (GOLD analysis project Ga0315275, IMG submission 205557) | Sediment microbial communities from Yellowstone Lake, YNP, Wyoming, USA - YL17G03_0 | ecosystem: Environmental > Aquatic > Freshwater > Lake > Sediment | place: USA: Wyoming | collected... | reverse complement strand
GGCGCGGCATTCTCCGCGGCCAAGGCGGGCGTCCTCAACCTGACGGCCAGCATGGCCTGCTCCCATGCCAACGAGAACATCCGCGCCAACTGCGTCTGCCCGGGCGTGATCGAGACGCCTCTCACCAAGCAGTGGCTCAGCAACCCCGTTGTCAAGAAGGCGGTGCTCGCGCGGCACCCGATCGGGCGTTTGGGAACGCCGGAGGAAGTGGCCGCGGCGATCGCATTCCTCGCCTCCGACGACGCCTCCTTCATCAGCGGCGCGATGCTGGCGGTGGACGGCGCCTGCCTGGCGTCCGGGGCGAGGTGCGGGCGGCCGCTTGAGTAGCGGGCCTGAACGCCGCCCGCGCTGCGAGGACGGCCCTCTCTGTCGGTGGCCGTGCGGTGCCGAGGGACCAACGGTATTGACCCCATGCAGATCGTAAAGAATGGCCGGCTTGTGCACACCGCCCTCTGCCACGGAGAGTTTGACTGAGATCTTCAGGCGGTCCGGCGCGGGTTCCGTGGTAGGGCGGCACAATAAGAAGGCCGTCCTTTTCGGGACGGCCTTGGTGTGGGCGTCTGAGTCGGGCCCCAAGTGGGGCGGTTATGACCTGCGGCCGCGACTTCTGTGGTTGCGAGATATTTCTGCGAAACCCTCATCTTGCCTGGCTGTTGAAGAGGGAGAGACGGGCGAGGCCGGGTGACCTTGGGCCTACGACCACCGTGTTGCCTTGGCCTTTGAAACTGGAACCTTGAACTTTGAACCTCCTCCGATGAATGACCGAGAGCGATACCTGGCCACCATGCGCTACCAGCAGCGCGACCGGTGTCCCATCTGGGACTTCGGGTTCTGGGAAGAGACGCTCGTGCGGTGGCATGCCCAGGGCCTTCCCGATGAGGTGACCGACAACGGTAAGGCGTCGGACTTCTTCGGCATGGACCACTTTGACTGGGGATGCGGCGTCTCCAACGACCTGCTGCCCGAGTTCGAGTCGAAGGTGATCCGCGAGGACGATCAGTACCGCTGGGTCCGCCGGGGCGACGGCGTCGTCGAGAAATGGCACAAGCACTCGACGACGATCCCGGAGCCGGAGGAGTTTCTCCTGACGGGCCGCGACTCCTGGCCCGAGTTCAAGAAGCGCCTGGACCCGGCCGACCCGAGGCGCATCCCCCCCGGTTTTGCCGTGGACGTGGCCCGGCATCGCGACGCGACGCGCACCTATCCGTTTTCCATCGGGGCGGGCAGCCTCTACGGCACGCTGCGCAACTGGATCGGCGTCCAGCAACTGAGCCTGCTCCTGTACGATGACCGGGCCCTCGTCGAGGAGATGGTCGAGACGCGGGCCGACTGCATCGTGGAGCCGCTCTCGAAGGCCCTCGAGATCGCTCGCCGGCAGGGCGTCACGTTCGACTACGCGACCATGTGGGAGGACATCTGCTTCAACCGCGGGCCGCTCATCGGTCCCCAGATGTTCCGTGAGATCTGCGGCCGGCACTACCGCCGGATCACCGACCTCGTGGCCAAGTACGGATGCCGCATCGTCCAACTCGACTGCGACGGCAGGATTGACGACCTCATACCCACGTGGCTCGATAACGGCGTCAACTGCATGTTCCCGGTCGAGATCGGCGATTGGGCTGACCCTGTCGCCATGCGCCGGCGCTGGGGCAAAGGGATGCTGATGCGGGGCGGCTTCGACAAACATATCCTCGCGCGCGGGCCGGAGGCGATCCGAGCGGAAGTCCGGCGCCTGACGCCCCTCGTGGAGGAGGGCGCGTTCATCCCCCACTGCGATCACCGCGTCCCGGCCGACGTGTCGCTGGCCAACTACATCTTCTACGTCGAGGAGGCGAAGCGCGTCTGGGGCAAGGGCCTGCCGAACTTGAGGCCGATGGGAAAGTTGATGCCGGCGTAAGTCAACGGAGCAGGTGTCTCAGACCGGACGCATGACAAGGAGCAGCCGATGGCCGACGTGACAGGCGCCGTGATTGACGCGGGCGCCCAGGGCTGGCAGATCTTCCAGCAGAACCGGCGGGGCCGGGCCGACATCGCGATCGCTGGCCGCTGGGGCAGTGACAAGCCGGCCCTCGTCGAGATGCGCCTGGTACGCGAGGACACCGCCGAACCGGTCGCCACGCACCTCGACTGGCAGCCGGCCCGGACGAAGCCGGACGGCACGTGGTCCGGCACTCTCAAGGACGTGCCGGCCGGCGGCCTGTATCGCCTGGAAACGCATCTGCGCGCCGATCCGAAGGAGCCCGTCGAGTGGGGGCCGCGAGGCGACATGCGGCACATGCTGGGCGTCGGCGACCTCTGGATCATCGCCGGCCAGAGCAACTCCGCCGGTTGCGGCCGCGGCCCCGTCTTCGATCCGCCCGAACTCGGCCTTCACGTCTTCAACAACGCCATGCAGTGGACGATTGCCACGCAACCGATGAACGAGTCCACCAACACGGTCCACCCAGTGAACCGCGAGGGCGGCAACCCCGGCCACGGTCCGTGGCTCCACTTCGCCCGGACCATCAAGCGGCGCGTCGGCATCCCGATCGGCCTCGTCCAGGTCTCGCTTGGCGGCTCGGGTCTCTGCTGGTGGAACCCGACCGAACCGGGCGACCATCCGCTTTACGACCTCATGGTGACGGCGGTCAAGGCGGTCGGCGGCCGGGCGCGCGGCGTCCTGTGGTACCAGGGATGCAGCGACACGGGGCCGGACGCGGCGGCGACCTACGAGAAGCGGTTCATCGCCGCGGTCCGGGCCTGGCGCAAGGCCATGTGGCTCCCTGACCTCGCGGTCCTCACGGTCCAACTCAACCGCGTCACGGGCAACCTCGACGAGAACGCCGAGCGCGCCTGGACGATCTTGCGCGAGGCGCAGCGCCGCGTCCCGCACCGCCTGCACCGCGTCACGGTGACGCCCTCGCTGGACCTCACGCTGACCGACGGCATCCACGTCTCGCCGGCGGGCCACATGACGCTGGGCCAGCGCGTGGCTCAGGCGGCCCTGGCGACGGTCTATGGCCTCGACGTGTACTACCGCGCCCCGGAGCCGAAGACCGCCAAGGCGACCGACGGCGGGCGGACCGTCGAGATCGAGTTCGAGAACGTCGCCGGCCGCATGGACACCATTGACGGCCTCGCGCAGCCGTTCCGAGTCGAGGACGCCGACGGGGTCGTTCCGGTCGAGAAGGTGGAGTACACGCAGAGTGCGAAGGTCCGCCTGCGCCTGGCCCGGCCGCTTGCGGGCAAGGCTGTGGTCCACGGCGCCTACGGCTGCAACCCGCCGGTCGCTCCGTGCGACATGGACCGCGTGATGCCGATGCTGGGGTTCTACGGACTGGCTGTGCGGCAGGGCGGGGTCCGGAATGTGGGTTGACAGGACTCGCCGCTCTTGTATAATTTGTACAAACGGATCAAAAAGTGCAGGCTGCGGAGGAATTGACCATGACCAGTCTCAGCGTAAGCAAGGCCCGCGGGCAGTTCGCGGAACTTATCAACCAGGCTGCTTACCGTGGGAAGCGGGTAGCCCTGAAGCGTCGCGGAAAGACGGTAGCGGGCATCGTTTCCGCTGATGACCTGAAGTTACTGGAAGAACTCGAAAACCGCGTTGACATTGCGGCGGCCAAGAAAGCCCTCGCGGAATCGGATGAGCGTATTCCATTCGAGAAGGTCCGCAAAGAACTGGGGCTGTAGATGGCCTACCGAGTCGTGTTGACCCCCGAGGCCCGCCGCAACATGCTGGGTCTGCCGAAGGATATTCTGCGGCGCGTAGATGCGTGTATTCTGGCCCTTGCTGAAAAGCCCCGCTCGCCGAAAACACGGAAACTGGCGGGGCTGGCGAACCTCTGGCGAGTCCGCGCGGGCGACTATCGCATCATCTACCAGATCGAGGATGACAAACTGCTTATCGTTGTGGTCCGCATCGGGCACAGGCGGGAAGTGTATCGCTGACCCCAAGATACGCAGGACCATGCGTTACCCGGCGCCGACGATTCCATCCAGTTGCCGCACCAACGCGGCCAGGTGGTGCTTCACGATCTCCCAAACGATGTCGAGGTCCACCTGGTCGTAGCCGTGAATCAGGCGATTCCTCAGGCCGATGATCTGCGGCCAGGGGATCTGCGGATAACGGGCTCGCTCTTCGGGCGGCACTCGATTGGCGGCTTCGCCGATGACTTCCAGCAAGCGCACCATCGCCAGGTTCAGAACGCGGTCGGCTTCGAGATCCTTTTTGGTCTTGCCTGATGCGAGCGCAATGGCTTCGCGGGCGTGGTCGCGCATCTGGCGAAGGCAAACCGCAACGTCATGCTGCGACATACAGGTCCTCGGCTTCGGCCAATACCCGATCGCGGTAGTAGCGGCTCAGGAACCCCGGCGTGTTTAGGTCCACCTTGCGGCCAAGGATTTCCGACAGTTCGATCTCCATCCCGAAGAAGTCCAGGCCGGGGGTATGACCCGGCTGGAATTCCACAAGGACGTCCACGTCGCTTTCAGGCCGGAAATCGTCTCGAAGGACAGAACCGAAAAACGCCAGTCGCCGGATATGGTGTCGGCGGCAGAACTCGGCAATGACTTCGCGGGAAACGGTTATCCTTGGACTCATGTCACACCAGTCACGGAATTTGTGCAGGCACGACCCTAACACACTCAAGGACCATGCGTCAAGTATGTGATTCGCTTACGCGCCGCCGCGACCCGGCCTGCCTCGGTGTCCCTGCGTCCCTGTGACTCGGCGACCCTTTCGCAAGTTTTTTTTCTCATCCTCCGAATGCGCCCGAAGGATGAGGCGCAGGGGCACCTCGGGGAAGGGCAGTTCCTCGCGCAGCCGCCCTTCGATGAACCGCCGGTAGTCCTCGCCGAAAAGGTCCGGATTGTTCACAAAGAGGACGATTGTCGGCGGGCAGACGGCCACCTGCGTCGCGAAATAAATCTTCGGAAGGATCGCCGTCGGCGACGGCGGGTGACGCAGGCGGATCGCGCGCTCGACCACGCGGTTCAGTTCCGACGTGGTCACGCGCGTCCGGGCCTGCTTGAAGAGGACGCGCGCCAGGTCAATCGTCGCGAGGACGTTCCGCGAGTCTTTGGCCGCGACGCACGCCACCGGCACGTACGAGAGGCCGGGCAGCGTCTCTTCGAGGTAGTCGGCGAAATCGCCCGTCGTGGCCTTGCCCTTCGCGAGGTCCCACTTCGAGACCACGAGGACCACCGGCTTCGTCTCTTTCTGGATGGCGGCGCCGAGGTGCTTATCCACCTGGCTGACGGGGCTAGGCGCATCAATCAGGAAGAGGACCACGTCGGCCCGGCGGATGGATTCCATGGCGCGCGTCAGGCTGTAGAACTCGATGTCGGAGGCGATGCTCTTGCGTTTGCGGATACCGGCGGTGTCTATGGCGATATATGTCAATCCGTCCTTCTCGAAGCGGATGTCCACGGCGTCGCGGGTCGTCCCGGGGATTTCGGAGACGATGACTCGCTCGCTCCCCGCCAGCGAGTTGATGAAGGTGCTCTTGCCGGCGTTGCGTTTGCCGACGACGGCGATCTTCATGGCGACTTCGGCGGGGGCCTCGGCGGCCTCCGGCGGCAGGCGCTCCAGGATCGCCGCCAGGAGTTCGCGCCGGCCGCGCGAATGTTTCGCGCTCACCGCGAGGACCGGATCGTAGCCGAGGGCGTGGAACTCGGCGGCCCCCATCGCAAGCCGATCGTTGTCGGCCTTGTTGGCCGCCACGAGGACGGGCGCCGCCACCGACCGCAGACGCTGGGCGATCTCCTCGTCGAGCGCCGTGCGGCCGTCCATGACGTCCGTCACGAAGACGATGACCGAGGCTTCGCGGATGGCGAACTCGATCTGCCGGGCGACGTCGGCCGCCAGTTCCGTCCCGGTCTTAAAGTCCATCCCGCCGGTGTCCACGAGTTCGAACCAGCGGCCTTCGTGCTCGACGACCGTCGAGACGCGGTCGCGGGTCACCCCCGCCGTCGGTTCGACGATGGATATGCGCCGGCGGGCGAGCGTGTTGAGGAGGCTCGACTTGCCGACGTTCGGGCGGCCGACGATGGCGACCTTCGGTAAAGGCATGTTGAACCACCCTCGTTTAGCCGCCGAGTTTCTCGGCGCTTAAGGTAGGTCGAACGCGCGCCGCGCCGCCTACTCCGCCGTAGCAGTCTCGGCTGCGAAGGCTGGAAGCGCGGCGGCTAACCAGGCCACGCCTGTCGTGCGTGCCCCCCGGACTCACACCTTGGGCCTGAATTGCTTCAGCGGCAACTTGACGGGCTTGCCGGTCCGGGCCGACTGGTAGATCGCGCAGATGATCTCGACGGCCTTCTTGTGCTCTTCGCCGGTCACGAGGGGGGGCTTCCCCTCGCGGACGGCCCGCGCGAAATTATCAATGCAGCGGACGAAGATGTCGCTCGAAAGGTTCGACCAGTGGGTCGCGGCCCCGGCGGCGGGGACCGCCGACACGGCGCCCGTCTTGCCGGCCTCGATTTCGTCGCGGAGTTGCCAGAGGGTGGCCTTGTCGCCCTCCAGGTAGATCATGCCGTCGGTGCCCATGATCTCGTGCTGCACGGCCGCTTCGGGGAAGGCCGTCGTCGTGCCCTGGATGACGCCGAGGGCGCCGCTCGTGAACTCGACCGTGGCGACGGCGACGTCCTCGACCTCGATCCGCTCGTGGCCGAGGAGGGCCGTCCGGGCCTGGATGGACTTGATGGGCCCCACCAGCCACACCAGAAGGTCAATGGCGTGGATGCCCTGGTTCATGAGGCACCCGCCGCCGTCGAGTTTCCACGTGCCGCGCCAATCGCCGGAATCGTAGTACTCCTGCGTCCGCCACCAGGGGGTCGAGCAGGTCGCGAGGGTGACGCGTCCGAGCCGCCCGGCCTCGATGGCGGCCTTGGCGCGCCCGGAATCGTCTGCGAAACGGTGCTGGTAGATGCCGCCGAGGGTCGTGCCGGACTTCTTGAAGGCCCGGATGATCTGGTCGCACCGCTGCGGCGTCACGTCGAGCGGCTTTTCGGAGAGGCAGTGCTTGCCGGCCCTGGCGGCCGCAATCGCGACACGGCCGTGGAGGCCGCTCGGCACGCACACGTCAATGACGTCAATGTCCTTGCGCTTGAGGACCTCCCGCACGTCGGTGTGCCAGGGGACGCCGTGGGCCGCCGCGAGTTTCTTGGCCCGCTCGGGCACGATGTCCACGACGGCCGCGAGCCGGATTTCCTGGGTCTGCTTGTAGCAGTTGGCGTGGTGCGGCCCGATGACGCCGCATCCGACGATGGCTGACTTGAGCATGTAACCCTCTTGATTATTCCTTGGTTTCCGCCTGTCATCCGGATTAGCCAGGTTTGTAAACAATCTCTCGCCATTCTCTCTTGCCCACGTTGATAATAGTGCTTTCTGTAAGGCTTACCTTGTACTTAGGATCGGTAATGATCTTGCCGTCGAGGCCAACCGCGCCTTGACTGATCTTGCGCATGGCATCGCTGTTGCTCGAGGCGCACTTGGTGTACACAAGGAGTGCTGCCAGGCCGACGCGGGGTTTCGGAGATTCCGGGTCTTCAAGAGCACGGCTCAGCAGGCTACGGAAAAGGTCCTCTGGAGAAAGTTCAACCCGTGGAATCTCGCTCGGCCTCTGCTTTTTGGCATACACGCGGCGGAACTCTTCGGCGGCCGCGCGCGCAGCCTCATCGCCGTAGTACCGCCCGACGATCGCGCGGGCCAGCCGCTCCTTGGCCTCGCGCGGATGCGCCGTGCGAAGCGTCTCGCGAACCTCCTCCAGCGGCACGTCCACGAGGAGCGTCCAGTAGTTTTCCATGAGCGCGTCCGGCATGCTCATGAGTTTGCCGAACATTTCGTTCGGCGGGTCGGCCACGGCGACGTAGTTCGACTTCGACTTCGACATCTTCTCCGTGCCGTCGAGGCCCACCAGCAGCGGCATCGTGAGGACGATCTGCGGCTCGAGGCCCGCGTCGCGCATCAGTTCGCGCCCCGCGAGGCAGTTGAACGTCTGGTCCGTGCCGCCGAGTTCGACGTCGGCCTCGACGACCACCGAGTCGTGGGCCTGCATGAGCGGATAGAGAAATTCGTGGACGCCGATCGGGTCGCCCGCGCGGTGGCGTTTCTCGAAGGTGTCGCGTTCGAGCATCCGGGCGACGGTCATCCTGGCCGCAAGGCGCAGGACGTCGGCGAACGTGAGTTTCGCAAGCCATTCGCTGTTGTACCGGAGTTCGAGTTTCTCCGGCCGCGTGTCGAGGACCTTTCCGGCCTGCTCGAAATAGGTGCGGGCGTTGGCGCGGATCTCGTCGTCCGACAGGACCGGCCGCGTGTGGTTTGCGCCGGTCGGGTCGCCGATGCGGGCGGTGTAGTCGCCGATGATGAGGACGGCCTTGTGTCCAAGGTCCTGGAACTGTCGCATCTTGCCCATGACGACGGTGTGGCCCAGGTGGATGTCCGGAGCGGTCGGGTCCATGCCGAGTTTGATGCGCAAGGGGCGCTTCAGGTGGACGGCGCGGGCGAGTTTTCCGAGGAGTTCCTCCTCGGTATAGATCTGGACCGCGCCGCGGCGCAGCAGGTCCAGTTGCCGCCGGGCTTCGCCTTTAGCCGATTCCGGAATGTCTTGGGCCATAGTGCCGCCCTCGTGCCGGACCTCAAAGGAATCCAATATAGAGGAAGGACGGGGTGTTTCAAGGGCTTTCACGGGTTTAATCTTGACGCCGCCCCCGGTTGGCCGATATAGTACCACCATGAAATCGCGCGGAAGGAACCTGCTCCTGGGCCTTAGGAAGTAGTCCCCGGGGCTGCCGCGCGCCAAACGTATTACAAGGTCGGCCCCGGGAACCGCCCGGGGCTTTTTTTGTTGCCCTTTTCCGAGCCGCGACCGTGAGGGAGCGGGCAGGGGCAGGGCGCAAATACTGGTTAGCCGCCCCGCTTGCGGGGCGAGAAAACGGTTGCGGCCGGCGTCGGACGCTATATAAGGAAGGGTTCTAGAGGAGGAGGTGGATCATGGCCGTCCAGGCAGGCACTCGTGCTTCGCAGCGAAGCGCTGCTTCGCAGAGTAGCAAGCGCGTGATCGTCTTCGACACGACGCTGCGCGACGGCGAGCAGTCGCCCGGCGCCAGCATGAACCTCACGGAGAAACTGGAGGTCGCCCGGGCCCTGGAACTCCTCGGCGTGGATGTCATCGAGGCGGGGTTCCCGATCACGTCGCAGGACGATTTCGCGGCGGTCCGGGCCATCGCGCGGACCCTCAAGCAGGCCACCGTCTGCGGTCTGGCGCGGTGCGTGGCCAAGGACATTGACCGCGCAGCCGAAGCGGTCGCCCCGGCGCGCCGGCCGCGGATCCACGTGTTCCTCGCCACGAGCAAGATCCACCGCGAGCACAAACTGCGTAAGACGCCTCGCGAAATCCTGCGCCTGGCGGTCGAGGGCGTGCGGCGGGCCAAGGCGGCCGTCGCCGACGTCCAATTCTCGCCCGAGGACGCCACGCGGACCGAACCGGACTTCCTGGCCGAGGTCGTCGAGGCCATCATTGACGCCGGCGCCACCACTGTCAACATCCCCGACACGGTCGGCTGGACCTTGCCGGAGCGGTTCCGCATCCTGATCGAGGACCTCTTTACCGAGGTCCGCAGCATCGGCAAGGCCGTCATCGCGGTCCATTGCCACGACGACCTGGGGCTGGCGGTGGCGAACACGCTGGCGGCGGTCCAGGCCGGCGCCCGCCAGGTCGAAGTCACCGTGAACGGCATCGGCGAACGGGCCGGCAACGCGCCGCTCGAAGAAGTCGTCATGGCGCTCGGGACGCGGCCGGACGCCTTCGGCGGGTGCCGGACGGGCATCCGCACGGAACTCCTGTATCCGACCAGCCGCCTCGTCAGCCGCGTGACGGGCCTGGTGGTGGCGCGCAATAAGCCAATAGTCGGCGAGAACGCGTTCGCCCACGAGTCGGGCATCCACGCCGACGGCCTGCTGAAGAAGCGGGCGACCTACGAGATCATGGACCCGCGGTCGGTGGGCGTGGCCCAGACGCGGCTGGTCCTGGGGAAGCATTCGGGCCGGCACCAGTTCCGGCGGCACCTGAAGGAGATGGGGTTCCGCCTCTCGACGAAGGAGGTGGACGCGCTCTTTTTCGGCCCGTTCAAGGAACTGGCGGACCGCAAGAAGGAGGTCTTCGACGAGGACATTGCGGCCCTCGTGGAGAACCAGATTGTCGGCGAGGCCGAGACGTGGCGCCTCTGCGGGTTCCAGGTCGCAACGGCGACCGGCGGCATGCCGACCGCCACCGTCGAACTCGAAGAGGTCGCCACGAAGCGACGCGTCCGCGACGCCGCCACAGGCGACGGACCCGTGGACGCCATCTTCAGGGCACTCGAACGCCTGAGCGGCGTCACCCTGGAATTGGAGGATTACCAGATCCGCTCGGTGACCAGCGGCAAGGAGGCCCAGGGCGAGGTCCGCCTCGAGGCCCGTCGCGGCGACTGGACCGTCTCGGCGCGCGGCGTATCAACGGACATCCTGGAAGCCAGCGCCCGGGCATACCTGAGCGCCATCAACCGGGCGATGGCAAGGGCGCCGGGCAAACGAAGGGCGAAGGGCAAGAGGCGATAACATTTTCGATTTTAGATTTTCGATTTGCGATTTAACGGATAAAGGCAAAAAAGGCATCGAGCAGGGGCGCCTTTTAAATCGAAAATCGTAAATCGAAAATCGAAAATAATCGGACGAGAAGCACGAGAAATACCGAAAGGTAAACAACTTATGGCAACAACAGCAAATGTTAAAAAAGCCGTCCTCGCCTACTCCGGCGGCCTCGACACCTCGGTCATCCTGCCGTGGCTCCGCGAGACTTACGGGTGCGAGGTCGTGGCGTTCGTGGCCGACCTGGGGCAGGGGACCGGAGAACTCGCTGGTCTAGTCGAGAAGGCACGCGCATCGGGCGCCGCGGAGGTCTTCGTCGAGGACCTGCGCGAGGAGTTCGTCACGGAGTACCTCTGGCCGATGCTCAAGGCCGGCGCGATCTACGAGGGCAAGTACCTCCTCGGCACGAGCATCGCGCGGCCGCTCATCGCCAAGAAACAGGTCGAGGTCGCCCGCGCCACGGGCGCCGACGCCGTTGCTCACGGGGCGACCGGCAAGGGCAATGATCAAGTCCGCTTCGAACTCACTTACATGGCGCTCGCGCCGGACCTGGTGGTGCTCGTGCCCTGGCGCGATCCGCGGTGGACCCTGACGAGCCGCGAGGCCGCCGTCGAGTATGCGGAGGCCCACGGCATCCCGATCGCGCAGTCCAAGAAGAGCATCTACAGCCGCGACCGAAACCTCTGGCACATCAGCCACGAGGGGGCGGAACTCGAGAACCCGGCGAATGAGCCGCGGCCGGAGGTCTTCGTCCTATCGCCGCCCGTCGAGAAGGCACCCGACAAGGCCGAGCACGTCGAACTGGAGTTCGAGGCGGGCGTGCCGGTCGGCATCGGCGGCAAGCGCCTCCCGGCCGTCGAGATCGTCGAGGAAGCCAATCGCCTCGGCGCCAAGCACGCCGTCGGCCAGGTGGATCTCGTCGAGAATCGCCTCGTGGGCACCAAGTCGCGCGGCGTGTACGAGACGCCCGGCGGGACGATCCTTTATGCCGGCCACGCGGCCCTGGAGGCCCTGTGTCTCGACCGCGACACGCTTCATTATAAGCAGGGTGTGGCCCTTCGGTACGCCGAACTCGTGTACTACGGGCAGTGGTTCTCGCTCTTGCGCGAGGCGCTCGACGCGTTCATCGAGAAGACCCAGGAGAAGGTCACAGGGAAGGTCCGCCTGAAACTTTACAAGGGTCAGGCCCATTACGCGGGGGCCGAGTCGCCCTTCAGCCTCTACAGCGAGGACCTGGCGAGTTTCGTCATGGGCAAGAACTATAATCCGGCCGACGCTACGGGGTTCATACACCTCTTCGGCCTGCCCATGAAAGTGCGCGGCCTCGTGGAGCGCAAATCGCAGGGCACGCCGTCGCCCGGCCCGAAGCGAAAGCGCAAGTAATATCCTGGTTAGCCGCACGGCGCGAAGCGAAAGCGCACGTAATATCCTGGTTAGCCGCACGGCGCGAAGCGAAAGCGCACGTAATATCCTGGTTAGCCGCACGGCTTGCCGGGCGATGAACCGTGGCGAGTATTGCCATGAACCTGATCCTGATCGGCTATCGCGGCACGGGCAAGACCACGATCGGGCGCATCCTGGCTGCGAGGCTGGGTTGGCTGCTGGTGGACACCGACACGCTCGTCCAGGAGCGGGCCGGCAAGTCCATCAAGGAGATCGTCGCGTCGGTCGGGTGGCCGGAGTTCCGCCGCCTGGAGCGCGAGACGATCGCCGAGGCGGCTGCCGGCGACCGGCAGGTCATCAGCGCCGGCGGCGGGGCGATACTCGACCCGGCCAACCGCGAGGCCCTCCGCGCCTCCGGCCGCGTCGTCTGGCTGACCGCGGCGCCCGAAACCATCTGGCAGCGCCTTCAGGCGGACCCTAAGACCGCGGCCGAGCGGCCGAACCTGACGGCGTCCGGCGGGGCACCCGAGGTCAGGAAGGTTCTCGTGGAGCGGCATGCGGCGTACCAGGCGGCCTGCCACTACCGTGTCGCGACGGACCAAGGCTCGCCCGACGAAGTCGCCGACCGCATCCTCGCGTGGTTCAAGGCCCTTCAGCAGACCTAGCGCAGGGGCAGCAGAAAGGTGGGCGCCGCGCCGCTGAGAGGTGGACTCCGCGGCATGATCGGCACAAAGGAACTGTCCGGCGGGACGATCTCCGTGGTCCAGTTAGAGCCCGTTTTGGGATATCTGTCCATGGACTCGACGTGGCCGTCGTAGAACGCGATGTTGGTCCTCGACAATTCGCCACTGTATCCGCGGTGGCGGACGGCGATCAGGGCCGACTGGAGTCCGGCCGCCGTTGTCCCGGTGGTCTGGAAGAGCACGCCGTCGGCCGCCATCACCGTCGAAGACCGCTCCTTGATCTGCGACAGGTCATGGAGTTGGTTGGCCTTGAGAATCGCGTCCGTCGAGGTCGAATCGTAATATCCCGATGGGAACCGCGCCGCGGTGGCCGCATCGGTGGCATAGCCGTTCCAGTAGTACGAGCAATCCACCATCCCTTGCGTGCTGTTGCCGAGCCTTGCCCAGCCCAGCGCGGCAGCGTCTGTCGGCTTGGCGACCACTGTGCCTTCCGTCACGTACGTCGCCGTCGCCAGCGGGCACTGGAGGACGCTGTAGCCCTTGGCCGGTGTCGTTCCGCCGCCAGCCGTGTTGTCCGCCGAGATATAGCCCTCGTTGACCAGGATGTTGCACCAGTAGAGATTGCCGCTGGTTTTGGTCGGCGGGATTTCGCCCTTGTGGTTCGTCGTATAGTTCAGGACGGCGGCCGCGATCTGCTTGAGGTTGCTCTTGCACTCGATGTTCTTGGCGAGGGCCATCGCCATGGCGAGCGCCGGCAGCAGGATGGCGATAAGAATGCCGATGATCGTGATGACCACCAGCAATTCGATCAGGGTGAACCCCCGCGTCGGGCTCGCGTGCGGCCTTCGTCGGAGCGACCTCAGCCGGTTGGCTTGTGGCATGATTTTCGGCTCCCGGAGAACGGGTTCGCGCGTTTGGCGCCTGCTCACATACCCAACCTAGGGATTCTAAGGCGTAACCGATGGGAAAACAAGCCTATCGCAGGCGAAAATATTCGGAGGCTCAATCGGCTACGCCGCGCCGACCGGCTCCGGCTCTTCGGCGGCCCGGGCGATCAGGAAGGCCGGCACGGCGGCCGCAACCACGTCCGGGTCGAACAGCGAGCCGCTACCCTTGACGAGGATGTCGATGCTGAGGCCCGAGTCGCGGGCCTCGCGGTACGGCCGATGGCTCGTCAGCGCATCGAAGGTGTCGCAGACGGCCAGAATCCTCGCTCCGATCGGAATTTCGCGCCCCGCCAGGCCCCTCGGATAGCCGGACCCGTCGTATGCTTCGCCGTGTGCGGCGGCGATGGCCGCCACTTCCTCAAGGCCCCGGATCGGCGCGATCAGCCGCTCGGTCGCCTCGGCGTGGCGCCTGACAAGCGCCGCTTCCTCCAGGCTCAGGTGCCCCGGCTTGTCCAGGATTTCCTTCGGCACCGTGATGACCCCGACGTCGTGCACGAGCGCCGCCCACTTGATCTTCGTGGTTTCCTCGGTCGCGAGGCCGAGCGCCAAGGCCACCAGGACCGCCAGGGCGGCCACGCGGCGGCTGTGGCCGGTCTTGTCGGCCGGGTGCGTGTCCGTGACGCTCGCAAAAAGTTCCAGGAGGCCGGTGACCTCGGCCGCGGTCGTCGCGTAGTCGTCGGACGCCGGGCCGTGCAGGGCGCTCTGGATGAGGAACTCGACGTCCTCCGCCGCGAGGAGTTGCGCGTAGAAGCCCGGCTCGCCGAGCACCTCGACTCCCGCGTCGGCCACCGCGGCGCTCGTCTGCGTGGCCGTCCGTCCGCGGACCGCGTGCAGAAACGCAATCAGTTCCGGCGACGCCTGTTCCCGCAGGATCACGTCGCAGGTGTCGGCGAAGCGGATGACCTGCGCGGCGTGGCCGATCTCGTCGCCGACCTTGCCGCGCGGATACCCGTGGCCGTTGACGCACTCGTGGTGGTCCATGATGATCGGCGCGACGCTGAAGAGTTCGGGCACCTCGGCGACCATCTGGGCGCCCACGAGCGGATGCGACCGGATGAGCGGCCGGTTGGCCTGTTCGTCGAGGTTCCTCCAGCGGTCCGGGTCGCGGACGTTCCCCAGGAGGCCGATGTCGTGCAGGAGCGCGGCGTAGAAGGCGTCGAGCGAGTCGAGTCCGCGAATGCGCGGCGCCATTCGGATCGCCAGGGCCGCCACACGGGCGTGATGCGGCACGGGACGCTCCTGGTCGTCCGCGGCGCTGCCGCTGCGGAGGGTGGATGCGGCCGCAGCGCCGGCCGGGCAATAATCGAGCAGGCGGGCGAGGGCCGCGATGATCTCGCCCCGCCAAAGGTGCGGACCTCCGGCCATCCGAGCGTCTCCTGGCGGCAGTGTCTCTAGAGGGGTATAGACCGTGGGTACAATGGGTGGGCGATGACCACAGGATTTATCGGCCTTGCCGTGCGTCGAAAATGAGGGATTTCGGCCGTGCGGCATCGTTTAGCCGCGACCCGCAGGGGAGCGGGCAGACCGTCAGGGAAGTGCGGAGTGCGGAGTGCGGAGTGAAAAAACTAGTCGCAAGCGCAAGCGAGCGGCAGCCGTGCCCGCCCCTTGTCATCCTGAGCGCAGCGAAGCATCTCGCCGTGATCGTTGCCTTGGCCGTTCCTCTTTGCCTGTTGCCCGTTCCCTGTTGCCCGTTGCCTGCATTCTCAAATGGTCTTTGCACCCTGCCGCCCGACGCTATATACTCCGGCCGTAGGTATCGTATCTTGAAACGTCGGGCCACGCTGCGGCACTCGCGTCCGGCCGACTGCGAAAGGAAAATAGTATTTTGTCCCCAGAATTCGGAAAGGATAGCAGTCGTCTATTAGGAGGGAGACCGGATGTCGACGAAGGAACCTTGGCTTGATAAATGGAAAATCACAAGGAAGCTGAGCGGGGGCGGACAGGGCACGACTTTCATCGTGGAATCGGTAACAGGTTCCAGATCGGGGGTGCTGAAGACTCTGCGGCACCAGGAGAATAAAGAAGCGAGAGGGCGGATGTACCGCGAAGTTGCCTGCCTGAAGGTCCTGCATAGTACAGGTTGTCGAATCCCTCAGGTTCTCGATTCCAATACTGAGCAGTTTGAAGACGTTAAGGTCCCGCTCTTCTTTGTCATGGAATTCATGCCTGGAGAGACCTTGGCCGCGTATGTATCGAAGGCGAAAGGCTTACCTCTGAAGGAGGCGGCAGCCATAGTGTTGAAACTGTGCGAGACGATACGAATTGGGCAGAAGGAGGCGATACTCCATCGAGATCTGAAGCCGGAAAACATCGTGATCCGACCGGCCTCAACAGGGGACGCCGGCTTGCTGGAACAGGATGTGGTCATTGTAGACTATGGCCTTTCTTTCAACCGCAATGAGGAGGAATCTCTGACTCGTAGAAGTGAGACGCTGGACAACAAGTTCCTGAGTCTTCCGGAGCGGAGAGTCCCTGGAGGAAATCGGCGGGACTCGCGTTCGGACGTTACGGGTCTGTGTGGGATTCTGTATTATTGTATTACAGGGGAGCCGCCGGTTGATCTCGTTGATGCCGATGGCAATCCACCACACATGAGGCGAGGGCATTCGATACGCGAGAGGTTGGGAGACGGGGCCACGACTGGGCATTTAGAGGCATTGTTCAGCCGCGGGTTTGCGGTGAATATTGAATATCGCCTCCAGAGCGTGGAGGAGTTGGTTTCTCGGCTGAAGGAGGCGATGGACCCTTTGGCGCGTGTTCCGAAGGAGGACCTGAGCCTTGTTGCGAAGCGCTCGGCTGAGGCGCTGATGGCACATGATAGAAAGAGCCAACTTGCGGAGTATACGCGGAATGCGCAGGTGGTGGTGAAGAGCCTTAAGGTTCAAGCGGAAGTAATTAACTCTAAGATAAAGCCGTTTGTTATGCGGGTGGTGCCGGCGCAGGCGGGACATAAGGAAGGGTTGGAGGGATATGAGGAAATAGATAGCAGTGTAATAATGCGCCTGTTCGACATGAATAACGCCAACTTTGTTGATGTTGGATATAGGGTTATGGTGAGCGGATCTCAATGTGCCGTGTTGCGGTGCCTTTTCAGGGGCTGTGAAACCAGGGGGCTGTTTGCGGCTATAGTGCCTGGGGTTAAGGTTGGCGAATGGGAGTGTGTAATGAGATTTGAGGGGACGAAAGAGCCGGAATGCGGCATGGTGACGCCGGATTTAGAGGCGATAGTTGCGGAGGCGATAGGCATTCTTGAGCGGGATATTCTTGAAGCGGGGGAAGGCAAGAAGTAGCCCTGGGTAGGCGGAGATCGCCAGCCCCCTCTTTTTTTCTTTTCCCCCGGAGCCCCGAAGATTGCGGCTGTGGCCGTCAGGCCCATTCATGGGCCTTCGCACCGCGCCAGCGGTGTCCAGACCCGCCATTTTATGGCGGGAGGCAAGGGCTGCTCCCCTCAACTCCTTTTTCCCTCACCGCCCCCGCTTCCAGCGGGGGCGGTGAGGAAAGAGAAAAAAAGGACATGGGGGCTTGGCAGCGAACCGGGGCTACAAGCCCCGGTCTAAACGCCGCTTCGCGGCGCAAAGGCGGCTTAAAGCCGCCTCAAAACGTTGTCCGCTCCCTCACGGCCCGCCCGCCCGTAGCCCGCCTAAAGCGGGCGAAGGCGAGTCGTGGCTCGGACCCCTCCCTACCGGTCGGGGCTAGTTTTTGCCTTGGCTCCGCGTTCCGAGTTCCGCGCTCCGCGTTTGCATAAGTCGAATTGCAAAAACGCGACTTACGTCAAAAATATGGGGTCCGCAAGTACCCAAATACCCCCCGTTTGGGTACCTTTTGACCCCCTTTTGACCCCCTTTTACCCCCCCTGCGCCCCCCTTTCTCCCCCCCACTTCTTCGGGAAATAAGGTTACCCATTTTATCTTTATTGCCGCAGACCCCTCCTGGCGCTAGCGCCAAGGCCGTTTTGTGGATAACTTTTGCCAAAAAAGCGCGCTTTTCGGGCGCGCAAAAAACGTAAGTCAACGTAAACAACAACGGCTTATAAACGTTAACCGCAAAGGACGCAAAGAGCGCAAAGGAAATCTTGAGTTTTAAAATGGCAAGGTTCAAAGTTCCGGATTTCGGGTTCCGGGTTCCGGGTTTTCTTTTGGGTTTGACTCGCCTTGCGGCCACCGTTACGATACGCCGCGACCTCGCATGTGACCGGTCAGGAAGGAGCCACTGGTGCCGACCTACGACGTGGCCGTCCTTGGCGGCGGACCAGGCGGCTATGTGGCGGCCATCCGAGCCGTCAAACGCGGCGCAAAGACCTGTTGCATCGAGGCCGACAAGATCGGCGGCGTATGCCTCAACGTAGGATGCATTCCCAGCAAGGCCATGCTCCACGCCGGCGAAGTATTCTCCCACATCAAGCGCGCCGGCGATTACGGCTTCTCCGTGCCGGGCGCACCGTCGGTGAACGGCGCCGCCTACATGAACCGCGTCCACGGCGTCGTGGACGTGGTCCGCGGCGGCGTCGAGAAACTGCTGAAGGCCCGCGGCGTGGACGTGATTCGCGGCCGGGGGCGCCTGGTCGCCCGCGATGCCCTCGACGTGAAGACCGACGCCGGCGCCCAGCAGGTCATGGCCAAGGCGATCATCGTGGCGACCGGGTCGCGTCCCGCGCGGCCGAAGTTCCTCCCGTTCTCCAGCGGCCGCGTCTGGACCACCGACGAGGCGTTTGCCGCGACCGCCCTCCCGGAGAGCGTCGTCATCATGGGCGGCGGCGTCATCGGTTGCGAGTTCGCCACCATGTACAGTGAACTCGGCATCCCCACGACGCTCATCGAGATGCTCGGCTCGGTCGTCGCCCAGTGCGACGACGATATCTGCAAAGCGGTCCACCGGAGCCTCAAGGCTCGCGGCGTGAAGGTGCTCTTGGGCACGAAGGTCGCCGGCATGAAGGCGACCGCCGCGGGCGTCGAGGCCCAACTGGAAGGCGGCCAGACGATCGCCGCATCATGCGCGCTGGTGGCGGTCGGTCGGCCGCCCAACGTCGAGGATATCGGCCTGGAGACCGTCGGCGTCAAACTCCAGGACAAGGTCATCCAGGTTGACGACCGATGCCGCACCAGCGTCGAGGGCATCTACGCCGTCGGCGACTGCGCCGAGACGCGCCAGTACGCCCACCTCGCGAGCCGCATGGGCGTCGTGGCCGCCGACCAGGCCACCGGCCACACCGAGACGCGCGACCGGCGCGACGTGGTTCCCATCGGCATCTACACGCATCCGGAGGTCGCCTCCGTCGGCCTGACGGAGGCCGAGGCGCGGAAGGCCGGACGCAAGGTCCGCGTCGCGCGCTTTTTCTACCTTGCGAGCGGCATGGCCCGCGCCTACGGCGACACCGAGGGCCAGGTCAAACTCATCGCCGATGAGGAACTGGGCGAAATCCTCGGTGCCGTCGTCATCGGCCAGCACGCCACCGATGTCATCCAGGAGATCGCCCTGGCGATGCGCCAGGAACTTACGGTCGAGGAACTGGCCGGCACGATCCATCCGCATCCGACCTTCGTCGAGGGCGTCATGGAAGCCGCCGAGGCGTGGCTCGGCGTGCCGGTCCATGCGGCCACCTGAACATGGCGGATCTCGTCTATCTGGACCTGGGTCGCGCGGCCTACGAGCCGACCGTGCGCCTCCAGGAGCGTCTCGTCGCCGAGGTGAGGGCCGACCTCGACGAGCGCGCGTACCTGGTGCTCGTCGAGCACGAGCCGCCGGTCATCACGCTCGGCCGCGGCGCGCGGGCGGCCCACGTGACGGCCTCGCGCGACCGCCTCCGTCGCGAGGGCATCGAGGTCCATCCGTCGAGCCGCGGCGGAGACGTGACGTACCACGGGCCCGGCCAGATTGTCGGATACCCGATCCTGCGGCTGGACCTGCACGGGCGGGACGTCCATCGGTACATGCGCGACCTGGAGGAAGTGCTGATCCGCGTTCTTGCGCGGCTGGGCCTGGAGGGCCGGCGCGAAAAAGGCCGGACCGGCGTCTGGGTCGGCTCGGAAAAAGTCGCCGCCATCGGCGTCGCCGTCACGAGGTGGGTGACGTATCACGGACTCGCGCTAAACGTGGCACCGAACCTGGAACACTTCGGCCTGATCGTGCCGTGCGGCATCCGCGACGCCGGCGTGACGAGCCTCGCGCGGCTGCTAGTGTGGCCGTTGACTGTTGCGGAGGTCAAGCCGCTGCTTGTAGAATGCATGGTCGAGGTGTTCGGTTTCGCCGGCGCGACGCCGGGGGATGTGAAATTTTTTATTATTTAGCCCCCGGTGAATACACCGGGGGGCAATGTAGGGTAAGCAATGACAAGCAACGTCGAAACGCGAGCGCGTCCCGCGCGGTTCCCGCCGTGGCTCCGCAAGCGCGTGCCGACCGGCCCGGAGGCCGTCGAGGTTCGCCGCCTCCTGGCCGACCTCGGCCTGGCGACCGTCTGCTCCGGGGCCCACTGTCCGAACCTGCCGGAGTGCTACGCGCGCGGCACCGCGACGTTCCTCATTCTTGGCCGGAGGTGCACGCGCTCGTGCCGCTTCTGCGCGATCGAGAAGGCGCCGCCGGAGCCCCTGCGCGACGACGAGCCGCAGGCAGTCGCCGAGGCGGCGGCGCGGCTCTCGCTGCGGCACGTCGTCATCACGAGTGTCACGCGCGACGACCTTCCGGACGGCGGCGCCGGACATTTCGCCCGGACCCTCCGCGCGGTCCGCGCGCGGATGCCGCGGGCCGTCATCGAGATCCTCACGCCCGACTTCCAGGGCCGCGAGGAATCGGTCGCGGCGGTTCTGGATGCCCGGCCCGACATCTTCAATCACAATATCGAGACCGTGCCGCGGCTCTATCCGACCGTGCGCCCGGAGGCCGATTACCGCCGCAGCCTTGCCGTGCTGGCCTACGCCAAGCGGCAAGCCGGGGCGGGGACGGCGGCGATTTTCACCAAGAGCGGACTCATGGTCGGTCTAGGCGAGACGGACGAGGAAGTGCGCTCCGCGATGCGCAACCTGCGGGAGGTCGGCTGCGACATCCTGACGATCGGCCAGTATCTGGCGCCGTCGCCGCAGCACGCGCCGGTCGCGCGATTCGTCGAACCGGCCGAGTTCGCCGCGTGGGAGTCTCAGGCCCGCGCCCTTGGCTTTGCGGCCGTGGCGGCGGGGCCGTTCGTGCGAAGCAGTTATCAAGCGGAAGATGTTTTCAGGTCCGTCTGAGCAAGCGCGGCTGATGGTGACCAGGCTGCGCGAGAGGGAGACGCTCATGGCCGAAGTGGAAGTCAAGTTGCCCGAGTTGGGCGAGGATGCGGGGGACGAGGCCCGCGTTTCGTTCTGGTACGTGGCCGAGGGAGAAGAGGTCGAAGAGGGCGATGACCTCGTCCAGATGCTGACCGACAAGGCCACGTTCGATGTGCCGAGCCCCGCGCGGGGCAAGGTGGTCAAACTCCTGGCCGAGGAAGACCAGCAGGTCAAGGTCGGCCAGGTGCTCTGCCGCCTCCAGGTCGAGGACTAGCGTGGCCGAACGCTATCCGGGCCAGTTCATCGTGCTCGACGGGCCGGAAGGGTCCGGCAAGACCACCCAGGTCGAGCGGCTCATCCAGTGGCTCCGCGAGGGCGGACGCCAGGCCACCGCCGTCCGCGACCCCGGCTCGACGCCAGTATCCGAGCGGATCCGCGACGTCCTCCTCGACAAGCGCCTGCCGGAGATGGACGTACACACAGAAATATTTCTCTACATGGCCAGCCGGGCAGAGATGGTCGCACGGATCGTGAGGCCGGCCCTCGAAGTCGGCCTCGTCGTCGTAAGCGACCGCTTCGTCTCTTCGACCGTGGCCTACCAGGGCGCGGCGGGCGGCGTCGAGCCCGAGACAATCTGGGACCTGGGGCGCATCGCCTGCGCGGGGCTGGAGCCAGACCTCACGGTCATCCTCGACCTGGACGTGGAGACGGGTTTCACGCGCCTGAGGCGGGAGCGCGACCGCATCGAGTCCAAGGACCGGGCGTATCACGAGAAGGTGCGGCAGGGATTCCTGGCGATGGCCGCAGAGCGTCCCGACCGGTTCGCCGTCGTGGATGCCTCGCGCCCGCCGGACGATGTGACCCGGCACATTCGGGAGGCGGTGGCGCGTGTCCTTCGCTGAGGTCCGACACCAGGCGGCCGCCGTCCGGACCCTCCGGGCCGCCGTCGCCGGCGACCACGTCTCCCACGCGTACCTTTTCGTCGGACCGCGCGGCGTAGGGAAAGCCCTCGCGGCGCGCCAGTTTGTCAAACTGCTCCTCTGCCCGAAGGTGCGCGGCCGCGGCGAGACGCTCGAACCCTGCGACGCCTGCGACCACTGTCGCCGGGTTGACCGCGGCACGCACCCCGACCTCTACTGGTTCCGCAAGGAGCCGGACCGCAACGATTTCCGCATCAACCTCGTCGTGCGCGGCCGGGGCGACAAGTCGGAGGACGTCGCCACCACCGTGACCGAGTCGGTGGTCCTTTATCCGATGGAAGCCGCCCGCACCGTGACCGTCCTCGAAGATGCGGAACTCTTGAACCGCGCGGCGGCCAACGCGCTCCTGAAGACCCTGGAGGAACCGGCGCCTCACGCTATCCTGATTCTGCTGGCGGCCGACGCGTCGCAGTTGCCGGGCACGATCCTGTCGCGGTGCCAGTGGGTCAGGTTCCGTCCGCTGCCGGAGGAGTTCGTCGCCGAGAAGTTGCACGCGCTCCTTGCGGCCAAAGCGCAGGCGAAAGGCGCGAAGGGCCGCGCGCCCGAGCCCCCCGCACGGACGGTCTCGGCCGACGAGGCGGCGTTCGTCTGCCGCTTCGCCGGCGGCAGCATCGAGCAAGCCCTGCGGCTGGCCGAGAGCGGTCTCTGGGACCTCAAGCGGCGGCTCCTCGCGCGACTGCCGGAAATGGATGAGGCCGCGGCCCTCGACCTGGCGGAGGCGATTGCCGACTGGGGCAAGGCGGATGCCCGGCGCCAGCGCGCGCCAAAAGGCACGCCCGAAGAGACCGCCGTCCGTCGGGCCTCGGCGCGGCTGGGGCTGGCGGCGGTGGCGGCGGCGTTTCGAGACGCCGCGCTCCTGGCGGCGGGCGCCTCGGAATCCCTGCGGCTCCTGAACGCCGACCAGCGCCCGGTCGTCGAATCGCTCGCCGCATGGCCGGCCGAGGCGTGTGAGCGGGCGGTCGGGCTCCTTTCAGACGCGCAGGCCCAGATCAGCCGCTATGTCCACATTGACCTTGCGACCGAGAACGCCCTCATCCAGGTCAGCCGCCTGGGACCCGCGGTTCCGCATCAGGCAGGCGCTCCCTTGACATGAATGGAGCGTCCTGCTAAGGTTATGGCGACTCTTGAGGAGGCCGAGCGGTGAGCGCGTCCCGCGGTTCCAAGGCGGCTGGAGTGGCGATGGTGGCGACGGGCCGTGGCCCCGCGCGCGCCACGAAGGCCAAGCCGCCGGCGGGATCGTAGGGTTCGCCGCCTCTTCTGGATATGAACTGCGGCCCTGCGATCCGAAAATCGCGGGGCCGTTTTCGTTGGTTTGCCGATAAGGGAATGAGTTTGCGACCCGCCTTCGCCAAGACTACGGCGGGCAGGAAGGAGCAGTCGAGATGGCCTTGAAGGTGACGGTGGTGGGCGTCGGCCTCGTGGGCGAGGCGATTGTCTCGTGTCTGAAGGAACGGAAGTTTCCGTGCGCGTGGCCGCCGCGCGTCGCCGCCACGCGCGAACGGCCCGAGACGCTCGCCGGCGAAAAGATGCTCGTCGAGGAGACCGGCCCGAAATCGTTCGAAGGGGCGAACCTCGTGCTCTTCGCCGGCCAGGAAGGCGCCAAGGGCGCGAGCGTCACGTGGCGCCAGGCTGCCGAGAAGGCCGGCGCGTGGTCCATTGACAACGGGCGGGATTTCCGCCTCGCGCCGGACGTGCCGCTCGTCGTGCCGGAAGTCAACGCCGACGCGATCACCCCGAAGACGCGCTTTATCGCCAGCCCGAACTGTTCGACCATCCAGATGGTCGTGGCGCTCGCGCCGATTCACCGTGCTGTGGGGATCAAGCGGATCGTCGTCGCGACCTACCAGGCCACCAGCGGCTGGGGGATGCGCGGACCGCAGGAACTCCGGGCCCAGTTGCCGAAGGCCCTCGCCTCCGGCGTCGAGAACCTGGAGTACGACCCGAAGGTCTTCAACCGCCCGATCGCGTTCAACTGCATCCCGCACATTGACGCGTTCGTCGAGGGCGATTATACGCGCGAAGAAATGAAGATGGTTCACGAAACCCGCAAGATCCTCGGCGACTCGAAGATCAAGGTCTCGGCGACGGCCGTGCGCGTTCCGGTCCTGAACGGTCATAGCGAGGCCGTGTGGGTCGAGACCCGCCGGAAACTTTCGGCCGACGCGGCGCGCCAACTCCTGCGCACGGCGCCGGGCCTGGTCGTCATGGACGAGCCGGGCTCCGGGGGCGGTCCGCGGACCTATCCGACGCCGCTCGACCTCGTGCGGCCTGAGTACAAGGACCAGACGTTAGTCGGACGAATCCGTGAAGATATCTCTACTAAGAATGGCCTGGCGATGTGGGTCGTCGCCGACAACATTCGCAAGGGCGCGGCCCTGAACGTCGTCCAGATTGCCGAGGAACTCCTGCGCCGCGGGCATCTCAAGGCATAGGACGGGAGGAGCCATGAAAGTTGCCAAGTTCGGCGGCACATCGCTGGCTGACGCTGCACAAATCCGAAAGGTCGGCGACATCGTCCTGGCGGACCCGGAGCGGCGGCTGATTGTGGTCTCCGCGCCCGGCAAGCGCTCGAAGGGCGATACAAAGGTGACGGACCTCCTGATCGCCCTGGCCGAGAAGCACCTCGCGGGCGGGCCGACCGAGAAGGAATTGGCGGCCGTCGTGAGCCGCTATGGCCAGATCGCGCGCGACCTCGGGCTCGGGCCGAAGGTCGCGGAGGAGATCGCGGCCGACCTTCGCGAGCGCCTCGCCGCGAGCCGGAGCGACCGCGCCGAATTCGTGGACGCCGTCAAGGCCGCCGGTGAAGACAACGCCGCACGCCTCTTCGCGGCGTACCTGCGAAGCCGCGGCGCCGACGCCCACTACATGAGTCCCAAGGCGGCGGGCCTGCTCCTCAGCCACGAGTTCGGCAACGCCCAGGTCCTGCCGCAGTCGTACGAGAACCTGAGGCGGTCGCTCGCCCGCGCTCCGGGGATCACGGTCTTTCCCGGCTTCTTCGGCTATTCGCCGCAGGGGGCGGTCGTGACGTTTCCGCGCGGGGGCTCCGACATCACGGGCTCGATCCTTGCGGCGGCCGTTAAGGCTGACGTGTACGAGAACTTCACCGACGTAGACTCGGTGTTCGTCGCGGCTCCGAGCGTCGTCCGGCAGCCGCGACCGATCTCGGAACTGACGTACCGCGAGATGCGCGAACTTTCGTACGCGGGCTTCAGCGTGTTCCACGAGGAGGCGCTGGCGCCGGTCTTTCATGCGGGCGTCCCGGTCTCGATCAAGAATACGAACAACCCTTCGGCGCCTGGCACGCGGATCGCCCTGGAGCGGTCCTGTCCGCTGGGCGAGGTGGCCGGCATCGCCTGCGGCGACGGATTCTGCTCGATCTTCGTATCGAAATACCTGATGAACCGCGAGGTCGGTTTCGGCCGGCGCCTGCTCCAGGTCCTCGAAGAGGAAGGGCTCTCCTACGAGCACACGCCGTCGGGGATTGACAACATCTCGGTCATTCTGCGCGAGAAGCAGTTTACGCCGGCCGTCGAGGGCCGCGTCCTCTCGCGCATCCGCCGCGAACTCGCGGTGGACGATGTGGCGGTCGAGCGGGGCCTGGCGCTCGTGATGATCGTCGGCGAGTGCATGAAGAACGCCGTCGGCCTGGCGGCCCGAGCCACGTCGGCTTTCGCGCGGGCGGGCGTCAACATCGAGATGATCAACCAAGGGTCCTCCGAGGTCAGCATGATGTTCGGCGTAAAGACCTCGGATATGGAAAAAGCCGTCCGCGCGCTCTATAATGAGTTCTTCGGCCCCGGCGCGTGACCGCCCGCGCCGCCACATTTAGCCGCCCACCTTCCGGCCTTCGCAGCCGAAGCGGCTGCTTCGGCGGAGTAGGCTGGTGGGCGCTTGTTGTCAGACCGGCAACGGCTTATCGCACACTGTGTGCCTGATGCGCGCCATCACATTTCATATCGCGTTCGCCAAGTGGTGGGCGTGCAAGGCGCTCGGTCCCTTCAGCCGGAGCGTCTATTGGAGCCGCCTCTCGACGCTTCGCCTCGCGGATATCCCGCCGCAGCCCTTGCCCGCCGAGGATTGGGTCCGCGTCCGGCCGCGGCTGGCCGGCATCTGCGGCACGGACCTCGGCATCATCCTCCTCGGCTCACCCCCGGACTTCTTCGGCCGCGCCCTGACGGTCGAGCCGATCGTCGTCGGCCACGAGAACGTCGGCGTCGTGGTCGAGCGCGGTCCGGCGGCCCAGGATGTCCCGGAAGGCATCCGCGTCAACGTGGACCCTGTGATCGCGTGCGCCGCGCGGGGCCTCGCGCCGTGCCCTTCGTGCCGCGAGGGCCAGTATGCCGCGTGCTGGAACGTCGCCCAGGGACACAACAAGGGCCTCGGATTCTCGGTGGGTTATTCCGGCCGGGTGGGCGGCTCATGGTCCGACTCGTTCGTGGCCCACAAGTCGCAACTCATTCCTGTGCCGGCCGGACTGACGGATGACCAGGCCGTCCTGGCCGATCCGCTCTCGGCGGCGGTCCACGCGGTCCTTCGCCGCCCGCCCGGCTTCCTGGACCAGGATGTTCTGGTGATGGGTTGCGGCATCATCGGCCTGGGGACAATCGCGTTTCTGCGGGCGCGGAAGTTCAAGGGGCGGATCCTCACAACCGCGCGGCACCGGTTTCAGCAGGCCCTCGCGCTCCAGATGGGGGCCGACGAAGTCTGGGACGCGCGCGACCTTGCGAAGCGGGACCTTTTCGACCGCATCGGCGGCATCTACGGCATCCGGCCCGTCAAGGGGATGTTCGGCCGCAAGATTCTCCTCGGCGGCGTGGACCTCGTCTATGATGCGGTCGGGAGCCGACGGACCGTCGAGGACTCGCTCCGCATCGTCCGGCCGCAGGGCACGGTCGTCCTGGTCGGCATGGGCCATCCGCGATGGGTGGATTGGGACCCGGTGCCGCACAAGCAGATAACGGTGATCGGGAGCCACGGCCGCGGACTGGAATCGTGGAAAGGCGGCCAGTGCCACACCTACGAGATCGCCCACGAGTTGCTGGCCGAGGGCCGGTTCCCGGCCGAGAAACTGCTGACGCACACCTTCCCGCTGGAAGATTATCGCGGCGCGCTGGACCTGCTGACCCACCGCGGCCGCCACGGCGCCGTCCACGCAGCGTTTCGGATTTCCACTTAGGGGCCGGACTTCTTCTCGCTCGAAATCCGCGAGAGTCGTTCTGCGGCCAGGCGTGCAGCCGGCGTCTGCGGATACTCGCGGCCGAGGCGGCCGTAGAGATCGGCGGCCTGCGGCGCGCGGCCCTGTTTCTCGGTGCAGAACGCCATCCAGAAGACCACGTTGGCGGCCTTGGTCCGGTCGCCAGCCTCCGCGAAGACTTTCTCCAGCGGGGCGAGGCGCCCCAGCGCCTCGCTCCAGCGTTGCTGGGCGATCAGCGACTCGGCCTCCTGGAACGTCGTCTCGGTGAGCGCCGCTTTTTCGGACTGCTGGCGCGCGAGTTCCAGAGGCCGGTGCTCGAAGGCCACATTGCTACAGCCGGTCGCCGCTAAGGCCGCCGTCATCACGAGCGTAATAAGCGTTCTATCCCGCACGTTGGATTCCCATAAGAAGCACCTGGCTCTCGATCAGCCACGCCCCGACCTCGGGGTTGTCGGCGCTGGCGCGCAGGACCTCGGCGATCTGAGGCCCCAGGTTCATGCTGCGGACGACTTCGGCCAGGGCCCGCAGTTCGCCCTTGTCGCCGGCGTCCAGGAGCATGAGGCGCATCAGCAGGACTTCCTGCGTATCGAAAAGCCGGCGGACAGAGTCGTTCGAGATGCGGTCGCGCAAGGTCGCCGCGCGGCCAAGCAGGCCGCTGTCCCTGGCGGCTGCCTGTATGGCCCGGACGTCCGCTTCGCCTGGCGTCCCGCCGGGCGCCATGACCCGAGCCAGAAGATTCATCATCATCGCCTGCTGGACCTCGACGGCCTTGATGCGATTGTCGGCGTTGCGCTGGGCGGCTGCGGCGGATTCCTCGGCCCGACGGACGGCGGCGGACCCGGCGTCGAGACCGGTGCGGAGTTTGACGATCTGGCCGCGGGCCGCAGCGAGGTCGGTTTTCAGTTGCGCGAGTTGCGCGTCGCGATCCTTGAGTCCGGCCGCCGCCTCGTCGAGCGCGGTCTGCTTCTCTGCCAAACGTGCTGCCAAGTCAGCGATCCGCTCATTTGTCTTGGCGGCCGCGGTCTTTCCCGATTCCAGGGCTTGCTGCAACTCGTCTGCCCGCGCCGCCGACACCGCGGCGGCCGTACGCTGCTCATCCAGGAGCCGCTGCGCCTCGGCCAGCAACGCCTTGGCGTCGGCGACCTCCTGAGTGGCTTGGGCCATGTAGAGAGCGCCGCTCTTGGGCACTTCGGCTTTGGCCACGAGCAGAAATCCCACGCCGACGGCGAACAGGGCAAAGCCCGCCGCGAGAGGGACCCACCGCCACGCTGCCGCCGGCACTGGGAGAGGCGGCGGCAGCCTCTGGGCCGCGCCCTGTTCCTGTCGGACGGCCTCTTCGGCGCCCCACTGGCGCAGGAGCCGCTCCAGCCGCTCGCGGCCCGGATGGTTCTCGTCTTTCATCGCATCACCCGATTCCGTCCCTGTCAGCCGATGCCGCCCTTAATACTGTATCCCGTCCGCGCGCCGGTGCGCACGGCGCATCATTCCCAGACGCCCTTGCTCCTGAGGCACCGCTGGAGGAGGTACATGGCCTTGCCGAGTCGGAGGCGGACGGTGGCCTCGGCCAGGTCGAGGGCGGCGGCGATGCCGCGCGTCGTTCGGGCCTCGACGTAGCGGAGCCTGACGAGCCGCGCGAGGTCCGGCAGCAGGGCTTCGATGCACTCGACCAGCGCCCGCACCTCTTCGCGCGTCTCGGACGCCGGGGCAGGATTGTCGCGTGCGGCCAGGACCTCTCCGGCGAGTTCCGGGTCGAAGTTGTCGTCCTGGGCGCCGCGGCGCCAGTGCCGCCTCGCCACGTTGTGGGCGACCGTGGCGAGCCACGGCCGGAACTCTCCGCGGGCCGGGTCGAACGTATGGAGCGACCTTAGGACCCGCGTGAACGTCTCCTGGACGAGGTCGTCCACGTCGGCCGCCGCAAACCCGCTTCGCTGCAGGTAGGCCCGCACGCGCCCGGCGTGGGCGGCGTAGAGGAGGCCGAAGGCCGCCCGGTCGCCAGCGCGGCACCGCTCGACGAGTTCCGAATCGCCCGGCTCCATATGGCGCCTATCGTGCCGAGAGGCGCGCCAGACGTCAAGACATAAGGAATTTTCTGCGCACCGCTGCCGGCCGCGGATACAGCCTGGCAAAGCCCGATACGAAAGGGGAAGCCATGAAAGTTCTGGTTCCTGTGCTAGTGCTGGCGATTGCTGCGAGCGGGTGCGCGTCGCATTACGCCATGAGCGAGCCGAGGTCGCTACTCAGGAGCGGACTGATTGACGATCCGGTCCAGGCCAAGCGCCTCGAAGCGAAGTTGACCGACAAGGACATCGCCGACCTCCTGGACGCAGATATCCGGGCGAAAGTGCCGACGAAACTCGCCCTCGCCGCCGTCACGGAATCCTACGCGGGCTGGCACTATAATGGTTGCGGCCCGGCAACAATAAGTGCGGAAGAACTCGAGCGGTGGGAGAAAATCGTCGAGGGGGTCCCGCACATCGAAGGCGTCCAGCCGATCTCGCACTTGAGTCTGGGAGGCGAGTGGACGACGCTCCACGGTCTGCGCACTGCGGCGGCAAGGATGAGTTGCGAACTCCTGTTCGTTTACTATGTCTCCTCGAGCGCCGTGGACAACTACAACGATGCGGCGGCGCTCTACTGGACGTTCGTCGGCCTCTGGCTCGCGCCCGGCAACACCTATGAGCACCGGACGGTCATTCAGGGAATCATCGTGGATTGCCGGACCGGAGCGATCCTCGGCACGGCGACGGGCGACAGCCACCTGACGGGCATCTGCCCGGCGGCGTACGGCGAGGTCCAGCGGGCGAAACTCGCCAAGGAATCGCACGAGAAAGCGATGGACGATTTCCTCAAGGGCTGCAAGCCTGTCCTCAAGGCAATCGTGGCCAGGGCCGAGGCGCCGCGGCAGTTCCATCCCGCGCTCGACGGCCGCGCCGATTCAAGCCGAAGGGGCTGAACCGCCCAGGACCCGCGCGATGCGCTCGCGGTTGGGTTTCTCGATCAGGCCGCGCTCGGTGATGATGCCGGAAATCAACTCGGCGGGGGTCACGTCGAACGCGGGGCAATAGACCTTAGCGCCGGCCGGCGCGGTTCGGCGTCCGAAACCGTGCGTCACTTCCTCCGAGCCGCGCTCCTCGATGGGAATCTCCTGGCCCGAAGCGATCGAAAGGTCGAATGTGCTCGATGGGGCCGCCACGTAAAACGGAATCCCGTGGTGCCGCGCGAGGACCGCCACGCCGTAGGTCCCGATCTTGTTGGCCGTGTCGCCTCTTGCGGCGATGCGGTCGGCGCCGACGAGGACGAGGTTCACCTTGCCCTCTCGCATGACGACGGCGGCCATGTTGTCGCAGATAAGCGTCACGTCAATGCCCGCCTGCTGGAGTTCCCAGACCGTGAGGCGCGCCCCCTGGAGCAGGGGCCGCGTCTCGTCGGCATAGACGCGAAAGCCGCGGCCCTCTTCGTGGGCGCGATACAGCGGCGCGAGGGCCGTCCCGTACTCGGCCGTGGCCAGGCCGCCGGCGTTGCAGTGCGTCAGGACGCCGCAGCCTTCCGTGACGAGATGCTTGCCATGGTCGCCGATGCAGCGACACATGTCGGCATCTTCCTGTCGGATGGCTTTAGCCTCCGCGAGGAGCGCTTCCTTGATGGCCCGTCCTCCCTGGCCTCGATGGGCCGCGGCGACGCGCTTCATGCGGTCGAGCGCCCGGAAGAGGTTGACGCCTGTCGGGCGGCTGGTGGCGAGGTAGTCGGCGGCGCGCAGGGCGCGGTCGAGGACTTCCTTCTCGTCGTCCGGGGCGCCCTGGACCGCGACGACGACGCCCATGGCGCCCGCCACGCCGATCGCCGGCGCTCCGCGGACGCGGAGCCGCTTGATGGCGTCCCAGACCTCTTCGATGGTGCGGCAGGCGACGACCTTGCACTCGGCCGGCAGGAGCGTCTGGTCAATGATCTCCATCCTGCCGCACAAGCCGCCGATCCATTGGACCGTCCGCAATCCCGGCGTCGCTCGACCACGAGGCTCTCGACTGGCGTCGGGACGGGTGCGGTCCGGCCGCCGGGACTTCGGTTCAGGCATGGCCGGACCTCGCGCTCGAATCGGCCTTGACGACGCGCTCGGCCAGGCGGGCCTTATACTGGACGAGGCTCTGGCGGAGGGCCGGGTCGGCGGTGGCCAAAATCTGGACGGCCAGTATGGCGGCGTTGACCGGGCCGGACTTGCCGACCGCCACGGTGGCCACCGGTACGCCGCCGGGCATCTGGACGGTCGAAAGGAGGCTGTCAATTCCGCTCAGGGTGGACGTCTGAATGGGCACGCCGATGACGGGCAGGGGGGTGAGGCTCGCGAGGACCCCCGCCAAATGGGCGGCCCCGCCGGCTGCCGCGATGAGGACGGCTAACCCCCTGTCGGCAGAGGACTTAGCGTATTGGTGGGCCTCGTTGGGCGTCCGGTGGGCCGAGATCACCCTGAGTTCGTACGGAATGGCGAATTCATCGAGCGTCGCCAGGCACGGACGCATGGCTTCAAGGTCAGAATCGCTTCCCAGGACAACTCCGACGCGTGGATTCGGGCTGTTCTGCTTGCTCATGAGGGTTTCTCCTGCCGCGGGCAATGGGACTATAGCCCAAACAGGGCGGTCCGTCAACGCGAATACGTGGGAAAATAGATCGCCCGATTTGACTTTCGCCAAAAATGTTGTATTTTTACAACATAGGCGCACTCGGGGATAAACAACTTTTCCACGTTCTGAGGGCTTTGTGGCAGAATGGCAACAGCCAATCGAAGACTCTCCCCCTAACCAGGAGTTTGCCAGGGGTCTTTGGCTCCTGGCCGATCTGGCGGGGCGCCTTGTATCCCTGGAGGACCCGGTGGTCTTCCAGGAGCAGGTCCTCGACCACGCACTCCAGATGTTCCAATGCCTGAGCGGCTGCGTCTACCTCTGGGACAAGGGCGGGGGTCGCCTCCGCGTCGGGCCCAGCACAGGGTCGGCGGGGCATCTGAGCCCGGAGGAGATCTTGGCGGCCGAGCCGGTGGCCTCGGTGGTCATCGGCCGGCGTCTGCCGCTGGTGATGGCCAGCCCTGCCCAGACGCTGGCCTTGAATACGCCGGACTGGCGGGGCATGGCGATCGTGCCGATCGCCGATACGGAATCCGTCATGGGACTCCTCATTATCGGCGACTTGGCGGACGGCCGGTCGTTCACGGAGTCGGACGCGGCGCTGATGGCGGCCCTGGGCGGGCTGGCGGCGTCGGCGCTTCAGACGCACCTGGAGTTCGCGACGTTCCGCGACGAGATGGCACGGAGCATGCGCGACTCGATGGCCGAACTCACGAAGGTTGCCGCCGAACTCCAACGCCTCAAGACGTTCAACGAGGAACTGTTCGATTCAGTCTCGGTCGGCATAATCGTCTTCGACCGCGAGTTCCGGATCACGTTCCGCAACTCGGTCGCAGACCGGCTCTGGCCGCAGGACAGGTCGGTCCTCGCGGGCGCGCGGCGGACGGACCTCTCGCAGCGCGATGCGGACTGGGAGGCCGGGTTTCAGGACGTGATCAATATGCAGCGTCCGTATATGGCCGAGGGGCTGACCTTTGCGCGGCGCTCGGGGGGTGAGGTCGGCGTGAGGATCGCCTGCTCGCCGCTCTTTACGTCCTCGGGCATGGTGGCCGGCGGCGTTCTGCTCGTCGAGGACTTCACGCAGCGGGTCCGCATGGAGGAGCGGCTGGCGGTGTCGGAGCGCCTGGCGGGAGTCGGGCGGCTGGCGGCCATGGTGGCCCACGAGATCAACAATCCCCTGGACGGCATCATTCGCCTCGTGAACCTTGCCCGTAGCGCTGGGGCGGAAGGCTCCCAGGAACGGATCGAGATATATCTAGCAGATGTCAACAAGGGGCTGATGAGGATGGTCGCGATCGTCCGGGACCTCCTCGAGTTCTCGCGGACGGCCGCCGGCGCGGTGGAACCCAGGCCGATCGGCGAAACGCTGAAAGAAGCGGCCCGGGCGCTCGCTCCGGCCGCCGAAAAGGCTGGCGTCGAGGTCGTTATCGAAAGCGACCCGGCGCTGCCGCCCCTCCGCAGCGGCATCATGCACCAGGTGGTCCTGAACCTTCTGAAGAATGCGATTGAAGCGATGCCGACCGGCGGCCGCATCGAGGTCCGCGCGACGAACGAACACGACGCCGTCGTCCTCTCGGTGGCCGACACGGGGCCCGGCCTTCCGCCCGACGTCCTCGGGCACCTCTTCGAACCGTTCTACAGCGCCAAGCCGCGCGGCCAGGGCACGGGGCTGGGGCTTGCGATCTGCAAGGATTTGATTGAAAAGCAGGGGGGGACGATAGCCGCTGCGAACCGTCCGAAGGGTGGGGCGGTCTTTACGCTGCGGCTGCCGCTCGCTAGGCCGGGGAAGGAACACGACAATGCCTGACACGCGAATTCTCGTGGTGGACGACGACGAACTGATCCTGACGAGCCTGCGCGAACTGCTGCGACTGGAAGAGTACGCGGTCGAGACGGCGCGGAATTTCGCGGAGGCCTCGGCCCACCTGGCGGCGGCGGAGTACCCGATAGTCATCGCCGACGTCTCGATGCCCGAAGTGAACGGCTTCGAACTCCTCAAGATGGTCCGCAACCGCTATCCCGACACTGCCGTCATTATGATGACCGGCTACGGGAGCATCGAGAACGCCGTCGAAGCGATGACCCGCGGGGCGTTCCACTACCTCACGAAGCCCATCATTGACGCCGAGTTAAAACTGGTCATTGAGCGGGCGCTCAAGCAGCGGTTCCTGACGGTCGAGATCCGGGCCCTCCGCAGTCAACTGGACGAGCGGTACAGCCTCGGCAACGTCATCGGCCACGATTACCGGATGCTCAAGGTCTTCGACCTCATCGAGGCTGTGGCCGACACGCCCACGACGGTCCTGGTGACCGGCGAGAGCGGCACCGGCAAGAGCCTCATCGCCCGGGCGATCCATCAGCGGTCGAACCGGCGCGACAAGCGGTTCGTCGAGGTCGCCTGCGGGGCGCTGCCCGAGACGCTCCTTGAGAGCGAACTCTTCGGCCACGTCAAAGGCTCGTTCACGGGCGCCATCGGCGACAAGGCCGGCAAGTTCAAGCAGGCCGACGGCGGGACGATCTTCCTGGACGAGGTTTCGACCGCGACGCCCGCCCTCCAGGTGAAACTCCTTCGGATCCTCCAGGAACGCGAGTTCGAGCCGGTCGGCGGATCGAAGACCGAACGCGTGGACGTCCGGTGCATCCTCGCCACGAACCAGGACCTCGAAGTGGCGGTCCAGCGCGGCGCGTTCCGCCAGGACCTGTATTACCGGATCAACGTCGTCGCGATTCACCTGCCGCCGCTCCGCGAGCGCATCGGCGACATCCCCCTCCTGGCCGAGCATCTCCTGAAGCGCCAGAGCGAGCGGACCGGGCGCAAGGTCATCGGGTTCCAGGACGAGGTGATGCGGCGGCTACAGATGGTGGACTGGCCGGGGAACGTGCGGCAACTGGAGAACGTCATCGAGCGGGCCGTCATTCTCACGAAGAGCGCCACGATCGGTCTTGAGGACCTGCCGGACGAGGTCCGCGAGGCGCGCCAGGGCAACGCTTCGGGCGGAAACGGCGACCTCATGCCCCTGAAGAAGGCGCTCGAGACGCCCGAGAAGGATATCATCCTGCGGGCGCTTAAGACCTATCACGGCAGCCGCCAGGCCGCCGCCGGGGCCCTCGGCATCAATCGTACAACTCTTTATAAGAAGATGAAACGCTACGGCATCCTCGACCGGGAGACGGTGTAACAATTGCGGATTGAGAAACAAAAGAGGCACGTGTGCCACGGCCGGCTTGCCCGGCCGTGCTCTTGCAGGCAGCCAAGGAGTCCTGAAAATGGCAGACACAAGCGTTCAACATGAGGTGGAAGACTGGGTGAGGCGGACTTGGATGCGGCAGCAATTCGGAGAGTTGTTCTACCGAGACAGGTGCAAGCTTGATCCGGGAGGCGAGTTTGAATTTGACGCGGTGACCTTCGGGCGGTCTTCGGGCTTATCGAAATGACACTGGATGGCGTCGCGGATATTGGCCCGGAGTTCCTCCAGGGTATCCGCTTCGGTGAAGATGGAGGCCCCGACGGCCTTGGCCGTGTAGCCGCCTTCGGGGTCCTCTTCGACCTGAAATACGAGTTCCGTCATGGTCCGACCTCCTTCCACCATGATTCTATCTTATGCGACTCAGGCGTACAAGCCAACAAATGACGCGCGGCAGGTCGGAGACCCGCCGCGCGCTGTTGTTTGCTGTGCCTGCAGCCTCAAGCCTGCCGCCTGCCGTTTAGTACATATCCTCGCCACCCATGCCTGGCGCACCGCCGCCGCCCCTCTTCTTTTTCTCAGGGATCTCCGCGACGAGGGCGTCGGTCGTCAGGAGCAGGCCCGCGATCGAGGCCGCATTCTGAAGGGCGCACCGTTCGACCTTCGTCGGAACGATGACGCCCGAGGCGACGAGGTCCTCGTACTCATGCGTCAGGGCGTTGAATCCGAAGTTCTGGTGGCTCGATTCCTCGACCTTCTGGCCGACGATGGAGCCGTCCTCACCGGCGTTCTCGGCGATCTGCTTGATGGGCTCCGAGAGGGCGCGGCGGATGATGTCGGCCCCGATCTTCTGGTCGCCTTTCAGTTTAAGTTTGTCAATGGCTTTGCGCGACCGGAGCATCGCGACGCCGCCGCCCGCGAGGATGCCTTCTTCGACGGCGGCGCGGCAGGCGTGCAGGGCGTCCTCGACGCGGGCCTTCTTCTCCTTGACGGCCGACTCGGTCGCGGCCCCGACGTTGATCTGGGCGACGCCGCCGGAGAGTTTCGCCAGCCGCTCGTTCAACTTCTCCTTGTCGTAATCGCTCGTGGTCTTTTCGATCTCGTTGCGGATGGACTCGATGCGGCCCTTGATGGCCTCCGCCGCGCCGGCGCCCTCGATGAGGGTCGTATTTTCCTTGTCAATCGTGACCTTCTTGGCCTGCCCAAGGTCGGCGATCTGGACGTTCTCGAGTTTGATGCCGAGGTCCTCGAAGATTGCGCGGCCGCCCGTTAGGGTCGCGATGTCTTCCATCATGGCCTTGCGGCGGTCGCCGAATCCGGGTGCCTTGACGGCGCAGCACTGGAACGTGCCGCGAAGGCGGTTCACGACCAGCGTCGCCAGGGCGTCGCCCTCGACGTCCTCGGAGATCACGAGCAGGGGCCGGCCCGCCTGGGCGATCTTCTCCAGGAGCGGCAGCAGGTCCTTGACGTTTGAAATCTTCTTTTCATGGACAAGGATATATGGCTTTTCGAGTTCACACGTCATCGCCTCGAGGTTCGTGATGAAGTGCGGCGAGATGTAGCCCTTGTCGAACTGCATGCCCTCGACGAGGTCCACGGTGGTCTCCAGGGACTTCCCTTCCTCGACGGTGATGACGCCGTCCTTGCCGACCTTGTCCATGGCGTCGGCGATCATCTTGCCGATCTCGGCGTCCTGGTTGGCGGCGCACGTGCCGACCTGGGCGACTTCCTTCGATGAGGTGACGGGCTTGGACATTTTCTTGAGGTCCTCGACGACGGCCTCGATGGCGGCGTCAATGCCGCGCTTCAGTTCCATCGCCGTGGCCCCGGCCGTCACGTTCTTGAGGCCCTCGCAGAAGATGGCCTCGGCGAGGATAGTGGCGGTCGTCGTGCCGTCGCCGGCGGTCTCGCTCGTTTTGGAGGCCGCCTCGCGGACCATCTGGGCGCCCATGTTCTCCCAGGGGTCCTCCAGTTCGACCTCCTTGGCCACCGTGACGCCGTCCTTAGTGACGGTCGGCGCGCCGAAACTTTTTTCGAGGATGACGTTCCTTCCGCTCGGGCCGAGGGTAACGCGGACGGCCTTGGTGATGACGGCGACGCCGCGGCGGATGGCTTCGCGGGCTTCCTGGTCAAACGCGATCTTCTTGGCAGGCACGGTAAGTTCTCCTTTTAATGGTGGCTCGAGTGCGGCGGCTCATGGAATAGACTATACTATTTATGTATTACAGCCAGGATGTCGTCCTGACCCATGATCAAGAGTTCGTCGCCGTCCACGGTGACCTCGGTGCCGGCAAAACTGGCGAAGAGGACCTCGTCGCCGACCTTGACGGACGGCTTGACGAGTTCGCCCTTGTCGGTCCGCTTGCCCTCGCCGACCGCCAGGACCTTGCCGCGCTTCGGCTTCTCCTTGGCCGTATCCGGAAGGACGATGCCGCCCTTGGTCTTCGTCTCGGCTTCGACGCGTTTCACAATGACCTTGTCGCCCAGAGGTTTCAGTTTCACTCTCGTGCTCCTTTCGGTCCATCGCTCTTGTCGGTTCGGCTCGGGCCTGCTCTCAGAGGTCCGGTCCGCTATCGTTAAGACTTTTATTATAAACGCCGGCCGGAGTAAATCACGAACATTCGCCCGGCGGTCACCGCCACCGGACGACCCGCGTGACGATGGTCACGATCTGCCCGCCCTGGGCGGGCTTTTCGAGGACGCTTAGGATCTTAAGTTCCTCGGCTTCCTCGGGCGGCACGTCGTCCGGGTGGGCCGTCATCATCACCGCCGGAAACCAACGGCCGCTCGCCCGGATGATCCGCAGTGTCTGGAGTCCGTCCAGTCGCGGCATGTGAAAATCTATGAGCACGATGTCAATCCACTGGCCGCGAACCACCTCGATGGCCTCCTCGCCGCAGGCCGCCTGGATGGTCTGGAACCCCGCGCGCGACAGGATGTCGTCAACGGCCGCCCGCCACGCGTCGTTGTCGTCGGTGATGAGAACCGACGGGTCGCGCACAGGTTCAATCGGCCAGGCCACCATGCTTCGCGGTCCTAGACTTTGCCCCTTCGGTCAAGGAAAGCAACGGCCGTGCCAAAGTCGAGGCGGCTTGCGCACTATCCATTACGAAACGTCAACTCATTTCTTAATGAGGCCGCGTCCCGAAAGTGGGTGGAAATTGGGGTTCGGCGCGACCTGTATCCGAAGCCCAATTCGGCCCGCCTTCCTAGCGGACCTGACGTGACTCTAAGCCGCCTCCAAGTACCTGT